>Ga0209229_10000004_pt1 | contig 91329 bp, 133 predicted proteins | sample SanBayMetagenome_FD_187466 | JGI IMG/M metagenome (GOLD analysis project Ga0209229, IMG submission 187466) | Freshwater and sediment microbial communities from dead zone in Sandusky Bay, Ohio, USA (SPAdes) (version 2) | ecosystem: Environmental > Aquatic > Freshwater > Lentic > Sediment... | reverse complement strand
TAATGGATGTTTAGGCATCCAATCTTTATGGTCTTTATATAGTAGTGTTATATCTAAGGGGATATTAAACCAATAACACTTCCCGCCCTGTTTATCCCAGATCTCCGCCAACTCTTCTGGTGTAACATATATTCTAGCAGGGATCCATTCCTGAGAGGATGGACCTGATGCTCCACCTACAGAGGATCCAGTCTTATCCATTCTCCTCTTATTCGTGGAAGAATTAATGACTGTCCAATTACCCTCAGAGTCCTGGCGAACACCGTTCGATAGGATAGTAGACCACAGCTTTTTAAAGTGGTCTCTGGCCATCTGTCATTTCATCTAAAGCTTCCCATGCGCTAAGCATGTCATACTCTGGTACATCATTAAAGTAATATTTATTGTCCTCGATTGTCCAGCCTCTCCAGCCATCTCCCTCATTCCAATATGCTGTAGCAGTCTTCATGGACTCTGGATCATTCAAAAGAGTAGTCATGGAGTTATAAAATGTAGCCTCTGCAAGCAAGGCATTTCTCAGTGGAGTCCACCAAAATAATCTATTTACTAGCCAATCAATCATTTCTTCACCTTCGGTTTCGGCATTCTATTTTCAATTAATAGAATAATATCATCATATGGAGACTCTGAAGTATGGGAATGTAATCTTAATTGCTTTATCTCTTCTATGAGTTGTTTTCTTTCCCATGCCACCGCCTTCTGGCATCCTGAGCATGGACATGCCCAATCGCCTCTAGCGGGTGTCTGATTCGGATCAGTCATCTTTCAGCCTTTCAAATAGTTCAGCATTTTCTTCTAACACCTGCTCTATTACACGCTTTAGACGCAATGATCTGTCAAGATCATACTCTTCGTCAAATTCTGTGGAATTCATGTCTCTACTTTCGCCGCACTTTTCGCTTCACTAATTGCGGTCTAATTTAGCCATAATATGTTTATGATTAATTAGAAGATACTTGTTAGATTGATCGTCCTCAATCTCCGTGCCTGTGTGGTCTGGGAAGTAAACTTCATCCCCAATATCAAGCTCTGGGATAGGGATCAAGTCGCCCTTGTAGTTGACCTCTCCTGCACCCATGTCTACGATAGTTCCGATCTTGGGTCCAGAGTCATTGAATACTGCAGAGATAACTAAACCAGACTTAGTAGTCTTATCCTCTTCCTGCTTTTTTGTGACAAGTAGCATTCCGCCAATTGGTTTAATCATCATCTTCATCTTCCGTTTCAAATAGATCATAGTCAATATCTTTTAGTTGACTAAAGCTGTTATATGCTGCAAAAGCAACTGCAACAAGGGCTACGAGTAGCCCAATTAGTGTGATAGTTTTCTTATTCATAGTGGTATATCGTTTACCTTTTCTTTAGACCAATGAATGTATGATCTAATATATACAATGGCATATGCTAATGCGCTAAATATAAATCCATATTGGTCTGTTATTAATGCGTATGCTATCCATAGACATTCATTAAATAGTAATACTAGCCAACCCCATATTGTTTTCCGCCCAACAAAGTAAATGCCAGCTACTCCGATTACTGCTAATATCCATGACCATGCCATTGCTATTCCTCAAATGATGTTTGTGTAGTTGGAAGGAGATTGTTATATCTGCGCTTCCAGGTTTTCGCCTTATCTTCTGCGTCTAACCATAATGACTTAAACTTATCTCGTTCTTCGTGAACTTGATTCTTTGCCTGATCAATTCCCATCCATCTGCCAACAGCAAATGACAGCACTATAAAAAATAGCTCTAACATATCCGCCTCTTTCTCTATCTCCTAATTATATAGGAGAGTCCAAGGTTTTGTCAATAGAATCATCTATTGTTCTGCTATGTTCTTTATCACAGCTCCCGCATTCTTTGCACATAAATCTCCAATAAAGATCCCCACCAGCCCTAAGAGTAGGGCTTAGTGGGGAATACTTAATTAAACCTTTTTAGGCTTAGTTTTCTTTTGACCAAGTACGGTCTCTCTTCTAATACCATGTTTATTTGTATCTATCTTAGTTGCTGGTCTTGGACCAGAAAATCCAGATTTAAACTTACCTTGCGAAGGATTTTTTCTTCCCGCTTCTTGTGAAGTTACTGCGCCAGATGGTTGATTATTTGGCGGAGTAGTCATACCCGTACCGTTATCACTCACCTGAAATAAATCTTTCTCTTTGTTCTGGAGTTGCGGTCATATTTAACGTAAGCCCTGCTTCTCCATCTGTAGAAACATTTAGCATGCCCCCAAGAATCGTTTCGATACCCGATTCGCTACCTACAGATTCGCATCCGCATTCAATACACATCTTTACTCCTATATGTCATATTTAGATGATTATACGTTCACATCTATCATATAATTATAGCATTTATTATTTTCTATACTTATCATGCCAACATGGATCACAAATTACTATATATTTGGTTTCTGTGCTGGTTATTCTAGTTGCATTTCTATTACAACCAGTCATTTCGCATACTTCTTCTAAAGGCATTACTTCTTTTTTGTGGTCTTCTTAGGAGCAGTCTTTTTTACAGGAGCTGTCTTCTTTACTGGAGACTTCTTTGCAGGGGCCTTCTTCTTTGCTGCTGGCTTCTTTGCTGTTTTCTTCACAACAGTTACCCTTCTTTCAAATCGGGTGCCTTCTTGAACAAGGCCATCCCCGTCTTTATCCACAGCATTATAATTAAATCCTTTAACTGATGCTGGGAACAACCATAACTTTAACTTATTAAACATCTTACTTCCTATCTATTTTATAGGTAATATAGTCTACTACCTGCTTCGGAGTCCATTCGTTTGGAAACTCAAAATTATTTATTTGATCCATTATTTGCTTTTTATATTTACGTTCAAAATATCCTTCAAGCTCGTAGACCTCATCTTGTGCCATAGTATATTCTATCATTTATATGTCAATGGGGCAAGGTTTACCCTGCCCCACGAACAATATAAAGAATTACTTCTTTAGCTTAACCTTAAGCTTAGGGAACTTCTTGTTCCACTTTGTAGCCAGAGCATTATACTCTGCTACATATGTAGCCTTAGCAAGATCTGCTGCTGCCTTTGCTGTTACTGCTGCTGCTGTTGCAGTTGCAGAATCTGATGCACGTCCAGCTTTCTCTGCTGCTAGAGCATCTTGAGCTGCCTTAAGTGCTGCATTAGCTGTTGCTAGTTCTGCATTCTTTGCTGCTAGTGCTGCATTAGCTGTTGCTAGTTCTGAATTCTTTGCTGCAAGTTCTGCTGCAATATCACGGACTACAATTGTAGCGCTTACAGAACCTACTGGTGCTGATAAGCCTGTTACGGCTGCTGCTACTGTTGCATAAGCAACTACTGTTACTGATCCAACTGCAGGAATTGCTACTGTCTGCTCTTTTGTCCCTAGTGTTGCTACTGCTGTGTCAGTTGTTAGCGCTGTTGCTAATGCTACTCCAGAGCTTGAAACCAAAGTATTAATTGTGGCTCCACCCTTTGGATTACCAAACACGTCAAATCCAGATACCTTAAGTACCTGTGATGTACCTGCTGCTGCTGATGCAGGAGCGGTTAGTGTAATTGAGCTCAAAGCACCTGCTTGGCCTTGGACATAGTAAACTGTTGTAGTTCCAGAACGAGTGATCGATACTGATCCTACTGCTGTACTTTTAGTATATACATAAAAGTCTGCTGAGTTTCCAGTTCCTGTTGAAACTGAAAGTGTTGATGTTCCAGATGATGCTGTTACTACTGTAGTACCAGTTACTGCAGGAACAATTGTTGCATTTACTGCAACTGCCGTTACAACTGTACCTGTGTCGACACCTGTAACTGCAATCTTTAGCGCATCTGCTGCATCAACGCTGTTGTCTGCTGGCACTGGTAGTGATACAGGAGTTGTTACTACTGTTCCACCTGTTGCTGCAGAGCCTGCTACTGTCAATGTGACAGTGCCTGCGTTGGCATTTGCCGATGGTGCTACAAGCATTGTGCTAGTCAGGGCTGCAGCGATGATTAGCGATACTTTCTTAAATGAGTTCATTTAATTTATTCTCCTTAATTTTTCCACCTCTTGCTGAGCGTGGAATTCTATTTTGTGTACGAGTTCCGCCATTGGGACGGAGAGTGATTGTCCTCTATTTCTTTTTTCGTATCAATGTCTTCGTACATTCGAACAATATGAATACAGGGGTCTTGGCCTTCGCCAAACTCGGTATCTTCTTGTTCAGACATTGGTAGTCCGTCGTGTGTGTAACATACAGGAGGTCCGCACCAACCTTTTTCTATGCCGTATGAAATCCATTCATCAAATGTTATATCCATTCCGCAAGCTCCTTTAGAAGCACGTGCTTGGGTTTTGCGCCAAGCACTGTGTGGACTGGAATTCCATCCTTAAATAATACCATAGTCGGTATTGAATGTACAGAGTATTCCTGAGTTTTTTCTGGGTTCTCATCAATATTTAACTTACCAACTGGTAAGCCATGAGATTCAGATATTTCATCTAGGATTGGGGAGACCCTTTTGCATGGTCCACACCATTCTGCCCAGAAATCAACTAAGATTAAACTGTTACTTTTAATTGCATCTTCAAAAGATGTGTCCGTAACTATCACTTTGACTCCACATGGGTTGGCCAATAGTAACTGCATGCTTCGCAACATGTATACCCAAGCTCACGATAGTCTGAATACTCATTATAGAAATAATAAGACTCTGGATCTTTTTCAAACAGCCGACCCTTATGGGTATAATGAAGCTTATCGTCACCTAGCCACCAAGGCTTGTCTGACTCTAGCAGCATAAAGTGTTCTTGATAGATATCGTCGAAGGTCTGCCTTGTGCTATTTTTATAACCACGCATAATAATTTCTTTAATTATTGCTTCATTATAAACAAATAGCCAGTCTTCGTGCCCATCCCACATTTTTACTGCTGGATGATTTTTCCATGCACCTGAACTATAAAGTCCAGCTAATGACTTTAGAACTTGTAGGTTCTCAACACTTTGTTTAATTAAACGCTTACGGTCTAAATGCTTTGCTGTTTCGGCAAAGTCCGCCTCTGGTAAGAATGTTTGCATGGTACCTATTCTACTAAATTATTATAAGAGAGTCAATAGGGTTATTGCTCGTCAGGCTGTGCTTTCAATTCATCTGCTGCTGCATTAAATTGATCCATAAACATTTTTACAACAAAGTATGTTGAGTCTATAGCATTTTTATTTAAATTAGCTAGTGCTTCCTCTGAGCGATTTTCTTCGGGTAGACCATTTGCCCACTTTTGAAAAAGTGCTCTTGCCACATCCTGAATAATTGATTCTAGGATTGACATTCTCTTTTCATTACTTTCCATTTAACGCTCCTTTTAGGTTAATTAGTTTTCCGCCAATAATTTTTGAATTATTTACTGGCTTTGCAGTATTAGAAATCATCTCATATATTTGAGCATATGTTAGACTTTTATTTACTGATTTAATTGTTGCCCACTGTGTAGCAGCAATTACTGTGGCTACAGATGTTCCAATAGCATTAATAGTTTTATTATTAATGTTTATTGCTTTTGAACTTCCTTTAGCAAAGAAGTCTGTTTTATATTGGTCATAGTCTGTATATCTTGCGATTGTTGAATTCTCCGCTGTTGCTGAAATTGCAATAGAAGAAGAAATGCATGCTGGCCAATTTATTTTATATAAATCTCCAGAATTTCCTGATGGGAAAAACACTGGAATACCAGCATCAATAAGGGCTTTAATCTTCTCTTCAGTCATAGGAGTATGTGGGCAATAGTTCTTCACACTATACGGAATCCTATATCCTTGAGACATAGATACAGAGTGAATGTTAAATCTATCTTTATTTTTAATAATCCAGTCTAATGCATTATAAACTGTTGATTCGCTAGACACCAGCCTAGATCCATTATGGTCTATGCTAATAACTCTGACAAGCACAAACTTTACTTTTGGATTTTCTAAGGCAGCTATTGACGCCATCTGCGTTCCATGACCAAAATTATTTTTTGAAATCCATTCTTGTTTAATTGTAGAAGATCCAGGACCCTCCATCTCAGATAGACCGTTTGGGCATGAAGCCCATTCCGTAACACATGCTTCAAATAAAATTCTATCTTTAAAAATAGGCAAGGAGGTTTCAAACGCTCCATCAAGTATTGCGATTACTGGAATATCATTTTCAGATTGATCTGCATTGGAATATGATGGCATTATGAACATAATGCATAAAGCAATTAATAATACTTTTTTCTTCACAAAACAATAATACTAAATATACTTAATGCTGTCAATAGCTACTATTTATCTTTATTTAGTTTAGCGTTGTACCATTTGCCAGCATCCATCTCTGGCCCAGTAACCTTGGCTTCATCTAGCAAAAGCCTTACCGCTGTATTTAAATACTCTATTTGGAACTGCATTCTTAGCATTTCCATTTCAAGCAGTCTGATTCTATCTGATTTTCTCACTCTGTTATCTCTCTGTCTAAAGGGGTAGGAGCCGTCAATAAGGCACCGCACTCAACACACTGCATATCTAAAAAGTAGGTTGCAATCTCATAATTTTCAAATATGGCTCTTACATAAAAATGAATTGATCCACAAACACAAGCATGCGTGGGGGTTCCACGAAGATCTACTGGGTTATACTCAGGCTTTAAAGACTCCTGCCTAGCCTCTTCGATATCATTTTTATCAAAAATTAAAACGTCGTATCTTTCAAAAAAGCTTTTTATTACACCCACGCCGATCAATCCAACTAGGGTTGCTGATAAACGATTGACCCATTTCATAAATCTATTATACTCTAGACTTCAATAATTGTAAAGGGAGGTCTTACGCTCATATTAAACTTAGCTGCAGCCTCTAACGCCATACGTACACGCTTACGTGGAGTCTTGACCATTGATGTAGAGTACAGAGATCCTAGCGCAAGCTCTTGTCCTGCACCCTCTGACATATACTGCACGTCAGCTTCTCCAATATGAAAATCAGAATCCATTGTAAATATTCTGCCAGCACCCTGCACTGCTATTAAAAATATTCCGCCTTCATCGCCGTCTTCTGTACCAGAACTAAAATTTCCATAGCCTTGCTCTTTAAAGGCGTCCTTGATTGATTCAACAAACTTTGTTCTAATAAATTTATCTAAGTTTCTATAGCCAGCAGTCGGAGTATACTTAGGTGGAGTCCAATTGTATTGAAGTATTTGACCCATTCTAAAACTATCTACAAACCCTATTCCAAACTGGCCCACCTTAAAAACCTTCGGATCTGTTCTTTGAAAAATTAAACCAGACTTGTCGTCAGATGCAGCGGCATCTCCCCCAAGAAGGACTTTATTTTCGTGAATAAGGGCTACTATACAGGTCATAAGCCCAGTATACTATTTTTAAAATTCTCTGTCCAGCGACTCTAAATTCTCTATTTGATGGTCTATAAATGATAGTTTAAGCATTGTTTCCTCGAGCTCAGACTTAACAGATATGAGCTCTTGAATGGCATTATAATATTTATCCTTCCATTCTGTCAATTCTCTTTCAATTCTATATAATTCAAGCTTTAAGTCTTTTAGCTCTAATTTAAGATGATCTTGCTCACGCTCTTGCCGTCTTGTTTTTTCTTTTTTATTATCTCGTAAACCAGCAATAATTGCAGTTCCCATGCCAGACAATATGGCAGCAGAAATAGCAATTACTATAGAGGTATAATTTATATCCATTATAAACTAATTATACAGTGAAATGAACCTAAATTAAGAGTTCAGAGGCAGTAATTTCGTTGCCTAAATACTTTCTTTTTACAATAAAATCTCTAACATGGTCTGGGCCATTTGATCTGCCTGCTAATATTACTACCCAGCGTGGCTCAAGCTTAGCCGAACTACATGACTCACAAACAAGTAAGTTTATTGGCAAAAGAGAAGATCTTTTTACGTCTAATTTATTCTTAGACTTATTGCAACTGTAACACAGAATTTTTTCCATTAATTTGATTCCTCAACATGTTTAAATACTATTTCGTCTACTATAGTAAATTCTTCATTTTCCATAAGCTCGTTATACTCTATCCCATCATTATCGTACTTCACAATTGATGCCCATGCACCAAGCTTTTCGACAGTCCCATAGCACTGTTCAGAATGAATAAATACAATATGGGTTGTATCATAGTACTCTCTCACTAGGTTTTCCCTCCAACTCGCATCTTACTCCGTATGATTCGATCAACCTCTTGACCTTTGTTACATAATCAATAACCATTTCTTTTTTGGTTCCCTCAAACTGTAAAAAATTATCTTCATATAGTCTTAATGCTAAGAAGTCTGGATACATTACTATATCCATTAGAAGCATGGAAGGCTTCTTGACTTGATGTACTGCTTTTTTCATCTCTTCTGTATAAAATACTGGCTTATTTGGTTCGCCTGTCCACTGATTAATACCGTATTTAAAATGTTCTTTTAATTTATCATTGCTCTTATCAATAAACATTTTTTTTCTTTAACCTTTTCCAAGTCTCTTGTGTTTTGTGTAAATTTTTAGATTTATCTATTGATCCTAGGCTCAAATAAACTCCACCCCAAACACCGTATTCATTATTCTCTACTGCAGATTCATAACACATGCTTATAACTGGACAGCTTAAACACATTTCATCAATATTTTTTGCTATATTAGAATCTGATTCATATTTATCATAAAATAAATTGGTGTCCATGCCTCTGCATATGCCAAGGTGAAACCAATCTAAATCTTCTGAATCTATGCCTAGATCATTTAAAATTTCTGACATATTTTGCGGGCAACTTCCATATTCCGTTATCGTTAACAGCAATTCTTTCTGCTGTTCCCCAAGCGTTCTCTCTGAACATGCCCTTTATGTTTGTAAATCCACTATTGTCTTTTTTCCATATAATCAGATCGTAATTGTCCCAATATGGAGTTATATTCTTTGCCTTTTTTATAAAGACTTCGACACCTAGTTCTGTTAAATTTAACATATTTCCTTAAACATAAACCGTAGCATCCCACTGATATATATTATACAGGTTTTGCTACGGCTATGTCAATAGCTATTTAATAAAAGTTCCATCCCATATGGACTTTTTGACTTGATCTGCTTCTGATAGGTCTTGTGCTTTTTCAACTGGCACACAATTTGGAACCATTCTGCCATTCTTTTCTTTCATGCCTCTTTGGGTATATCCTGACCAGCAAGCTTTGGCCATATTGTCCCATTTATCTTCTTCTTCATTGTCTGACTCATAGTCTTCTTTATCTTCGTCATTTGATTTTGATACTGGCCAATTTACTTCGTTCTTCATAGGATCTCCAACTGGAGCTGGATTGGAAGGATTTGCGTCTTCTACTTCCATTTCTGCTGAATCTGACTCTTCTTCTGAGTCTTCCTCTTCTGGCATCTCAATCATGCCCTCAATTGCTTCCATTAAATGTTCAATAACCATGCCCAGTTGTTCTTTTGTAACTTCAGGGCGTAGGGCTTTTGTAATTTCTTCATCATCTGGAATTTCAACTACTGTATCTGCTGGATTAATTACATCATCCAGCATATCTTTAATTTCTTCTACTAATTCATTTGTTGTAAGTGACTTCTTCATATTCTTCTCTCTCTCTACTATTTTACGAGACCAAGAGAATCCTGCATCTCCGCCCCATGCTAACCACATAATCTTTCCGTTTGAAGGATTTTCTGAGTTATCCCAATCTTTACCTTTTTTATCTACTTCATGACGTGAGAAATAAGAATACATACGTTTAACTGTAGATAGGCTTAATGTTTCTCCACGAGCTAATTGTCCTGCACGAGTCCAGCCAACTACTGTTCCAGCACCTTTTGCTTTTCCCTGCTCTTTTAGCTTAATAGCACGTCGTGCTGCTGATTGCATTCCAGCAGTAGGCTTATATCCTTCTTTTGCCATTTATTTCTCCTTTACGCTAACAACTTTAACATTTTTAACTTCATCGTCTACGCCAAAAATATCATTAGCATAATCTACTGCATCATCTGAAGAAAATGCTTCTACTTCAGCATCTACTTCTAGTTTAATCTTGTATGTATTCATTTTACTTTCCGCAGGTTGGGCATACTGCAGAGCCTGTTACAGCTGGCCTTGTTGCTCCTCCAGATTTAAACTTTGGTCGTCCAAACCCTACTATAGAAACCTGTACTCCTGCTTTGTTTTTCTTAAATGCACGAAGTTGTTTACAGGCCTCTCCGCCATTTCTTTGGCTTCCAGATTTCTTTGAAGAAGTATTTCCTTCAATGCACCACACTGTTCCATCTTCGTTATCTTCAATAACAATTCCTACGTGAGAAATTCTATCGACACCGTCTGAAGGGAAATCAAAATAGGCGATATCTCCTGGCTCTGGATCTGCAATGTCTCCGTCAATCCATGCATTAGCCTTCTTAAATGCTGCTGCGCCACCTGGGGTATAAACTGTATTAGGAATCTTTACTCCTGCTTCATTTGCACACCAGTTTACAAAAGATCCGCACCAAGGCTGGAAGTTAGCTTTTGTATATGCGCCGTACTTTGTCTCATTATCTTTAGGACCTTCGATGTATCCTACTTGAGATTTAGCAACCTGAATTAATCTGGCAACGCTACCTTTAGGTGCTTTTGCTGTTTCTGCTGGTACTGGAAAATCTTGCGACATTATTCATCACCTTTACTTTTACCAGCAAAATATCCGCCGATAATTCCTATAAGTCCTACAAGTGCATTTTGCACTAGGGCAATTGCGTCTTCATTGGTTCCATATTTTTCACCTGAAGTAAACTGTTGTGCAAGCATTGAAGCGTATTCACCAAGAACTACTAAGCCAATGAAGCCAAGTATTCCGAGGGTGATAACCCACATTAACTTATCTTTCATCTTCATTAGTCTTTATCCCAATCTTCATCAACTGGCTGCTCTGCTGGCATTGCGCCATCTGGCTTTGCTGCTAAACGTGCTGCAGTTGCATCAATTTCTGCTTCAAGCTTCTTGTCTGCTTGTGTGTTCTTAGCATCCATCTCTTTGTTATCTAACTGAGCCTTCATAATATCTTTAGCACCAGAGTTACCAATTAGAATTCCTGCGAGTGTTCCTGTAATAAATGTTGCAATACTACCTAGAACGTTAAAAAACATTTTATCGTTCTCTGACTGTGCTCCGATAGGCTGTGTTACAAACAACAATCCGTAGATAATTCCAAGAGCTGTTAGAAACAGAATGCTTCCAAGAGTTATTCCTAGAATAAACTTTAAACGAGCATCTAGGTCTGCGGGCGTTAGTTTTTCTTTAGCCATTTGTTATTTCCTGTTCTGGTGTAGTAGGTGTAATTGTTATTACATCTTTCGTGCAAGTCTGTGAGGCTTCACATTCTGGAGGATTACATTCTGCAATTTCCCAATTTTTAGGATCTTGACATGGATAGCGGTATCTATTCAAAGAATCGCATCCAGTCAATGATAGCATTAATAGCCCAGATAGGGCAATAGTAATTAATTTCCTCATGCTACTATTATACCCTATTCGGATTCTTTATTTCTAGCAGGGCTTGTGACTATCCAAAGGGCCGTTGTTGCTATAATTCCATAGCCCACAATAGTTTTAGCACTACCATCAAGGACTACCCAAGCAATAAACATACCAAGAAGGGTCCAGGCCTGATCAATTAGATCCTTGATTATATTTTTTATTACTCTTACCATTTTCTACCTCCTCGTGAACCTGGTGAATTGGCACCTGAAGCGCCACCTCCTCCAGAACTTCCTCCGCCTCCCGTGCCACCTCCTGTGGCTCCTCCTGTGGCAACTGCTGCTGCATTGATTGCAGCACCTGCTGCAACTACTGTAGCTACAACCATCTCTGTTGCTTCTTCTCTTTCTTCTTCAGACATGTCTGCGCCAATTGATCCAAATGCCGCCAAAGCTGCTGCTGGATTTGTAAATAATTCTTCTACTAGTGCTCCTGGATCCTGAAGTAGCTCTACTTGTGCAGCAACTGCTGCAGTAATTACAACTGCATTTCCATTTTCATCTGTTCTAACATCTACTGGTGTTGCTGCTGGAAGATCTTTATACTCAATTCCAGATGCTTTAATGTCTGCAGAACTTACTGCTTGCCCTGGCTTTAAATCTTCAATCAATGTAGCAACTACTGCATCTTTTTGCTCTTCAGTTAATTCTTTACCTGCTTTAGCATCTTCTATTGCTTTATCAAGGGCTTCCTTTTCTGCTTGCTTTGCTTCTGCTTCCGCCTTTAACTTATCTGCTTCTGCTTGTTTAGCTTCAGCCTCCGCTTGCTTTGCTTCTGCTTCTGCTTTAGCGTTTGCTTCTTCTTGTGCCTTAGCCTCTGCTTCTGCCTTTGCTTGCTCTTCCGCTTCTCTTGCAGCCTCTGCCTCTGCTTCTAATCTATCTGATTCTGCTTTTGCATCTGCTTCCGCTTGCTCTTTAGCCTCTTGCTCTGCTTTTGCTGCAGCTTCTTCTGCTGCTACACGATCTGCCTCTGCCTTAGCTGCTGCTTCTTCAGCAGCAACTCTATCTGCTTCAGCTTTTGCCGCTGCTTCAGCGGCTGCTTTAGCTTCGGCTTCTGCTTTTGCTGCAGCTTCTGCAGCTGCTTTTGCTTCTGCTTCAGCTTTTGCCGCTGCTTCAGCGGCTGCTTTAGCTTGTGCTTCTGCTTGAGCTGCTGCTGCTTCCGCTGCTGTAGCTTCTTGTGCGGCTTGTTGTGCTGCAGCTTGCGCTGCAGCTTGTGCAGCTGCTTGTGCTAACGCTTGCTGTTCTGCATAATAATTTGTAGTAACCTGAGCAGCATTTGTCATTGCAGTTACTGCTTCATTTACTTTTGTTGTTGCCGTATTAGCAAGAGAGTCTGCTGCTTGAATTGCCACCTGTAGGTTTTGATTAGCAGTTGTTAAGTTTTGATTAGCATTTGTTAAGTTTTGATTTGCTGCTGTCAAGTTTGCTGTAGTAGTTTCTACTGCTGCACGAGTATCCCAAGCTGCCTGCTGAACTACAGCTTGAACTGCTTCTTGGGCAAGCATGGTGGTGGCAGCGGAAGATTGAGTTGCTTGTGCAGTTGTTAAAGCAGAAGTTGCAGCGTTTACTGCGGTCTCAGCTGTTACTTTTTGTGTAGTTAAAGTATTTAGAGTAGCCGTATCTGTCGCAAGGGTAGTCTTTGCGGCATTTAAGGTTGCTATTTGTTGAGGTGTTGCTGAAGAAGTAGAGAACTCAGAAGCTGGAATTACCTCCCAAGTGCTTCCATTATATCTTTGTAGGGAAACTGCAGCTCCTCCACCATTTTCGTAGTACCACATTTCAAAAGTTTTAGAGACCCCAGCTGTGGTCGAAACATCTGCTGTTGACCCTCCGCCACCTTTATCAACCCAGTCATTAATAACTACTTGCCCATCTAATTTTAATATAACTCCGTCATCTGCTGGAGCAGTAATATACTGAGTTCCCGTTGTCTGTGGAGTCCATATTCCATCCCACTTAATTTGAAAATCTTCTGTTACGGTTGTTGTAGTTTGTGTAGTTGCAGATACGTTATCTATAGCATAATAGTCCCAGTTTGCTGGTATAAGAATAGTTGCTATCTTCTTTCCTTCTGGTGCTACAAAGGTCTCTGTATGAGTATAATTTGGATACTCAGAGCTTACATTGTTTTGCAAGGTGAACGACTCTGTTGTTCCATCTGTATATGTTACAGTTCCAGTTGAGTCGCCATTCTTAGCAAACATTTGAAAACTCGCATTAACTGTATTTGCTGGAACTGTTATAGTTGTATTAGCAGTTGCACCATACATGGTTAGCGATGGATCTTGTCCCCCTGGCCAACCAATTGAAGCAATATAAACACCGCTATTGTTTGTAGTTGAAACAGGAGTACCATTTACTGTAATTCCAATATTTGTATTTAACTTATTGCCGCTAAATGTTTCAGTAGTAGTTGTTGTCCCACCATTTACTGTTGGGCCGCCGCCTCCGTATTGCTCATTGATACCGTTAGTATCTTTTCCAGTATAGACAACAGTACCTCCCTGAGCTGGGGAACCCCCAGTTCCTGGATTGCTGTAAACGGTTACATTAAGTCCTGGAGAAGTATTTGCATCTACTACTGCTTGTGCCGCATTTACCGCAGATTGATCTAATGCAACAACTGCTGTCTGTACTTGAACTGCAGTCGTGGCTGAATTTAAAGTTTCCTGCTTGGCATTTAAGTCTGTCTGTGCTGCATTTGTGTTATCTCTTGCTGTATCGTAGGCCGCCTGAGAAGCAATAGTAATAGGAGTTTGCGTATTTAAATTTGTTTCGGCTACTTGGTTATTTTGCACAGCAGTATCTTTAGCCGCTGTTGCTGTTGCAACCTCTTCAACCTTTTCTGCAACAACTGCGGTTGCTGCAACAACAACTGTTGTTGCTGACTCTGCAACTGCAACTGCTGTCTCAGCAGACTGAATCGCTGTTGTGGCCTCTTGTACCTTTACCGTAGCCTCTGCTACTGCAGTAGCAATTGGTTCTTGTGTAGTAGCAATTGTAGCTGCTTGCTCTGTTGTTGTGTTAGGAACATTTGCCTGAATTGTAGTAGTGATTGCTGTTGCCTGTGTTTCTGCCGCTGCCTGCAATGTCTCTGCTGCCGCTTCAACCTTGTCTGCAACTATCTCAACTGTAACAGGAGTGGTTGCTGTGGCGGTATCTGAAGAAGGATTAGCTGGAGTTACTTGAACTGTTGGCTCATCAGCATTTGCTACACTGGGCCCAAAAAGGAAAAGCCAGCCGATAATAAAAAGGCTGGTTACAAAGTACTGTAACTTTCTAGTCAACTAGGTATCTCCTAAGTAATGCAAGATCTTTGCTTACTTAGATATTATATCAGAATGTTAATTTAAACTACTTAGGATTGTCTGTTTTATAAAAGCCAGAACCGTTGAACTTAATACCAAATGAACCATAGTGCCTTTGTAATCTTTTACCACATTCATTGCATATATAGTTTGGTTCAACAGAAGTTATAGATCTTTCTTTAGAGACAATCTCTTCTGGCGAACACTCGCATTTGTATTCATAAATAGGCATTATTTACCGCTCTGTTTTCTCTTTTCGGCTAAGGCAACAAAATCTTTGACCTTAGTTTCTCCCATGTATCCCCACGCATAACCATCTTCAATCATTTGTTCATTAACAGATTTAGTGTTTCCGTCAAGATAAACCCAGCCAAGTATACGTCCGTACTTTTCAGAACTATCTGGTTTCTCTGTCTTTACTACAATATCTTTAGATTCTTTAAACTTAGACTTAAGATATTCTTTTGATTCTAGCCCCAATGTTTTTTCAAGCTTGTCTGTTGTTCTAGATTCTGGTGTATCTATTCCAGCAAGTCTTAGTCTTTGAGAATATGAAATGCTGAATCCAAGGTCAATGTCAACATCAATAGTATCTCCGTCCACTATTTTTGTAACCTGCTTAACTCTATATTCAAACATAATTCTCCTTAAATTTTAAAGAGCAGTTTAGCCACAATGCTCAGGTGGATCCTGCGGGTAGCGGCCCGCATATAGTCTGCGACTCCCCAGTGACGGGGTGCAGACTACTATTATACTATTACTTGATTTTGATGGTCTTTGGCTTTTCCTCTTCAGGAACGACACGCTCTAAATTAATAGTTAGCATACCATTTTCAACCTTTGCACCAGTAACCTCAATATATTCTCCAAGAGCAAATTCTCTTGTGAATTTACGAGTTGCAATACCCTTATGCACGAATTTTGCATCTTCTGTAATATCCTTAAGCTCTCCCTTTACGGTAAGAGTCTGATCCTTTACAGTGATTTCAATGTCTTCTTTTGCAAAACCCGCCACAGCAACTTCGATTAAAAATGTATCTTCGTCGTCTGTTTTGATTACGTTATAAGGTGGGTATGTTGAGTGTGATGCGTGGCTGTGAACTTTTGTAAGTCTATCTAGTTCACGATTAAAGCCAATAAAAAATGGATCCTTAAAAAGATCCAATGTGTATGATGTTACCATTTTATTCCTCCTTTAAGCGAATAAGTTAATATACGGGCCTCCTATTGGACGACCCGTATATTATTATATCAAATATTTTATTTATTCGCCAGAGGAAACTTCAGCTATTTTAGACTTAGCAATAGCTAAAACTGGGCCAACTAATGGGGAATACCCAGTGGCCACGGCCTCTTTATTGCACTTGGTTACAGCAAAAGACAAGAACTCTTTTACTGCATCGTTTTTCGGTGTGCTTTCCTTAAATGCAACGATATAACTGAATGCCGATACGTTATACGATAAAGGGTTTTTATTGTTATAGTTTGCTTTTATGAGTCCGTTAGCCAATGGCTCAAAATCACTAAGGAATTGAGATGCTGCTTTTGAAGTAGGAGCAGTAAATTTACCAGCACCATTTTCAATTAGGGCAAGTTTTAATCCGCCAGCAAATGAGGACTCTGCGTATGTTATTACGCCATTCATTTGGCGGGCTATCATTACGACTCCATGAGATCCTGAACCTGCCTGAGAGCTAAAAGACAACGTTCCAGGGTAAGCGCTCTTAAAGTCTTTATTGCCTGCCTTAGTCCAAATTGTTGGAGCTACTGCATTTAAATACTCTGTGAATATCTGGCTTGTCCCAGATCCGTCTGCACGATAAGCAATTCGAATAGCTGTTGCTGGAATCTTTGGCTTGACTCCCTTAATTGTGTTATCTGAAATAATAGACTTATGATTCCATTTTGTAATCTTACCTGCAAAAATATTTGCCAACGTTTCCTTTTTAAGCTGTATAGGCTTTGAATATCCATCAAGTCTATAGATGACTCCAATGGGGCCAGCAATAAAAGGAACGTAGACTATACCAGATGGCTTTAGTTCTCCTGGATTATATGGAGTATCTGTTCCAGCAAAGTCGATGATCTTATTGTTTAATTGTGATCTACCAGCACCAGATCCTAATGAAGAATAGGTTATGGTGTTTCCAGTTGCCTTGGCATAACTAATTCTGCATGCGTCAAGGTAATTTGATATAAATGATGATCCCGATCCAACTACATCTTCTGATGCGGTGGCGGGATGTGATGTAAAGATACTAGCAACCAATGCTAGCGTTATGACTATAGATTTATTTCTCATAGTATTAATAGTATATCTTTTAAAAATACATAATTACAAAGTTTAATGGAAACTCTGGGTTAAATGTAGGCTAACACTATACGACACTAAGAGATTAATCGTTTGGAATATCTGGCATGTCTAATTCGATCAAGCCTTTTTCTTTAGCTAACTTCTGTCCTTCTGGACTTAAGTGTAATGTCGCCTCTAGATTTTCATCGTACTCGACTTCCACTAGCCCTGCTTCATACAATTCCATAAGAGACTTATCAACATATTCTATATGAGACTCCCAAAGTTCTGGAGCTATATCCTTTGCTGTTTCGCTTATAGAAAATATCATCTCGCCGTTTTCGTCCATACCCTCAAGGGATACAGCGCCTATTTCTAAATAGTATGCCAATCTTGAATCGCTGTCGTCATATTCATTTTCATTCATAATGTCTCCTTAGTACACCAGGTAGGACTTGAACCTACGATAGCCGAATTATGAGTTCGGGGCCTTGACCAACTTGGCTACTGGTGCCAAGTGTCTATTGTAACGTGCCATCTTCATTTTTGTCAATGGTTTCTTCTACTAACTGTTGTACATAATCAGAGAAATGCTTTCTTATACTTCCAGAAGGCCTTTTCCCCAAAGACTTCCACATTCTTTTATATTCTATAACATTAGCAAATGTAGTTGGGCATACTGATACTCCATTATATTCTTTTAATACTGTTGGTAATGGCACATGTTTTCCACAACATTTACACTCTTTAGCTTTTTCTTGGTATATACTCATACTATTTCCATTCCGTCTAATACATCTGATAAATCCTTTGGCATTCTTGGTGGCCTTATCATGTTTGTAACAATTGTATCTTCGTCTTCTTCTCTATCCCACTTTAAAGATGTATAGGTGTGAATATCTATCTCTTCATTATTTTGTGGCCTACTTCTACTAATAGCATTAAATATAGATCCACAGACGGCGTCTGCTAAGTCCTTAGATCCCTTTCTTGGGTGGTCAACCCTATCTCTCATAATTTTTAACTGCAATAATTCGTCAATTAATAATTGAATATGTGGTCCAGTAAGCCTATCTTCAGCAACAACCATTGCCATATCGTCGTAATGCTTCTTAGCAACAGATAAAGTTTCAGTATTAATTCCATACTGTTTTAATTGCTGCATCATATCATGAGAATTCCATCTGTCAAAGGTGCAGACCCTAACCTTAAACCCCTTTGTCCTTAGAGATAGTATATAATCTTTTACTTCTGTAAAATCTACTGATTTATCTGGAGTTGGAGTCCAATATCTAACTGCATCAACTTCAACAATGGGTGCTGGCTGAGAGTATGTGTCTGTTACTTTTACATTTACCCATTTTTGTACGTGAGCCATTGCAACTGCACAATGATCGTGTTTTTGAGCTAGGTCAACGTGTATAAAATATTCTTTATCTGGGTCTGGTGCAAACCAAGGCTCGAACCTACCAAACTCATCTACGGCTGAAGCCATATTGCTAAAAGACTTTTCAATTTTTTCTCTAGACTTAAAAAATGCATCTATTGCCTCTGATGGCATGCAGGCGAATCTTCCTAGTGCGTCTGGAGCATTTTTATAAAAGGCTACTTTAAAATCATCAATGCTTCTAGTTGGATTAATCTCCCACGTTGGTCTTTTTAATGCATACATTCTAGGGTATTTGTAAGATAGGATATGATCTTCTTCCCACTCAATATCAAATTCATTGCCTTCTGTTCCGTCTGGCAAAGAATCGTCTAACTTGAAATGATGCGTTCTAATAACTATTTCTTTTTCTGCAACAACATCTTCATATCTTTGTTGAATATAATCGTTTTTATATCTTGGAAATGAAAGCAGAATAACTTTTCCATAATCTGGAAAACGTGAATCAACAGAGGCACGATACATCTCATATATAGCACTACCAGTTTTAGCCTGTTCGTGACCAGTTGTATTCTCTGTAGCAAATCCTGAGATTTCGTCAAGGATGATTACGATAACGTTATATCCTTCCCAGGCCTCTCGCTCCGAGTGCCCTGAGTGTACTGTTATATTTTTATTAAACTTTATTTCAGAAGCTTTTTCAGTATATTTCCCAATAAACCAGGGAGACCTATCTATACGTGTCCTGAATCCCTTAAAGAAAACGTTATTTGCCTGCTGTGCGTTAATAGCAATATTAATTATATCAATAGAGTCTCCAGGAGGCTTTCCATAATATTGAGCTGGATCTTTTAAACACAATAGTAAATATACTATATAGGCTACTGATATAGTAGAACAATAATCTTTACCAGAACCCTTTCCTAGCTGAGCAACCACTTCGTTAGCAGTTTGCTTAAACATTCTTCGGCCTTCATCTTCGCCAAATAGTTTTATCAAAGTAGATTCTTTATACACCTGAGAAGATTTTTCAATTAATATATATTGGTATTCAGAAAGTGGCGGTAGGCCTAGGTAATCTGGACTAGTTACAAATGTGCGTAGATCTACTGGGCGCTCATCAAACTCTTCTCCGTCTAGAATGTCAATTAAATCATTAAAGTTAAGTTCCATTATATTGACCACCATCCTTGAGTAGTTGCCTTACCACTATCAATCCACTCTTTATGTGATCGTGCTACTTCTTTCCAATCAATTCTATGCGTAGGCATGGCACATTCTGGACACAAATCTGTATCCATTTCCTTATAAACATGATCACAGTACATTAGCCTCTTCTTCGCTTAATACTACTGGCTCAACTATTCCAGTAATTTGAGAAAGTCTTTTTGCAACATCCATTTTACATTTAGAACAGGAAGCTGTTACTTCTTTTAATATCTTAACCAAGATATCCTGCTTGCGCTCAGTCTCAGCAATTTGATCTGCCAGCTCTGCATTATCTAATAGGCCAACTTCCTGCAACATACCAATTCTTTTACCCTCAATATCGGCAATTAGTTTTAGCGCTCCTGATTTAACGCTTAGTTGTCCCGCCTGATCTGCATCTTCAACTGTTTTCCATGCCTCTTTAATAAGCATTGCATAGTGTTGATCAGCTCCAGAGATAGCCTCTTTAGCCCTGTCACGGGCCGCTGTATCGTTGTGGACCACACTCTTCCACTCATCTATCAACTCAACCACTTCGGCTCTCTTGAAGCCTGTTAGGGTGGCAATTTGGGTTGGGTTATTTCCCTTTAGTAGTTCTGAGACTACTATATTCATGCGATCAAAATGATCAGCTAATTCAATTTCAGACATATATTAGAGTATACTCTTAGTCGACTAAAAAATCAACTGGATTTGGATATCTTGTATAAAATTAAGTATCCTATTAGGTCGTCTATATCATTATCTCCAGCGAACCCTTGGTTATTCTTTACTCTGTTTAATTTATCATCAATACGAACCTTTAATTGTTCTGTTGAGTCCGCCGTTGAAAATATTCTAGCTGGATCAAGGGCAGAGTTTCCGTATGAAATATTCTTCTCAATAAGCATATGGGCAATTTCTAAGCATGAGCTTAGTATCTTATTTCCAGCTGGAGCACCAACTGCATATAGATATAAGTCTTCAAACTTAAACTGATTAGTATCTTCAAATACTGGCCTTAACATTAGCGCTTCCTTAGAACTGCAATAAAATGATCATCAATGGGATTATTAGGATCTCTTACATACTCAATAGTTTCTATATTAAAATATTTCTCAACAATTGTCAAGACCTCTGTTCCAGTATCGTCCATCCAAGTTCGGCTATGCAAAACCAATTTAGAAGTATTTAATTCAGATAAATACTCATTTAATTCATCGTCATGTATATGTTGAAATACTAGGCTAGCAAGGACTAAGTCAAATTTAAAGCTTTTAACTGTGCTCCAGTCTGACGTATACAATATATTGTTTGACTTGTTATCATCTGGAACTAATGAGATCATGCTTGGCAAATCAAATCCTACAACTTTTCTATAATCTTTAGCTAGGGACATAGTGTTTCTTCCAACACCGCATCCAAAATCTAGTGCATATTGACTATGACCTTCTAAACTTTTAGTTAATGAAATAACTTCTTCATATACTGGCATATCCTTAAAGTCTCCAGTATAGCCAGTTAATATTAGATCTCCAGCATCTTCAATGGTGGCATTTAGCCAAACATCTTTACTCATTACTTACCCCGTTTCTTATATTTGAATCCAACCACCAGTCTTCAAAAATTTTTTCATCACCCTCTACATTTTCTACGGCAAGGGTGTATCCAAACTTAAACAAAATTTCCATTGCTTTTTTCTTTATTAATAAATTATTTAAATCAGCATAAAGGTCATGTTCAAATGTTATAACAGAAAACCTATACTTGTCAAGGGGTATCGACTCTAAAGCTTTTAAAGACTGAAATGCGGGCTCAATGTCAACCTGTAAGTAATCTATTGTATTTGGGAAATTATTTTCTTCAAAATACTTAAGGTAGTCAAAGGTGGTGGCATCAACATTTAAACATATATTAGATCTATTCGCATTATACTCATCTGATCTTTCTTTATCTATCTCTAAAGCCACACCTTTCCAGTCATACTGTTTCTCTAGTAAATAAGTATTGCTATCATTCTTTGAGTGATAGCCTCCTATTTCTACATAAAATCCATGCCTTTTTTCTTTCAATGAATTAAGGACAAATGACTCCTGGCCAGCTTGACTATTGCTACCTTCATAAATTTTCATCTTTTTTTAATTAGTCCAAACTGCTCCAGGTATCTCTGTATAGTCATAGCAGAAACACCACACTCCTTGCCTATCTCTGTAACGGTTTTCTTTTGAACTACATATCTTCTATATAGCCAATCTTTGCTTTGATATAATTTCATCGTTCTGTTAACACCTTATTAGCATAATGAGCAATGCCAAATGCATCTGCTACGTCAAAATCTGATAGCAGTAAATTATACTTCTTATTAAAGTAATCTACGGTTCTTTGTTTTCTCATATTGCGTAACTGCGTCTTGTACCATGAGTCCGCATATCCTGGATTCTTTATTCTAATTGCCTGCTTTTCATCTTTGGTTGGATTTTTATTTCCTATATAAGCCTGCCAAGAACTTGGACTAATTGTAATAACCTTAGCTCCAGTAGACATTAATTCGGCGATAACAACGCCGTAGACGTACGATAATTTTATCACAGCATCTGGTGATCTAACAAGGATAGCTCCTTCTACAGCAATATAATCAGACTTTAATTCATTTAACATTACATGCATCTTTACCTTGGCATCATATATCTTTTCATATATGTCTGCTCCCACAAAATCAATCTTGCCCCACTTTAATGGCTGATCGTTTTCCATTAAGCAGAATGCAACTGAATTAGTAGACGCATCTATACCCAAAACTCTGTTCGCCTTAGTTTTTATAAGTTCAGCTAATTTCATCTAGCATTCCTACAATTTTATTTCTTTTTGTTATATCAATCTTTTTTTGACATGAAGCGCACAAAACAGTATCATTGTATCTACTTAATTGAGCTCCACATTTTTTACATCCACGAGCAGCGCCATTTCTAATAGCTTTCTTTTCGTAATACTTTTCCATAATTCTTCTATTAGTTGCAATGCGGCAGCACTCGTCAGTACAATATTTTTGATTGTGAGTCTTTGGCTCAAAGTCTTTAGCGCATTCTTTATTTGCACAAATCATACTTTGGGTACCGAAAACAACTCTATCTGAACAGTACCGACAGGGGTATCTTTACTGTAGCATTCTTTCTTGATTGGGCAATATGTGCAGGGCATCTTAGACTTTGAAGATCCTTCTGGTCTCATTGGCAAATCTCCGTCTTTAAAATTATCCCATACTTCGCACATCCAAGTAAATGTATCTTCAATAATCTTAGTATTCTTTTCATTCATAGAAACTGGAATAACGATTAGCTCTTGAGTATTCTTATTTTCATAAAGAAAAAATCCTTCTTTAGCATTCTTAAGTTTCATATATGTTAGCAACTGAAGCAGGTGATTGGGTGTGGGCTTCATTTCAGACTGACGAGCATCCCACACTTCTTGCTTAGCAGTTTTAATTTCACCAATTACTTTTTCATTATCATATTCCATAATCAAGTCAATAAACCCACGAATAGGAGGATACTCATTAATAATCTCTTCTTCTTCGGCAACAAACTGTGGCATTGTAGCAATTAACTTCTGAAGTCTTTCATGTGCCTGTGTCCCTTGAGCCATATTAGCAACAGCCACGGCATCGTTATCATCAATAAACATTGCACCGCTAAAAGCCATGTACCAATATCTTGGGCATGTTCCATGACCGTATCCTAAAGAGCTTGGGCTAAATGACTTCTTAGTCATCTCTCCATCTGCACGTTTTGTATTTCGGTATGACTCATCAAGCAACTGTGCAAATAGTTCTGGGTCAAAATGTTTACCAGTATGCTTCTTAAACTTAAGGTTCTTTACAATATCTCTACCCATTACGAATTATACCTAACGACATATTTGAGTGCATCTACAAGTTTGTCTATGGACTCCTTTGCTGAATAATAAATGTTTTTCTTGTTGTTATTTGTAGTTCCAGCCTTATCCTTAGCTATTGTAGAATAGTATGACGCCATCATTGAAAACTTAGTAGACATTGCCTGAAGCTCAATAATCAAATACGGTGCCTTGGCTGAAGGAACATCTGGGTTCATTAATAGTTTTACAACAATAGCCAAAGCCTTATCTAATTGATCATCTCCCATATACTCATGCAAATCATTAAACTCAGTAATAGAGCTAATTAACTCTAAAGTATTCTTATCTTCCGCCATTCTTAGCCTTCTCTTTCTTATCCAACTTATCTACAAATAACCCCATTGGGTATCCAACTGCAAAACCAATCATCATTCCAAGAAGAAATATTTCCATTATGCGAACCTTTGAACTAGACCGTATCCGATCCACAAACCAACAATTCCCATGAGTCCAGCAAATACTGGTGGTGCAGGAATAGGTAGTTTAAATATACTAAATATCCCTCCTACTGCAACTCCAGTTAAGGTAGTATAAATTATTTCTTTCATTGCTTTGCCTTTTTGTGATTTACTATATACGGACCAACTACTGATCGTATTGTGCCATCTTTACGAATCTTTACAATCATTCCATTTTTAATAATTGTGTCATTAAACCTACGCTTGTTCGCCATTGTTATCCTCCCAAAACTGGATCAGTTCTTCTAAGACTGCCCATTCTATAATTCCAAGTCTAACTTTAGACTCTGTTCCAATAATAATCTTTAATGCTGGATGCATATCTCTGCTTACCTTAAAAGTATCAGTACATATTTTAGACCATACTGGTTTATTTAAAGTAAAAGAAGACGAGGCCTCTTTATAATCTACTAAAAATTGATTCCATTTAGCGTCGCCTTTTTGATAATCGCCACGCCCACTGTTTTTTTGAGCCTTGGCCCCATCACGTTTTACTTCAGATCTTTCAGACATTACTTAATCCTATAACTATTATCATGTCCATCTGGACATGTCCAACTCATTGTTAATGTAGTTGCATCCCAAAAATATTCTTCTGCATCTTTATCGCATTTATTACATGGCTTTTTACCACCCAAACGCTCAAGCTCGACTGCTTTAATTTCTTCTTTATGAAAAAACTCATTAAGATTTGGCACGTATCTCCTCTTGTAGTAATATAACTACTTCTGGATTATCACGAAGGTACTGCACTGCTTTTGCTCTTCCCTGCAATCTTTCTCCATTAACGGTATACCAAGCACCACCTTTTTCCACGATTCCGCACATTTCTGCAACATCAAGAGTTTCTCCTATAGCGTCAATACCCAGGGTATCGCCCTGGTAGTAAAAATCATATTGACCTGAAAGATTTGGTGGCCCAACCTTATTATAATCAATAATCCAATTTACTGGTCTTCCGACTCTTTGCTCAATAATCTTATCGCCAACCTTAATGCCAGCCTTGATAGCATTAGCTTCAGCTTCTGAAGACCATAATTTAATAACTGTAGAGGAGAAGAATTTAACTGCCATCCCTCCTGTTGGGATATGGCTCGCATGCATTGATCCGAATTGATTGCGCTGTTGAGAGATAAGGACAAGAAGCGTGTTCTTGTTTGCGTAGTTAAGCATTTTAACCGCATGTGTCATATCCTTTGCTTCTGCACCGATTTGCTTTGTGTCTTGCAAATCTTTCATTTCATTTCCATCTTTTTCAAAATAAATTGCTGGTAGTAATGCTGAAATAGAATCTACTACAATCATATCCACGCCTGCATCCATAAGCTTGGTTGCAACATCAACCATATCATTAACAGTTTTTGCTGGTGAATAAATTAATTTTTCAGAATCTACTCCTAAAAGTTCTGCCCACGCTGGGTCATAAGAATGCTCTGCATCAATCCAGGCGCATGTCTTTCCTTCTTTTTGAGCTAGTGCAATCATTTGTAAGCAAAAAGAAGACTTTCCAGCTGATTTATTTCCCCAAACAAGGATCTGCCTGCCGTAGGCAAGTCCACCCTTCAAGGCCAGGTTAAGACCTATGCTTGGAGTTGGTTGCTTATCTACATTTACATCTACTGCCGACTGAACTCTTGCTCTTGTTTTTGGATCTAATTTTGCCAATATATCATCTAATACAATTTTCATTATTATTCTTTCTTCTCTCTGCTCATTATATCATTAAAAAAGGTTGCCGTGAAGTCTTGGACGATCTTTGTTTTTATTTATTTTTGTCTCTAATATTTCATCCAAACTATGAAGAATTTGCTCTTCATTTCTCATTGCAGCGTATACATCTAGTAGGCGAATAATAACATCTGCCATTTCTTCTACAATATATTCGCTTCCCTTAGACTTTCTAATTGCTTCTAATACTTCAGTAACTTCTGAATGTACGAGTGCAAGCTTGTTTCCAATCTTGTCATTAGAATATTCTCCATCCCAAAACCCCTTCTCTCTTGCTGTTTCATGAAGCACTGCAGATAATGCATCAAGCCCATATTCTGTTAAAATATTATTGCTGTTCAATTTTATCCCTTAAGCTAAAAGTAAATGATGGAACGGTTTCATCATAATCTATAACTAATTCTTTATCGGTTTGTGCGGCATCTAAAAACTTTAGAGTTGGCACAGTAATTTTTCCATGCTCTTCTAGTATGGCTACTAAAATTTGATTTATACTAACGGACTGAATTGGCCCTTCTACATTTTCTGTCACTTTATCTCCTTAACCATCAGAGTTCCATCATCTAGTTTAGATAATACTACCTGACATGTCATTCCCTCACGCATTTTTGCTAAGGCAATCTTATACATACTAGAAAATACAATAGCTCTAGTTAAATTTTTATCCTTGTCTGACATTACGATATGTGCCATAGTTTTGCCAGCCTTTGTTTTATAAGGCGTAAAGTCTACGACAACATATTCGTTATCGGCAAGAGCATATTCTTTTCTGTACAAAAAGTCTACGAAAGAATCCTTTGAGTCTGGACCGATATCTTGAACCTTTACGTAACGTGCAATTCTGTTATCTCCGACAAGAATAAAGTACATCTGATTTGTTTCAATTGGTGTTTGTTCATTATGGAATAACCCGATAGACCCAGTTTCATCTACAAGCTCAATTCTTGCCCACCCATTACCTCTTTTAATAGATTTTGCCATACCAAACATAACAAAAGACCCTAGGTCATCAAATTCTGAAATTGGTCTTGCTTGAGTTTTAATTCTTGGAGGCAGATCCAGATTAAATGTTGGAATGCCAAGATACTCATAATAGTTATCCTTTTCGTTACCTTGTCTAGGATTATCTTCGAATGCTGCTGCACCAATAGAATTTAATGCAGATATTGCTCTGCTATTAATTCCGCTTCCCTTTTTAGAAGCCTTATCTATAAAATCAGAGTAGTTAGCGTATGGCCTTTTTTCCATGATCTTATTTGCAATACTATCAGAAATAAACTTAACTTCTGCAAGCCCAAACCTGATTGCATCTTTTTGCAAGGAGAAGTAAATATCTGACTCATTAACATGAGGAAGTAATACTTTAAGACCTAGCCTCTTGGCTTCAATTAAATATTCTGTACGAACATCTTTATCATTTTCGTTTTTAAGAATTGAAAACATAAATTCAAGAGGGTAATAAGTTTTAAGCCAAGCAGTATAATAAGAAAGCATGGAATAAGCAACAGCATGAGAGCGGTTAAAAGAATAGCCAGCATGAGCCTCGAAAGTATGCCATAAGGTTTCGGCTTGCTTCTTAGAAATGTGTTTTGAAGCCCCAATAATAAACCTATCTTTGAACTCGTCAAATTCTTTTGCATCTTTCTTCTTTCCAATAATCTTTCGGACTTTATCAGCCTCTGACCAAGACATTCCGCCTAAGTGTACACAAGCCTGCATAACCTGCTCTTGATATATAATAACACCGTATGTATTTTCTGTAAAAGGCTTCATGATTGGGTGGATGTACTGAACAGCTTCTTGGCCATGCTTACGTTTAATGTAAGATGCTCCCACAGTATTCATAGCTCCTGGTCTTACCAATGCATTTGATGCAGCAAGATCTTCAAATACGCTTACTCCCATTTTAATCAATAGGTTAGTATATGGAGTTGCTTCTGCCTGGAACACTCCCTTTGTATATCCTTCGCTTAGTGTCTTATAAACTTTAGGGTCGTCTAAAGGAAGGCTGGAAAGATTAATTTGCTTCCCGCTTCGATCCTTAATAGACTTTAATGTATCTGATATCACAGATAAGGTCTTAAGTCCTAGTGCATCTAGTTTAATAAGACCTATATCTGCAACCGTATCCATGTCGTATGCAACGACTGGAATTCTACCTGACACATCATCACTAGCATCTGCACGAGATTCTACTGGAGCAAACTTACGAATGTCATCTTTAGCTACAACAACTCCCGCAGCATGTACGCCTACGCTTCGAATCTTGCCACGCAATCTTTCTGCAAGCCAGACGACTTCTGGGTATTTCATTCTAAATTCTTTTGTATTTGGAGAATCCATAAAGTCTTCAAACGTATCGATTGATTTCATTGCACGATTAACATCAGACAACGGCACCATGAATACACGAGCAGCATCACGAATTACACCTTTATCCTTGAAGTATGTGTATGTTGAAATAGATGCAACGTGCTTAAACTTTTTCTTTAAATAATCTTTAACTTCTTTACGACGGCGGTCTTCAAAGTCCGTGTCTATATCAGGAAAGTCATTACGTTCTGGGTTAATAAAACGGAAGAATAGAAGGTCATATTTAATTGGATCCACATCCGTGATACCCAATGTATAGCAAACTAAAGATCCAGCGGCAGATCCACGTCCTGGACCAACCATAATATTATTTTCCTTGGCCCAATTAATCATGTCTCCAACAACTAGAAAATATGAGGCAAACGACTTATCTTTAATTACAGATAACTCCTCTTCAAGTCTGTCTAGGTAGACCTTATCCCCTGACAGGTTTAGCCTTTTAAGGCCTTCTAAGGCCATTTCAGAAAGCTTTTTATCAGCATTGGTCTTAGGGACAGGGAGCAGGTCTAATCCACTGTTAAAGTCGTATTCTCCAATTTTATCGGCTATCTCCATTGTATTCTCATAGATATCCTTGCGAGTAATTCCAGCCTTATTAAAGTCAGCCTCAATTTCATCTCTAGTCTGAATGAATAAATTATAGTCTGCAAATGAGATCTTTCTGTCTGGATAAAGATAGTTAAATCTATCTAACATATCTTTAATATTCCTAGACATATCAAAGTCTGCTTCTTTATCAGACTTAGGGGATGTTGATAGAATAAGCATAGCCTCTTCTAATATACGATCTTCTTCTTTAGCAAAGTGAGCATCTCCTGTTGCCACCGCCTTAATTTTAAGTTCATCCGCTAACTCTAAAAGCTTAGAATTTATTTCATGCGGATTATGAGACTGCACCTCAATATAAAAGTCTTTTCCAAAAGTGTTACTAAAATCTTTGAGTATAAGCTTGGCTTCTGAAAATTCGCCCTTCTCAATAGCCTTAGAAATAAGTCCGTTAAGGCAACCAGAAAGGACAATAATGCCTTCTGCATATTCTTTTAATACCTCTCTATCAATACGTGGCTTATGATAAAAGCCTTCATTCCAAGCAAGCTCTTGCAAAATATTTATATTCTCAAGGCCTTTTTTATTCTTTGCTAATAAAATAATATGATTGTAAGCTTGAATAGACTTATCTGTTTTAGAGGAGCGATCAAACCTATCTGTCGGGGATATATACGCTTCTACTCCAAGGATGGGTTTGATGCCCTGCTCCTTACACGCAATCTGCATTTCACGGTGCGAAGATAATGTTCCGTGATCTGTTATTGCCAATGCTGTTTGGCCAGCATCTTTCGCTGCTTTTACAAGTTCGGCAGGAGAGTTAAGACCATCCATTAATGAATAGTAAGAATGCACATGTAAATGTGTGAATGACATTAACTCTCCGCCTTTAACTTTATATTACCAGTCTACGCTGCTAGATGAAGCAGAAGACTCTTCTGTATTACCATTTTCTCCCATATAAAAAGCTTCTTGCTCTGCATATGGAACATGACGAACTGCAGTCTTTTCAAGATCATACAATTCTAGTCCTGAAAAATCAAATGGAGCTTCGTCTTTTCCTAATGGAATAATTGTATAACTTGTATCTGTTTTTGAACCGTTACGCTTGATTCTCCACATTAGGTTTGTGATGCTTCCCATTTCACCAGCGTATTCAATTAGGGTAGGAGTAATTGTTTTACCGCTTGTTCCTTGTGAAAGAATTGCTACGTATGGCTCCTCTTTACCATCGTCCACCAAGACGTTGATGTAGAGGCGTGTTCTGGCTTTCCAGCCAGCCTTTGGATCCTTACGGTGTTGTTCGTTTGCCCAATCACGGCCCTCAGTCTCCATTGTATCTAGAGCCTTACGACGGTAGTCCTTTGGGTTTGTGTGCTCTAATGCAATAAATCCGCATCCAAGCTTGTCATTATATGTTGGTGAGTCTGGATCAAGTTCCTGTAGGAATCTGATCTTTACGCTTTCGCCGTCTTCAATCTTTAGCCAACGACCCTTGTTCTCATCGCCACCGCTATAGGTAGGCTTATCTAGTGCCTTGTTGAGGTCTTTTAGACCCTTTACTATACTCATTTATATCTCCTTTATAGTTGATGGTATAAATCCATCTGTATTTTTTATTATATCACGAGTTCCAAGATCTGTATTCTATGTCGGATACAGAATTTTTAATGCAGGTTTTTATTTCCTCATCGGTCATGTCGCCAACATCTTTTGCATCATGAGGATATATCTTACCATATTCGTACGAAGCCCACAAGAGGTCTTTGAACCTTAATTTATTTACTATGCTTTTGCCTAATTCTCTACCAGCTTGGTCAGCATCAGTCATAACAGTTATTTTATTAAAGTGTCTATTTAAAAGATTTTGCTGCTCTGTGGAAAGAAAACCACCAAGTGTAGCAACTACATTTGGAAATCCAGCCTGATGCACACGGATTGCATCAAAGCTAGACTCCACAACTATAACATGGTTACCAATTTTTTTAGCACGATGAATATTAAATAATGTTTTGCTCTTTGGCAAATTGGTGCTATTTTTAAAAGACTTACCTTCAATTGATCTGCCAACAATTCCTATTGGCATTCCGTCTGGGCTGTGAACTGGAACTGTAACCATTCCCATATTCTTAGAGTATCCTAAATCAAAGTGTCTCATAGACTCTTCTTCGATACCTCTAGATTTAAAATAAGACTTTCCTTCTTCTGTAGATAACAATTCTTTACTTAGTTTATTTAATATGTCTAAAGAAAATTCTTCAAATACTGGTTTTTCTTCCATGGCATCTGAAAGCAATGAGTCAAAGTTCTCTAGTGACTCAGCCTCTTTTGTTGCAATAAACCTCATTGCTTCAAACTCGTTCTTGTTCATAACACGCTTTACAAGCTCCTGTAAAGTTCCAGCCTCACCGCATGAAGGATTAAAGCATATAAATGCCCCCTTTTCACGACTTACGCTAAAACTAGATGTATGCCTATTGGAATGAAATGGGCAGTAGCATAGAAAGTCATTACCAGTCTCACCAACAATTTCAAGTCCTATAGATTTTAGGATCGACTTGATGTGCGTTGGCGTGTAGTGCGTGGTATCGACTTCCCTTGTGTTATACCCTCTAATTGCCATGCTTTCTTCTTTCCCACATAAACACCATGAATGCTCATCAAGAACTTCCATGTCTCGCCCGTAAATTCTACCGAAAAAGCTGGGTCTATGTCAAGTACTCTGACGTAGCCTTTACCTCTCATGTCCTGAACCAGTAAATTCTCATACTGTGGTCTCAAACTAATTAACTGAGCATTATCTTGAAACTCTACATCGATTTGAAATCTTTTAATTTTTCGATGCGTCATTAGCAAACGGATTCTCATAAATCTCTTTGATGATACCCCTGTTGATATCCCAATCTAAGAACACATTAAAATCCTGACCATGACGATTCTTTCTACTAACAACTTCAATCATATTAGTATCTGTATACTTATGAATTGCAATTGCCATATCTGCATCATATTCAATTGCTTTTGACCAAGCAACCTGAGACAGCATGGGCGGAGCATCCTGATCGGTAATGTCATCCATTGTTGCTGCAGTAATATCAATCACTGGAATGTTATTTGTCATGGCTAGCATTTTAAATTCACGAGACACATTCATGTTGCGCTCAGTTGCGCCAGAGCTTCTCTTATTATCTGAAAATAGCTGATGATAATCAAGGATTACTAGGTCTGGTTTATGCTGATCTATCTTTGCCTGAACAGTATTAGCGTTAACTTCACCCATACCTTCGTTAGATACTAGAATGAATCCATTTTTGTTTTCAAATCTTTTCTGACCCCATGACCTAAAGGTATCAACGTTAACATCGCCTCTTGCGAAGTCCGAGGCACGAAATAGACCAGAGCCCATCATTGTGTAAATACGGTCACGCATATTCTCTGGTGACATTTCAAGAGATACAATCATGGGCTTAAACCCTTGCTCCCAGGCCTTACAAGCAAGATACGATGTGAACCATGTTTTACCACGTCCTGGCCAACCAATAGCCACAATAAGGTGTCCAGGTGCCATTCCTGTAGGATATGCCTTATCGATAGCGTCGAAGCCTGTTAGAATTCCTGGAGCGCCACCCATAATATTAGAACGCTCTTTAACGGCCAAGAAATGCTTTTCCGCTAATTCGATATCAGTAATATCTACGTCACGTACGTTATTGGTAAACTTTGAAAGCTGTGAAAGCTTTGCCTGCAAGTCACCCAATACTCTAGAAGCTGCATCTTCTCTTAGAGCAGATCCACTTTGCAGAATAATATTCTTTAGTCTTCCAGTTAGATATTCATTCTTAAGTTTATCTAAATAATAACCAGTCTCACCCTTTGTTTCAACTGGATCAAAATCTTTAAATCTTTCCATAAGGATTCCAACTTCTGGAACTGCCTTAAACTTATAATAATAAGACTTTAATGAATCCCAAATATCTTTGTGAGATGTGAATATTTCATCAACATTGTCTGCAAGGAGTGTGCTAATATCCTTATTCTTGCATACTGCTGAGATTAATTCTGCTTCTGTATTCACTCGTTCCCGCCTTCAACTAATTCTTTCGTTGCTTTAAGTAGCAATCGACGATGCTTCTCATCTTTTTCACGTTCTGTTTTTGCGTAATCCATTTTATCAAAGTTATAGAAAAAAAAGTTAAGTGGATGACCAGACTTCGTTGTCTTAAAATAATATACCAAAAGATCCCTGGCTTTGTCAAAACCTACGCTGTCAATAACATCCTGCATAGCCCATTTCTCACGAAATTTATTTATGCGTGGTTTTCTTCCATACTTTTCGTTATAAAGATTTTCGTATAGACCAATTAAAACATATGGCTCTTTCTCACTTGCCACGTTTTAATTCCTCTTCAACCTCACGAGTTTTCTCAATTAGCTTACTCTCAACAAAAGCATATACTCTTTCAGTAGCAGCATCAACATTCTCTCCACTACGAACATCATCTTCCACGCCAATACCGATCTTAATACTTTCGTAGTTTCCTAAATTGCGTGTGAACGATAGGTCCACCTTTACTCTTGTTTCTGACATTATTCCGCCTTCCATACAGGTACAAATTTTCCATCTTCTGTCTTAGTATACAATATTAAATTGTGTTTGAGAATAGCCTGCAATTCTGATCTTGATGGCAAATCTCTAATATGTCCAGCATCAATAATAAATTGATGAATGTCCAAAATGTCCGATTCGCTCAACATATATTTAGACCAGGTGCTGTCTGGATTACTAATTGGATATACTTTTTGTGGCTGTTTTATTTTACCCTGTAAAATATATTCTTCAATTGTTACCCTATGCCTGCCTAATATCTTACTAGCCTCTACAACACTATATGCTCGCTCCATGCCCTTGTCTACCTGAGAATAAGAATACATTAATCTTTTTTTGTCGGGATAGCACCATGCTATAACTTCGTCTTTAGCTCTAGATAGCTTTAGTACTTTATGTACCTTACCATTTAAGAAGAAATAGACGAATTTTTTGCGTAGTCGCTGTCTGTTTTCTCTAGCCATTTACCGAATGCATTCGTTTCTTTATTGATCATCCAACGCTTTCCGCATAGGATGCAAAACAATTCTGTGTGTAGTTTTTGAGAGAATACTCTATCAATAAAGACTCTTCCGTTACACCTTCCACATTTCATCATATCGAGAATGTCTTCCCATCTACAACGCAAGAGTAGTCTGGAGCAATATGAATCATCTGAATATGTGGATAGTCATTTACAATATGTGCAATAGCAAATCCCTTTTGCCAATCATGATGCTGAGTATACTTCATTCCTGGACCCTTTTCATCACACATGTGTCCTATCTCATAACCACGAAGAGTTTCTCCTTCGCCACCGTTTCTAAGTTCATATGTTACCATATGGGAAGCAATTCTGTGTGAGTGGCCTCTAATAAGTGATACCTGTAGGTCTTCCATATCCTTACGAACAGATCCCGTTGCTGCAATAGAAATTCCGTGATGTACGTGAACATCTCCAAATCGGCGTTTAGGCAATGAGTCATAATAAATATACTCGTAACCCAATGAATCTAAAGACCATAGCGACTCTGGAGTAACATCCTTTGCATAATCTGGAAGCTTTTTATCTATGTAATCAAAGATTCGTATATCGTGGTTTCCTAATGCTGAAAATAATTGTGCATCTGGAAGCATCTCACGAGTCTTTGCATAAAAATCTCTCGCACCTTTTGCCTCATGACGCATCATTGGAACAATTAAATCACGACTGTCATCTTTATGAAGTTGAAGAAATTCTGCAGATCTTCCTTCCGTATATTTGCTATAGCAAGCTTGGTCGTCAGTATCACCTAGATAATCTACCACATCTGGCTTAAACCACTTCATAACTTTAAACCATAGCGCAATCATCTTATCATCTTGATAAGGGAATTGCTGATCGGATGACAACATCCATTTTAAATCGTTTGTCATTTAACTTCCCTGCGTAAAAAAGGGTCACGGAGTCGTGACCTTGATATTATCTAAATTGTAGCATATAGAATTAGATTGTCAATAGATTAATTTTGATTTTGTACTGCTATAAAAAACAATGTTATGGTTTTAGGATCTCCAGCACCCCATATTTGTGCCTCTGCACCAGTCTGTGTAACAGATCCACTAATTATAGATGGTTCATTTATATCCGCAAGTCCATCCTTAGAAATAGCTGTTAGTGTTATTGCGGAAGGCTTGCCAGAAAATTTAGCACCTGAATAATCAATATTGAATGTAGAACGAATACCCTTAATTACTTTTTGAGAAGACGTTTTTCCTCCAAAAAATGTAGGGGTTGTGATATCTCCTGCACTCCTATCTGTAAGATCGCCAACATTAATGTTTGAACCAGCACTAACTTTTGCTCCAGCCAATGCAGTAGCCTTAGCAACATCTGTTTTTAATTTTTGTAATAGTGTTGCATCTATTGGATCTCCATCGTTAAATGTGTCGCTCATTATATACTTTCTCCTAAATCATGTGCTGAAATTTCTTTTTCTGAAACCTCAATCATTTTTGACCTATCTAAACCATACTTATTAAAAGAATCTGGGTCAACAATGTGTCTTAGTTTATTTTGTGACAATAAATACATTTTACCATCAGCAACATTCTTGATCAAGGTACCGTCTCTGAAGCCTAGCTTACCAGCCAATTTAATTCCCGATAATGCCGCCTCAGTTGCTAATACCGTAGTAAAACACCAAGACTGGGCGGCCCTATCTGAAATTAGCCTGTACCTTTTACCGTCTTTAATCCAATAGGTATCTTTATCTGTTTTAACAGCAATACCTGAAGGGAAATTAGTCGGTAAGGTTATTAAGTTTTTCTGAATAGGCTTCTGCCGCTTCAACTTTAGCATCCGCTTCTCTTTCTTTATTATTCAACTGCTCCATAGCATTTGTATAGTCTGCACGTAAAATTGCAATTTGAGTTTCGTAATTAGAAACAATTTCGCCGATTCTTTGCTGTAATGCTGTTATTACTAACTGAGCCTTATCTGCCATTTATTTACTCTTCTGTTTCAGGTGTCAAAGAATCTCTTTCAGTGACAAGTACGGATCTTCTAGCGTTAGCAGAAGTAATTCTTCCACTAACAGACGAGATCTGTATTGGATCTGGGGTATCAAGTGCTTGAGCTTCCATCAAATCTAGCTGTAGTCCATAAATGCTATAATCTATAGACTTGATATGCTGATTAACAATACTCAACTTTTCTTCATTTGTTAATTCAATAGTCATAATCTACCTCCTTTCATAATTATATCATTTAACCTTGATTAGTCAAGGCTTCCCTTTCTTGCAGCATAAGTGATCTTTTAAGGTAAAAGTCATTCAAAACTTCTATCCTGGGCCTTTTACCCTCAACGTCATCGTTTGGATTACTAGCAATATCACGCTCAAGAATTTCTATATGGATATTCATATTATCAATTCTATTATTAATAATATCAATTTTTTCTTCTAAAGTTATGCCCATGGGGATGTAGCCGTTCCAGATGTGCCAAACGAGTTGCTTGCAAATACTGTAAAGTATGCCCAAAGTCCGTTTGCGCTTGACATTGATCTTGTAAAAGATGTTCCAGTTGTATTTCCGCTTGCCGTTGCAGTAATTGCTCCTCCATTAGAAGAAGACTGGTATAGTGTCCAGAAATATGTAATCGTCGCCGTACCACTTGACGCAGACCAAGATCCAGTCCATGATGGTCCAGATGAATATGAATTACTCAATCCAGTTGGAGTTGAAGGAGCTGTTCCCGTTACAGCCGCCTGAGTAGTGATTGTGTTTGAAGACTGAACAGTTCCAGATGTTCCAGCGCTATTGCTTGCTGTTGCAAATGCTCTAAATACGTTAACTGGAGAAACTGCATCTCCAGATGTAATGGAATACGAGGCCGATGTTCCACCACCGCTTGAAGCAACACGAGAGCTTCCAGAAGTAGGAGTATTTGGAGACAATGCTGTTGTTATATACACGTCATATGATGTAGGGGAACCGCTCCAACCGCTTGTAGATGCAGTTATTATACTTCCAACAGTATTTCCTCCATTTAGCGTTACCGATCCACCAGATGGAATACTTACTAAGGCCAGCCTTGTTCCAGAATTAGGACCACCCCAATCAGACTTTGTTCCTGTTGGATTTCCAGAACGAAACGCCTGGACATAATAGTCTCTTGTTACTCCAGCACCAATGGCCGTATCAAGATAGGATGTTCCAGTAATTAAAGTAGGATTATTTGGTCCACCAAAATCTGGACTAGAGTCGTAACCTGGAGCTCCTCCATACCAGACTCCATAATATGCAGCACCGCTAACTGCATTCCATGTAACGTTTACCCCGTCAGTTCTAGTATCTGATGCATTAACTCCAGTAGGTGTTGCAAGTTTTGCTAGCGCTTCAAGCCTTGTTCCAGAATCTCCAGCAGACCAGTCTGATTTTAAAAATGTAGTAGAACCTGTTGAAGGAAAAGCCTGAACGTAATATGTTCTTGATCCTACTGGAGCTGCAGTATCTAAAAATGGTGAAGACGTAATAGATACCCCGCCATTATTATTTGGTCCACCAAAATCTGGGCTACTATCATAACTGGGGGCTCCTCCCCACCAGACTCCATATGTTGCAGCATTTGAAACATTTGTCCAAGAGACTTGAATTCCGTCAGTTCTAGTATCTGATGCAGAAACATTTGTTGGGGTAGTAAGTTTTGTTGCTGCTGCAGCAACAGTTACGGTTGAAGATGCTGTTGTAAGAGTGGTTCCAACGCCGTTATTTGCAGTTATTTGACACCTTAAAGAAGCCCCATATAAAGAAACATAATTTGATGGTGGTGTATAAGTTGAAGATGTAGCTCCAGATATTGCAACCCATCCAATTGTAGCACTTTCAAAAAATTGCCATTGATATGATATATTTGCAGTAGGAGCTGAGCTTACTGAAGGATTTGCTGTAAATTGTGTAGTTCCTGCAGTTCCAGATGATGGAGAAACGCTAACGCTTCCAGTTGGTTGGGCAAACGTATAGGATGCTGCCCCTGTTGTTGGCCCATAATTACTATATGTTCCACCAGTAGCTGTTCCTCCTGTAATTGTGTTTCCTAAATTTTCTGAAGAAGATCTAATATAAAAATAATAGGTAATTCCATTTGCAAAACTAAAGTCTTCTGTTACTGTGCTTGTTGTAGATGCTGCGTCATAATTTGTAGTTGATGGGGCTGTAGATCCAGACTGCCAATACATTTGATAGTATGGTCCGCTTCCACCAGAAGAAGAAACTATAACTCTAGTTTCAGTATCTGTTAATCTGTTTACAGATACTATTGATGTACTTGTAGGAGGAGCAAGATTTGCCCCCATAGTAATAACTCTAGATCTAGTACTTCTTGATGGATCTCCTTGAGGCTCCCATTTTAATGTAGCTATATAGGTTCCTGAATTAGAATATGTTTTAGTTATTCCTGAAAAACTTGGATTGCTTGTTCCAGTTGAAAAAAATTGCCAACCGCTATTTGTTCCATCACCATAATCTATAAGGTATCTTCTTGGAAAAGAAGAATATGTAGATGTTGGATATCCTACTGTTGTTCCAGAAAATGTTACAGAAGATCCAAAAGTTGGTGTTGTTGTGCTTACATTCAATGTCATTGCTGAAGACGGATGAACATTAACCATGGCTGGAACATCTAGCCCCTGCATATATACAGTATCTGCACCCAAAGATGCGATTCCAGTAAAATAAGAAGCTGATGCATTTGTTGAAGTTGAAGATGCTCGTGCACTTACTCTAAATTCAAATTGCCATCTGGCTTGTCCACCAGAATATGTTGGAGTTCCAATATTATAAATAGTAGTTGGCTCAATATATATTCTCCATGTTACAGTTGCTGTAGTTCCATTTAATGAAACAGATGATGGGCCAAGGTCAGTCGGCCATGAAGTGCTTCCTATTATGTTAGCCGTATTAAACTCATATGTATTTCCATTTACCCAGTTATACATTCTAGGCTCTAATAAATAATAGGTAGATGACAATGCATCTGATACAGTTGCAGTAAAGTTTAACCAACCATCTGACATAATTCTAGGAGGAGATTGATTATCAACAACGCCATTACCGTTATCATCTGTAACTGTAAGGCTTGTTATTGATGGTTTGTCTCCTGTAGAAACAAAAGCAGAAACGAATCCTCCATAGTGATCAGTGTATGAATTAATTAAAACAACTTGAGCTATTATATATTGGCCTGCTGGAATACCGCCGATCTCTGAGTGATAATCATTCCCACTTACTGTTGTCCCTTGACCGTCATATTCTTCATACTGCCCGCCACTTCTAGTAGTTGAAAGTCCAGATATATCTTGTATATATGTAGTTTTTATTTCTGTTCCGCCAGGAGTCTTAGATGTATTTCTCCACCACCTAATATAAGACCTAGAAAGATCTGCTGACTTCCACCAAGTGTCGCTGAATGAAAAGCTTAAAGAAAAAAATGGATTTGATGTTGAGTAATCTTGCGATAAAGACGGCGAGTTTGCGCTAAATGTTGGAGCCTGCTTTATGATTTTAATTGCTGGAGAATATAAAGTAGTTCCTGGAGGAAATGGAGACCATACGTTAGAGGCAACAAGCTCGTAAAACAACCACCATCCATCAGCCATAAATCTTTTAAAACCAATATTTGTCTCAGAGTTGCTGGTTAAGTTATAAACATCTGTTGTCTCTAGCTGATATCTAGTCGTATTTCCAGTATTGTCTTCAGATATTTTCATTCTTCTTGAATTTACAGTAATCGGTGTTGCGCCAGTAATAGTTCCATCATTACCATATAACACTGTATTTATATATTCTGGACTGCTTGCCCTTGGACCATTGTATCCAGTAAGCCTTATATCAATTGGATCTGTTAAGCTTGATGCTGGAGCATCTCCAGGCCACATTTGAACCCAACCAGCAACTGTCTTTGCAAATAATCTTGTGGCAGACTTCCAACCGTCACTTGCTTTAACCCATACCTTTTTGGCATTTGTTGACCAAGTGCTGCTTCCTATCTTAGCGTATATTGGCATCTATATTCCTAGTATGTAATAAAAACGTCGCCTACATGCCCCGTTGTTGCGGCAGGTGTACTTGTTGTTTGTTTAATGTAAATGTTTCTAATATATGCTCCAGCAGTTCCGCCTGGATATAAAAGTGGAGCACCTTTTCTCAAACGCATTCTAGCATCTACAGTTATATATGGAGTGCTATGATTCTGTACGTTTGCAGAAGAAGATGTTGCGGGATTTCCAAGATAGAGTCCAGTTGTAAAATTTAACGCAGATCTAGTTGAATCAAACATTGCAGACTGAGTTCCTCCAGATAAAATTTCAGTATAGCTAGACCCCTCTATTCTCATTATACTGTTTGATGATATTTTGCCGTTTTGTAATGTTAGTATCGGATTGAATGTAGTATTTCCAACGTAACTAGTAGATCCATCTTGGTTTGTATCATTTGATTCAGATAGTGAGCTATCGCTTGTGCTAGGTAAACCAGAAGATGTAATTGCAGCAGTTACTGTGACCGTAGCTCCAGTAATTGTTCCCGCAGTAATTGTTGGGGTGTCAATTGAAATTCCAGCAGATAATGTTCCCTTAAAGCTTGCCGTTCCAGTTGATCCATTTAGGTAAAATTGAGGAGAAATTATAGAGCCATTTGATAGATCAATTAAAGTTCCTGCTCCTGAAAATGGAAGCTGTGCAACTGTTCCAACTACATGATTCGATGATTTAATTTGCCCAGTAGTTATTTTACCACCATCGATAGTAGTTACGTTGCTCATATCTTTTTTAGCTAACGTATCTAGTGTTGCATCAGATGCATATCCAGTAATAACAGCTGATTTCATGACAACTGTTCCGTCTGCCCTTACATAGAAATTAGCATTTGTATCTCTTGCTCCACCAGCCCAAAATACAATGTCGGTTGCAGCATTAGTATTTGGAGTAGCTATACCAGCTGTATACGTTGGACTTGAAACTCTTATTTGAGCATTTGAAGAATCAATAGTTACTGTTCCACTGCCAGAAGTTTTGTTAATTGTGCTTGACGTTACATCCCATCCACCAATATTTGCGCTAGCAGTTGTTAATCGGCCAGTAGTTGCATCTATTGTTGTAATTCCAGAAACAGATGATGAGCTAAAGGTAAGCCCAGAAGAATTTAATATATATCCAGCACCAGATAAAGATCCACCAGTGTCTCCAGTAGCTGTAACAGTATTGCCAGTTAGTGTTCCACTATATAAAGAAGCACCACTTGCTATATTAACGTTTCCACTAAATGATCCCTTTTTAGCCCTTAGATCTCCATCTATGACAAAGGATGCACCATTCCACTCAATGTAATTTGTTGTTGCTCCGCCGACTTTTAATGATGCAGATTGATTAGAATCTATATACCAATAGTTATTTGGATTAAATACAAGTCCTCTTTTGCCTGTATCTACTCCGTATCCAAATTTAAATGCTGTGCTATCTAAATCTGTAGGATTTGCTTTTGCCTTAAAGTATCCAGTAACATCTACTGTACTTGCAATATACGGTGTTCCGCCTACAGTAACATTAGAACCAGCAACATAATTAGAAGAGGTATTGTTATACTCGTCATATGTGGCAACGGCTACTTCATATACTAGTCCAGCACCTAAGCCTGTTAATTTATATGATGTTCCAGAACCAGGTGAGTCTGCATAAGAGTATACTGAAGAGGTTGTTGCCTTATATCTAATTCTGTATCCACGAATTCCGCCAGTTGTTACGGCAGGCCAAGATATATCTGCGTATCCATTAAAGCCTACTGTTCCACTGGTATCTAATCCACCTGAAGTTGTTACGGAGTCAACATCTGGTGGCCCATCATTATCAACAACTACAGGACTTGTTGGGGTAACGGCTACGGCTGCTCCATATACTCCATAGCTTCCAATATTGTCAGAAAATCTTGCTCTAACCCATCGTTTATTTGTATTTGGAACAATAACAACTGCTGGATTGCTTGATCCAGAAAATATTTTTGTAAATCCAGTTGTAGGTGCTGTAGAACTAGAAGATTCAACTTCTTCAATTTCAATTGTATTAAATGTTGCATCCGCTGGACTTGTATATGAAACGCTATACCCATTACTAATTGGAGTTGCTACAATTGTAGCTGCTGGCAGTGCGTTAACATAAGATACTGCAGAAAACGTAACTTCAGATCCTTCATTGCCATATATATTAACAGTTTTTACTGATCCACTAAATGATGTTTGAGGAACTCCAAATGCTGCTCTATTTTGAGATAGGCTAAGCGTAAATGATTGAGATGAAGTTCCTGGAACTGCGGCTAAGTCAAATACTTTTGAGGTTCCACCAGCAGTAAGTGTAACTTTATAATAGCTAAAAAATTCTTCTGCGGGGTTGTGATTAAAAGCAACACTGAAGTTTGTACCAACCCATGAACCAGTGACTGTAGTTGGCAGTGTATTTGGAATTAATTTAGGAGTTTCAAATTGTGCTGTACTAAAATCGGATTCAGATCCGTCTATCGAAACTACTGTTAACTTCACGCTATGCGCTCTTGGTGGCACAGCAACTCTTATGGTTCCAGCAGACTTTAAAAATCCAACAAGTCTGTAGGGTGAACCAATTATGGTCTCATCTTTTATATATACATTTACTCTGTCGAATGCCTTAGTGTATGCTTGACCATTTGCATCTTGGCCATTCCATGTAATAATTAATTGTCCATTAAAATAACTTAAATCTGTATTTAAAAATTTAGGAACAGTTAATGCTGGAATATCAGCTGTTGTTAAAGATAGTCCATCTGACCATGGGCCAACAGTTCCATCTGGATATTTCCATTGAAAATTAAAAGAATAAGGAGAGTCAATTTTTAAATTAACAACTGGTATTGTAAAATAGTCTTGACCAGTTTTTACCTTATTATCTTTATTTAGATCATCAGGATAGTTGGCACCACTACCGTACCACTTTTCCCAATTAGCTGCGTCTAATGCTCCCATTTAAAAATCCAACTGTAATTTATATTCTATATCTACTGGTCTACCAGGTTTTTTAATTAATGGGGTTGATAAAATAGATCTACTAATTAGCCCATAGCCTGGATCAAATGTGTCTTCATCGTTTATTCTAATGGCATCAAAATAGACTGTTGTGGCGCCGCCAGTTGCTGTTGTTGCAACTCCAATTTTTATTATTGATGACGGGTCTGGTAAATTTGGAGAAGCTGTATAGTTTGAAAAAAGATTGCTTAGAGACAGGGTTTGAATCTTATCTCCTGTTCCAGATTGTGGTGTAAAGTCTACATAGTAATACGCTAAATCAGAACTATAAAACTTTACTCTAATCTTAGAAACATTATTATCCGCTTTTTTATACGCAATAGATATTGTGTCATTTATGCTATATCCAGATATATCATCCGATATAAGTGTATTAATATATTCTTTTGTTTGCCCAGATGCAACATCTACCCGTATCATGCTATCACTTACCTTTGACAAAAAGGTATACGCTCCATTAGAATCTTGAGTATTTGCCTGAGAAGTAGGATTAACTGATCCATCAAACCAGTTAAACTCATTTGTAAATGATGTTATAAACTTACTGTCAAAGTTATTGAAAGACTGTCTACCACCAGGGTACAGACCTATTTCAGAAATAACACCAGATATGTCTTGTGGAATTGTTGATTTGTATGTCACAAAGTAATTAAATACTGGGTCTCCGTCTATATCTACCCCGCTTTGCAAAATATTAAAACTTGATAACTCTACTGGTATTCTATAAAATTCAAATTCTAGCCTTGTATCATTTCCCTTTAAATTGGGAGCAGTAGAACCAATACCAAATGCTAGCTCCTTATTTAAAAACGACTCGCTGCCAGCTAAATAGCTTGTTAAAAATCTTTTACCAAACTTAGTTATCATTTTTTCTCCACTCTGACATTCACTGCCATTAATTCTTTACCACTACTATTCTTAACCTTAAAGACTACTTTTGCAGTAGGATTATTTGCTGAATCAAAAACTACTTCGTTTGAGACTATCTCAATATCAGAAAGGCTTGGTCTAGTATTTTTTTGTTTAGTTCCCTCATCACCAGTATCATCATCATCTGATCCCGTTTCTTCTTCTGGATCTCCTCTTAAATCATCATCTAAATCATCGCTACCTAGCTTGCCTAGCCTTTGTGCTGCTGCATATTGAGGTAGCTCATAGGCTAAATAATTTGAATTTGTATAAAAATCTAGCTCTGACCCAGCTACTGTAACCAGGGCAGCACTATTTGGCTGACTGCTTGCGGAAGGCTTTTTCTTATCTGATGATGCCATTTTTTCATTATACCATTTATGAACTATAAATAGATCTAGTTGTTATTTTGGTACTTAGCCCCCCGTCAAATGAATTATTAATGCTAGATACTATAAACTTTTGTGTTCCATCTAGACTATTAGATGGGTAGTTAATTGTAACAATATCTCCTACAGAAATCAAGGGGTTTGAGAAAATTTCTAGCTCACATACAGATTGTTTTTTTGACCACTGTGCCTTAATCCAATCAGAGAGGCTTTTAGCATCAGATTCTTTTTGAATCCAGACAGACTCAAATGTTACCTGCTCTGGGACTGTAAACTCATTTATTGTTTTATCTAAGTATTCATTTTGACCAGACTGAACTAGTGTATTACCAATTACACTAAATGAGGCAAATCTAGAATCGTCTAAGGGAATAAATGTTCCAGCATTATTTAAAACATATACTTCTGCTCCGAAGGAATTGAGCCTATATCCAATCATCTCTACGAATTGATTTAATCCTAGGCTGGTAATTATTGGAAAAGCTGGCCTAGAGTCATATTTAATATTTACTTTTAGCAGCTCTCTAGCAACCGTTCCAAATTCGTCAATGGCTCCTCCAGGGATTCCACTGTTTTCAAATCCACTGGATAGTTTATCTCCATATAAAAAGTCTAAAGTTGTTGATCCAAATCTTCCAGAATACTGACTTCCAATGATTCCATCTTTATATTGATCTTCGTTTAGAGGAATAGAATATACATAATCAAAAAATGTTGAGTTAGCATTTGAAAATAATGCAATATTATTTGTTGGAGAAATTGTATCTGTTGCATCAACTGCTGTTATTCTAAAGTTATTAATAAAAACGTCTATCGCAACAACAGAACTTTCAATTTTTATACGCATATCTACCTTATAAGAAATTCCTTGCGCTAAATATGCTAATGATTTATTGCTACCTTTTTCCTGACTATCTTGTAAAGGAGTAATAACTCCATTTTTAACTTTAAAAATTGATAATGGCCTATCTGATCCGCTATCTGCCAGATTGCTAGTTGTTTCTAGTTTAATATAGTAGCCATCTAATCCATTTGGACTTGTAAAAAATCCAATTCCGCCAGATGCCCTAGTATTATCTTTAGTTCCTTTAAAAAATAATCCAGTGCCAAAATTATAGTAGTTTCCAGAATTAGCTATTCCCATATTTTTTACACAAACAGAGTACTTATTTTTTTGGCTAGGATCTCCGCTAGATGTTATTTGAAATAAAGATTTTTGAACAAGCTTCGTTCCAACCTTTTCTTCTTCAGCTGTTGGAGGAACAGACAGTATATCTGGAACTGCGGCAGGTTCATGAGAAACACTTGATGGAGTACTTGTACCTTGTAAATTTTCAGAGCTAGCCCTAAAGGTATTCTCAAATCCATTCCAGCCAGTTACGGAACCAGTCCTTGCATGAGCAGCTGCGCTTGTTCCAAATGCTCCTCTAGATTTTATTCGAATTCTTCCAGTTTGCCCAATTGCTAGATTAGCTGGCAACGAGGTAGTTATATCATTAGCAATTTTTTGCAAATCTGAGAACTGGGTGATCCAAATATTTGTTCTAGTTAATTGTTGATTTACATATTGATACTCAATTGCATCATACTCTATTATTTCAGAATCTATTACCAAATAACCAGCATAGTTATATATAATTTGTTTAACGTCTTGATTAACTGTTATTGGCACTAAGCTAATTGTTGTTCCAGCACCACCGCCGTTGGTACTAGACGGGATATCTGTTACCAAAGAGTATGCGCCTAAATACGCTGATCCAGATTTCCACAATGGCTGTCCATCTCCAATGAGCTGGCTAGATGTTACTGGACTCCATAAAACTTTTACTTGGTTAACTGCTGGAAGGTCTCTTTTTTGAAAAGAAATTATATTAGGAAGAATATTTCCATCTTTTGAATACTTAAAATTCCAATGAGCTGTTGATTGAGAGAATAGGTAGTCTCTTGTGTAAAACTGTAAAATATTATTTTCATCGAATGTTGCAACCATTTGAGAGTCTCTACATAGCTCTTGGATTGCATTCCATACACTTTCTCCATCATCTGTCCACCAGTAAAAGGGACTTATAATAGAGGTATCTGTAATTGCTCCAGTAAGAATATTAGTTTTATAGTTTATATTATAATTTGTAAATCCAACATTGTCTAAAAGCCTTCTAATAATTCCTACTGTAGTAGAATCTTTTGAAACCATTCCAGGGCAAGATATGTCTTGCAAGTACTTTGCCCCGTCTAGTGCGTCTAAAGAAATATCTCCAAACTCTGATGTGCTCCAGTTATCAATATAAAAAGCTCCCTGCTTGACTCTCTCGTGCTGTCCATTTGAATCTGTATATGGGGCTCCCGAATAATAAACTTTTATATATGGCTTTAGTTCTGCTGACTTATACATATATAATTTAGAAGAGTCAAATGCCGTGCCCTTTTCATATGTAATAATTTTTCTAGAAGATTCATATGAAACTAAATCCATAGATAAAGAGTTAGCAGAAACTTTTCCCACTGGCAAAATGTCGTCTGCGCTGGTAGAAGATTCTTGATTTATAGAAAATCCAACTATATGATCTGTTAAATCAGCTACCCATCTAGGGGAAATCTCAATTACTGCAACATGAGAACCGCTAATTTCAGGGGCCGTCCTAATAGGCGTATTAACACCTGATGTTACTAGCTTTAATCCTGTTATAGATACTGGTGTTGCAATTGCTGTAGGCTCTGTAGTTACCCATGCCGTGCCATTATAATAAAGAGTTAGTGTTCCAGCGTCATAGTTTTTTATTCCATTAGTTGTAAAGGGTTTTATAGCAGCACTTGTGCCTGTTGCAAGAACTATATCTCCTTGTTTATACACAGTCCATGTTGCAGGAATAGAGTGAGATATTTCAAATCTAACAACAATTTTATTTGTTAAAACCGCTTGCGGGTATGATATTGCTATATTTGCTCCAACACCTTTTTGAGATACCCAATACTTATAATAGGTTTCTGTTCCAGGATAATAAGTTCTAAAATTTAATGGGTATTCTATCTTTTTAGGATCTTTCCAAGTATTTAAAGATACGTCTCCAAATATTCCATACTTGACTCCAGCCCCTAAAGGTCTAAATGGCTTAACCACAGAAGATGCTGGAAAAAGTTTTTGATAAGGCTTAGCCCCATCTGATCTAACATAATCTGTTCCAGTGACAGAAATATTATCCACCATTGAATTCATATTGTATTCGATAGTACAGCCCACATTAGTTTGGATTGTGGTATTTTCTTCTAGTAAAGTTTTAACCGTTGGAGATGAAATCATTATACTTCTTCCAGTTCAATAGAAACATTCCAGTGTGGCTGTAGACCACGTTTTACAACTGAAAAATTACAGCCTCCAAATACTACGGTATATAATTCTGATGATGTATTTGCCATAGTTGGCGTATATAAAGCACCAGATGAGGATGTATCTGTTCCGCTCTTTGCCAAGTTAATTCTAATATTAAATTCTTTTTTACCGTCGTCGCTTAAGTAAAAAGATCTTAAATCTTCTGCTCCCCATCCACCATCCACTGTTAAATTTCTATAAGAAGGAAGCATTGTCCATGACATTGAGAATCTTCTTTTATCAGCAATGTGATTTTTTCTTAGTGTTCCATTAGATGTTCTAACTGATCTTTCAATTCTTTCTATAGAAATACTAATATCTGATCTATTATGCTCGGTAATTTTATTCCAAACCTTTACAGCACCTTGCGGTGTGGCAAGAAGATCTTTTGCTTCTACATTTAAAACCGAACCTCTGGGTAAATACATAGACATTATTATGCACCAACCCTTCTACTTATTCCTTCTTTAGCATTAATCAAAGCCATCTCTCGTTTCATTCTGTTTATAACATCATCTGCTGTGACGTTTGTTCCGTTTAGAGCAATCTCTATATTATATACGTTACTGCTATTTGAAGTAGTAGATCCGCCCATTCCGTTATATTTAGTTCCATTAGGAATATTAAAGGCTGTTTCAATATTTGGTTTAATCATTCCTGGATAATCAAACACTACCCCCTCTGTTTTCTTACCATCATTAATTGTATAAGGAATTCCTGGCACAACTCTTCCACCCAAAAATCTTTTTGCCGACATTGACGGTGTTGTTTTTACAGTTCGGTCTCCTGTTGATTCTGCTCCATGTCCAGGACCAAATTTTCTAGTTACCTTATACGGTCTTCCCTGACTATCTGTAAATGTATCACCAGGCATTAACTCATCTCCCTTAATAAGAGCGCTTCTAGCTTGTGGAGTTAATTCTTGAGTATTTGGATCATAAATTTTTGTTACGTCTCCGCCTCCCCTTTTAATGGTTTCTGTCATATTTTTTAAATTATTAGTGTAGTCTCTTCTTTGTCCTTCTTGAACCTTTTCGGCATAAAGAGTTACGTTTTCTGCGTTAATTCCATTTTTTAATGCGTTAGTAATTTCTGAAACAACATCCTTCGCTGGAGTTTTAATTCCTAGCTTTTGGCCAAGATTGTCTAAGGCTTTTATTGCTGCTTCATACTCTGGAGTATTTTTAAAGTTAATGTCTGTCAAATACTTAAACATTGTAGTGTTTAGATTTTGTGTATACTCCTGAAGCTTAGTATTGTAATCGCTTGCCTTGGTTCTAAGATCTGATAAGCTCTCTCCTGCAAGTGCCGCCTTCTTTGCAGCTTTGTCATTCTTGTCTGCTATAGCATCAAGTGCATCCTGAAGAGGCTTAATATCAATTTCTGCCTTAGCGATAATTGCTTCTTCTGCATCTTTACGATTAGCCTCATTCATTAACTGCTCAATTGTCATTTGCTCTTCAGCGTATCCAGACATATTGCCCTGGATCAACATTTGCTGAGCTCTTAGTTGAGCTTTTTGAATTTCTAGCTGAGTATTTTCTGCTTCAGTTGCTTTGCGAATTCCATCAATTTTTTCTTGAGCAGCCTTTTTAATTTCTGCAATTTGTTTTTGCAGTCTAGCTGATTCTTCTTTAGCATTATATTGAGCTTTAACAGACTGGCCTCTTTGTGCCTTTTCAAGTTCTTTAATTCTAGCAGTCATACCAGCATATGATTTATTTGCAGCAGCAACAGCTGGGTTTAGTTGAACTTGAGCCTTCACTATTTCATTTAAAGAAAGCGCAGCGATTGCTGCTTCTCCAGTCATATTCTCAAGATCGGTAGCAGCACCCTGAAGAATTAATCTGTATTTAGCCCATGCACTAGAAAGAGTATCTGTGCTATTTAACATCTCCGCTAATAGAGGATCTGTTTTACCTAGTTCACTAATAACATCTTTTGATAGGTTTGCCTGAGTGCCAAAAGACTTATTAATACTTGCAAGCTTCTGTTCTATTGCACTGCCGACCTGCTCTGCATTAGCTTTTCCTGAATCCCCTAGCTCTTTTTGCTTTCTAATGGTTTCTTCTAGAGTAGCATCCATTGCCATAAATGTGCTGTGCAAAGCCCTGGCTTGCGATTCAGCATCTCCAGTTTTCATTGCTGCTTCAAATGTTTTTACTGTTTGAGCAGAAGCCTGTTCCATATTTTGAATGCTTTGGAAGGCATTAGAGCTAATTGCTGACGCAGCCATATTAGCATTTTCAGACTGCTTAATCATTGTAAATATTTTAGCAGTAGCAACCTCTGCAGAATCTCCAGCTGCCATAAATTGTGCCTTTAACTGAACAGCAACATTGCCAACATCTTTTCTATCTGTTTGATCAAATAGGTCTATGTAACTTCCCATTGTTGACTTTACTTGTTCTTTAAGCTTTTTGTATTGTTCAATTGTCATGTTGATTGGAACGTTAGCCTTTGTCATGCTTTCGTAAATCATCATATTTCTTTCTTTTAATGCCTTAGCATCTTCAATTGCTACCTTTATTTTAGCGTTATAATCTGTATATTTGAATCCTGCTTTTTCTGCAGCAGCAGCATCCATACCGAATGCTTGTCTACCTGTTTCTAAAGCTTTTGCTTTTTCTTTTTGAGCCTTTACAAAAAATCCAATTGCAGCAGTTACTCCAGTAATTGCTATTCCAAGCGGGCTTGTTAGTCTTAGTAAAGTTGTGAAGCCTCTTAATAATGGGCCAAACATTCTGCTTACCCCACCCAGATTTCCTGAGAGCTTTTTAGTTGCATCAGATAAGTTATTTAATGGTCCAATTGGCTTAGTTAAATTACCTTGTGGATCAATTTTTTGCATTTGTCTTCCAACAAAACCTGGACCCTTTTGATCTCCTCTACCACCCATTCCACCAAATCCTATCATACTACTTGCAAGATAGGAGCCCATTGTAATAGCTGACCCAAGTCCTCCGCCTACTGCATTTCCTAGCATCTGTCCGCCAAGACCGACTGCTGAAGCTCCAAGTAGTCCAGCTACCATTCCGCCTCTATTGTAACCCTGAACCATTCCGCCCATATTATACTTTTGTCCATTTGGTGATGGAACCATTCCGCCAGTATTCATGTTTAGTGTGAAATAGTCATCTGCTACGGCAAACGGTGCTATTGAACCAGTTCCAGAACGTCCACCAGAAGATCTATTTGCCTGAGTTCCTCTTACTGTTCCAATTCTTGAAAGATCATCTAATAGATTTGCCCCAGAGCTATTTTTAATATTTTGTAAAAACGGAGATATTGTTTCAAACGCAAACTTTTCAAATGAATCACCTGATCTAGGATCAAATTTCTTAGCACCTCTCTTATATAATCCTTTTATCAATGCTTCATAAGCTGCATCTGTTTTTGAACCAGCAACATAACCAAATGCTTCGGCTGCTTCATCTAAAAATACTGTTGGATGAATTGATTGATTTTCTAAACTTTTTGCAATTGCTATTGGATCTCCTGCAGAGATCATTGACCTATTGGATCCTCTAAACATAGGCATTAATATTCCTGGGGCAAAGTAGTTATCTGTTCCGCCTATAGACCTGTGTGGAGCTACATGTCCTCTATCATAGTTAGCCCATAATGCTTGAATTTCTTCTTTAGGAGCTTTTCTTAATTCTGCTTCAGAATAAGGAACACCGCTCTTATTTAGTATTGGTCTTTTTCTTATTGATCTGACAAGTGAGTCTCTCTGCCCAGAAAGACTTGATCCAGTGCTTGTATCCCAGAACCACCTACGTGCAAAATTTCCAGTCCTTGTGTATAGCCTTGAGACATTTGCCATTAGTCCTGGATTAATTGGACCGTAATTTGATCTTCCAGGAGTTGCTTGCCCACCCAATGTACTATTGTTGATTGCTTCTAGTAATGGCCTATTTTGCTGAGTTGCTTGCTTATTAACAACAAACTCTCCAGGTGTAAGCATTGCTGGAACTGTATCTGTATTTCCAGATCCTGGAACTATATTTCCTCTATTAAATTTTTTAGGAATTGTGGTTTCAACATTGTACCCAGCACCTGATGTTCTTACACCCAATACTCCAGCAATACGATTAATGAAATCTCTTGTTTTACCCTTTTTAAACAACTCTCTCATATTTGATTTTCCAGTAGCATCAACTACTGGTTGATTTAATGTTGGAACCATTGTTGGATTAATTGTTCTGCCCATAGCCAGTGCTTGTGATTGAACAGAAGAAGCAATCATTTGTTCTGTTTGCAAATTAAGAGCTACAATTTTTGCCCTAGCAGCTTCTACAGTCATTTTTCCTGCACGAAGTTCTGCGACAATCATTGCAGATTCTCTTGCTGCATTATCTGTAAGTCTTGAAACAACAGGAAGAATATCATCAAACTGCATCATAAATTCTTTGCTTACAGTTCCAGTAGCCACAATTGTTTTCTTTAAAGTTTCAATTTCCGCCTTTGACTGCATTCCAAGTGTAGCCATCATTGCATGCCATCTTGCAGCTTCTCCAGAAACAATGCCTGTAGATACCCCATTAACCGTTGTAAGTCCAGGAACATTTGGAAGAGGTTCGTTCATATAAATTTGTGGGTTCTGACCAATTTTCTGATTTACTGGGATTGATCCTGGAACCATTCCAAACATTGTTTGTTGCAGTCTTTGAGCTTCCGTCATACCAGCTCTTGGAACCATGTGAGAACTTGCTCTTGTTCCCTGTTCTCCCGCAAGTGGGTGTGAGGGATTAACCACTCTCTGTCCGCCCACTATCATGCTTCCAGCCATTGTTGATACTGCTGGATTTATTGACATTGACCCTATTTTAGCTTTTTGTTCTAGAATAGCAAATTCATCTAATAAATTTCTAAGCGCTTGCTGTAGTACAGCTGCAGCTTTTGCGTCATCGTAAAATGATTGCTCAACTAGCCTGCCAGCTTTTTCTGCTGCTAACATTTCTGGAGTTAAATATTTCCATCCTTCGCCACCCTTAAAGAATGCCTTCATATGGAATGCGCCCTTTAACAAATACCCAAAGAAGTTAGCAAGTACACCAGTTAACATAATTACTGGACCTATGATTGCTGTAAATCCTCCAGCTAATGCAAGTATTTGTTTTACTGGGCCTGGCAAATTATTAGCAAACTGTACAATCTTATCAATAACCTGAATAAGAACCGTATTAATTTGAAGGAATTGTTCTCCTACTGTAGCTAAAGATGCTCTTAAGCTTTCTATTGCCCTGCGATACTTACCAGAAGCCGACTCGGTTACTGCTGCTAATTCTCGATCTGCTACAGTTGCTAATTCCCCAGTAGAAGCCTTCATTAAATCTAAAACCTGAAGCGTTTGACTTCCCTGTCTACCTAAATTTTCAAATAAAGCATTTAGTCTTGAAAACTGAAATTTTCCAAATAGCTGCTCGATTGCTTGTTGTTTTTGAAGTGGATCTAGGTTATCTAGAGCCCCTTGTAATTCCATTAATGTTCCAGTTAAATTACCAGCATTGTTATTTACTATTCCTAAAAGATCTATTCCTAATGATTGAAACTTTCCTACAGCAACATCTGTTGGGTTAATTAAAGATGCGAGAGCTGACTTTAATGCGTTAGCTCCTTCTGATGCGTTAATTCCGCCTTCACGCATAGCTGTAAGGTAAAGCGCTAAGTCTTGTACGCTTCCTCCCAAACCTTGAATTACTGGACCAGCTTTTGGAATTGCTTCTACAAGGTCATTTAGAGTAGTTGAAGTTTGGTTTTCAACTGCGTTAAGGAAGTTAATAGACTCTGAAAGTTGATCTGTATTTTGCTTAAATGCTGACTGAATTGCAAGTGTGGCCTTCATAGCTTCTTGTCTGTCTACTTCTCCAAGTACTGCAAGTCTTGTGGTCTCTTTAATTGACCCTAGTAACTCATCTCCAGTTTTACCAGTAGCCGCAATATCTGCTGCAAGACCAATAGTTTCTTTAAATGAAACACCCATCGCTGCAGAAATTTCTTTTGCAGTAGAAGTAACTTCTTGTCTAACTCTACCTAATTCTGCTGCTGATGTTCCTGCAACATCTCCGTAAACCTTAGTTAAACGAACTAACTCTTGATCTGCTTCTCTAAATGCTTTTGCAGCTTGTGCTCCAAAGGCTACAAGTGGTACGGTTAAACCGACTGTTAACTGACGGCCTGCCCACTGAGTATTTTTACCCCAATTAATAAGTTGTCCAGCACCATCCTGAATAACCTTATTCATAATTTGCAATTCTTGTCTTACTATTGCTGTTTTATTTTTTACTTCATCTAGCCCTCTTGGAACATGCACATTGAACTGCATAAGTCCTTGTGCGTTTCTGCCTAGCGGTTGTAATACTGAGTTCTGAAGGGCTACTTGTTGCTTTGCTAATTCTCTTATAAGTCCGCCAGATGTTCTAGCATGATCCCTAAAAGTATTAAAATATTGATTTAACTTTAGTTTTCCGCCATCTAGATTTTTACCAAATTTTTCTACATCTGATTGTAGGCTTACAAAGTGTGTGGAGAATTGTCCTGTACTTCTTAGTGTGTCTGCAAATGATCTGTTCATGACAGCAATTTGATTTGCCATCATCTTATTAGAGTTAGCTAATTGTTCTTGTAATTTTGATAGGCTGGCGGTAACCTTATGCACATCGGCAATAAGGGATGAGAAGTCGGCATTAGCGACTATCTTGGTACTGATTGTTTCGTCAGCCATTTATATCAAACTACTCCCTAGAGTATCCTAGTCCCGCTCCAATTCCAAATCCAGCTTGCGCTGCGAAATTTCCTTGTAGCGAAACAACATCGTTGCTAGTTGCACCTATTCCTGCTGCTCTCAACTGAATGTCTTCGAAACTAGGGCCTCCTTTTTTATCATCTTCGTATTCACCTATCTCTACTCCCTTTAAAGAAGCAAAGAACTTTTTATCTTCGTGATCTTTTTTCTTTAAAGCCTGTAAAGTATTTATAAGCTCTGGCATTGATAAATTTTCTTCTAGATCATCGTAATTTTTCCAATGTCCTAGTAAAAAAATTTCACCCTCTAAAGCGGCTAAGTCTAGTTCTGACCAGCCAGAACCGCTGCCGCTAGTAGGTTTGGGTCGTCAAGCTTAATCCCTCCGCAAACTTCAAGAATGCGATTCATAGTTGGTACATCGATAGCATCTTCAAACGCTTCTCTATCCGCTACTAATTCTGGTAGCTGCTTTTCTAGTGCAATTGCACATGCATCTATTAGGATGTTTAATGTCTCATCCTCTGTTTGAGATTCTGCTGTTTTCTTTATTGCTATCATGAACTTACGAAGTTCTTTAATTGATAGAGGCTTTAGCTTTACGGTCTGACCGTTTTGTAACTGAACCTCTTCTACGCTATATACTGTTGTTGCCAATTTAATCCTCCTAGGATCTAGTCTAAATCATTATACTAAAAATTATATACTAACACAACCACAAAAGCCCCCAATTTCTTGGGGGCCCTGTAGAATAATTATTAAATTATTAAACTACCAATACACGGTCAATAATCTTACCGTACTCTTGTCCTTCGTAGCCGCTCATAGCGGTTGGAAGAAGACGGAATGTTACTGGGAATGTGGTTGGGGCTGATCTTGCCAATGTGAAAGCTGATTGCTGCACTGACAAAACACGACGTGCATAATATACACGCTCTGTCTGAGCACCCGCTGTAGTTGGTGCTTGACCAACTGCAATGAGCTGACGCTCTGTTGGTGCAATACCAAGAGCACCTGCTGCGATACCTAGTGTGTCTTTCTTTGAAGTACCTGTACCTGTTGAAATAATTGTATTATTCTGTGAGATTGCGGTATTGTTAGTTGGATCGTCTGGCTGACCGAAAATAACTAGAACGTTTTCTAGTGTACCTTCTGACATTTCAGTTGCGATCATAACCTCCATAGCAGACTTGAACAGCTTAGCTGTATCAAGAAGCTGATCCACTGTTACTGAATCATATGTTGGGTTATATGTAATTTGCAAACCGTTGTTTGTAAATCCTACGTTTCTGTAGTAAAATGTACCAGTTTCAATTGCGTTAAGTGTATTTGTATAGGATGTTCCTGTAGCAAATGCTCCTGCATTAGTTGTACCTGGCTCTGAGTTCTCATATGTTGCGTATCCTGATGTTGTTGAATCGATATTCGAAATAAACAACGGAGATGCACCTACGAGAATGTTTTTAGCATTACCTGCGTTTTGTGCCATATTGTGTTTCCACCTCCTGGAATTCTTGAGTTATTAAATTGTAAATCAAAATTAAATCTGGCTGGCTAGGCCTCTTTCCTCTTGGTCTAATTGTATTCCATTGAGGGTAAAAAGGCAAACCCTACAGGAACCTGCCCTGGGAGTCTGTAATTCTAGAATACTTTATCTCGAGTATGATTTCCGAGGAGAAGAATCCCTGTAATTCTTCAGATGGGGCAGTAGGGGATATGTCTGCAACCCATAATGTATGAAATTTAAACTTATCTGAAAGATCAACCCATTTATTTATATCCCTAGCAGACTCGTCCATTCTTCTAAACTCGTCTGTCATATAGTTTCTAATCTCATTTATATCAGCCACAGATGTTGAATATACTGTAAACATGACCTGCTCGCAACAAATTAGCCAGTTGTCTTCATAAGACATTCCTATCTTGTCATATACCATATGCTTCTTGCCGCTCAAGAACTGATTCATTTCTGCAGCCTGCTGAACTGGAATTATTGGGATTATATTTTCATTTAGATTATCGCTCCAATAATCGTCCTCGTCAAAAATATTTCTTGTATAAAGCTCTTTCCAAAGGTACTTTCTGAGCTCAAGCATTGCGTCTAGTTTATAGTTTGCTGTCACATTACACCTCCAAATGATGCTGCTAGAGCTGCATCTGCTTGAGACCTAATAGTATTAGCTGAAAAAGAATACTTAACTGTCTTTATATCAGAAGGAACTCTTAATGCTTTGGTCATACTAGAATTAAATATTCTTTGAAATCCAGACTTCTTAATAGATTCATTAACTAATCTACCGCTGAAGAATCTTGAATGAGCTAAATTAAATTGATTTGTTGATCCAGATCCACCTGGTCTTTTAACTGTAACCGATTTTCCTTTAGGCATAAATACAGTCTCTCCCTCATATTCAAAAACTAGGCGCTCTGAATTTTTAGGTCTAATAACCAAAGGCTTGCCTTCTTCCATAACAGCAGCTTTATTTGCAAAAACATGACGACGCTTACTATTATTTGATGGTACTAAAGATTTTGATGGTAGCAAGGTGTAGTTGATTTTAAACGAGAGTCCATCTTCAGAAACTTTATTTAATTTAAAAAGCCTTGCTGATTTATTACCAGCCTTTTTCCATTCATAAACATGATGTAAAGATTTTGGTTTTGATCTTGCCAGAGCATCTATGTAGTTGCCAAAATCTGACTCTATTTGATCAAACATAATTTTTGTAAATGCTGCTTTAAACTGAGCATTTGTTGTAAGCTTAGATATTACAGCTGCTTCATAATACACAAATGCGGATATTTGAGATACAGTGCTATCCTTCAGTGGCCCATTTTGATTTGCATACATCATTCTTTCGAGTCCGCTTGATGCTTGAACCAGTAATCCGCTATTGTCCAATTTGCTGGTTCTCCGATCTCTTCATTGATGAGTTATAGGCTATAACACGGCCAAATGGGTCTGTAATTGGTGTAGTTCCCATTACCTCAAATACTGTAGGAGTTTCATTTGGATAATTAATTTCATTCCAAATAGTGTTTCCTTCAACATCTCTTATATTTGTTACTTTTTCTCTTGCTGTTAATTTTTCTGCAGTTCTTACTTGAATAATTTGATCATTTAAATATTTATTTGAAAATATTTGCTTGTCGCTAGAACGAGTTGTAGCTGAATTGCTAATAACTCCTTTGGCATGACATGGAATAGTTTTATAGTAATTCCATTCTCTTACGATTGCACCAGTATCTGGATCTTGAATTTCATATTGCCTATAAACATCTAAATTCATAGACAAGACAGAGTCTACGATGCTATTCATTATATAATCTCTACTTTTGTTGTTAAGACATAATCTGCCAATAGGCTGTCGGCATATGCATTTCCTGTACCAGTATATGCATCTCCAGTATATTCAAAATCCCAATCGAATGTAGATATTGTTTTGACATACTTATTTCTCCACATTGTGTCCTTAGAGAAATAGTCTTTCATAAGCTCTATTGCGGCAAGCTCAACGTTGTCTGGAACTTTTTCCCAGCCAAATCTTCCCTGAATTTTATATGTGACTCCAGACTGGAATACTCCAGAAGAATCATTAATGCTTGGAGGAACCATCCCATTTGCAGTGTATACAGTATTGTCTAATAGCCCAGCCCTATTAATCTTTATTCCATATCCGCTTTCTGAAATTTCAACTGGATAGTTCCAGTTATTAATTTCATTAATATTGTCTAATAACAAAATGTCTTGGGCATAAAGCTCATGAATTTGATAAATTTTTGAGGAAAGTGGCAGTATGTCTGAGCCATGTCCATAAGCTACAGCAACATCATCGTACAGGTAAAACTTTTGGCCAGTATGCTGCTCTATTTGTTTTCTTGCATACTTTTCTGCTTTAATCAATTCTTTATATGATTTATAATTTGGATCAGATGAGTCAGTGCTAAATCCCAAATCTTGAACATGATTAAAGTCTACATAAGGGGTTACTACAAAAACCTCGTCTGCCCTTGCAACGTTTGTACCATTAACCTGATATTCCCACTGAAGTCTTAAAGTTCTATTTCTGCTAGTATAAGAATACGGTATATATACTATATATGAGCCAGGATTATTTTCGTCTGCAATAGAATTAAGAACTGCAAGAATTTGTGTAGGGTTGATGGCAGGACTAATTGCTGGATCAGTAGTAACATCAAATAATTTTACTACTGGAAGCGAGCTTGGTTCTACTATATCCCCATTCCAAAAAACATTATGTGTTATTGGGGACTGTGAATTTATTAATATCTCTGCCATTTAAAAGGCGTAGATTAGTTGTAGTACTCCTGGACTTCCTTTGGAGTTGCTAATCTAAAGCCCTCCTCCTTATCAAAAATTTTTTGAGCATCATCTTTATGCATTGCTACGAAAGGATGATCTTTTGTAAATGTAAATCCTAGTATATCGTATCTAAAATTAGCTCTAGTCATTCTAACTAGCACTGTATTCTCTGGCTGCTCCGCCTTTGGATCAAACTTTGGCAAGACTTCTACTGACATATCTTCTGCGTCTTCTTCCATCTTTTCAATGGTCTTGTTATATACAGACCAAGTTACGCCTTCTTCTGCGAGGGCCGCAATAACATCGGCTTTATTTTTTAGCCCATCTGTATCAACTGCAAAATCTTCTGCAATCTTTTTTAACTCAGATACCTTTAATGTCTCAAATGACATATAAATCTCCTATTTCTACTCTAAACAATTATAGCATTAGTAAATTAAAATGAAAAGCCCCCCAAAAATTAATTTAGGGGGCTATTCTGGGATCTAAATCCTAGTAATTAGGAAGCGACCTTAACGTTCTTTACAACGACCCAAGCGTCTGCTTGCTCGATCTGGACGCCAACACGAGTATACATTGTGTACTCAATTGAGTCCTTACGTGGCCAGAAGAAACGGTAAACAGTTACATCACGCTTGATACCAATAACTACGTTATTTGGGAATGTCAAGTGGATATCTCCGTGATTACCAGTCTCACCTGTGTAATCGCCATCTTGTGCTTCAGGAAGTAGTGGAACTTCGACAATTGGAATACCAAATGCGAATGGAGCCACATAACCTGCTGGACCACCTAGAGGCTGTACGCCTTGTCCACGGATTACGCTTGAAGCGATATCCTGTGGAATTGTGTTGTTTGTTCCAATGCTGTTAGCATATAGGAAGTCTTGGATTAGGTTTGAACCTGCCAAGAAGCGAAGGTCTGCACGACGTTGCTTGTACTTACGTGGAAGAGCCTTAAGAGCTGAATTGAATACAGCACGAGAAACTCCTGCACCAGCAGCATCGACAACGTGACCGTTAGCCTTAGCCTTCTTTACAACACCATCAAATGCCTTATATAGGTTATCTGATGATAGTGATGTATTTCCATTAAGGATTACATCTTCAATATCGTTACCTGCTTGTGTTGCCATCATTCTGGCAATATGATCTTCGAGATCAGCACCTTCAATATTATCTTCTAGAGATTCTGTTGAAAGCTCCCAATCTAGACGAAGCTTCTTTGTTGTAAGAGAGATCTTCGAGAAAGTGACAGCGCTGTTACCTGCTGTGTCGTCTCCTTCAGTAGCAAGCTTCATAAGCTTCTCGCCAACTGACATACGATCAATCTCAGTAGTATCTGCTCTCATTCGGACGGTACGTGCGACTTTACCAATTACGGTAGCATCGAACATGTAGTCTAGGAAGCGAGCTGACTGTTCTGCGTTTAGTAGACCACCGTTTCCGTTTTCGGATGCACGGTGTACGCCTGTTCCACCTGTAGTGGAAGCAAAAGTACCTGTTGCAGTTGTACCTGCAGCAATAGTCTTTTCTAATAGTTCATTACTCATTTTATATTTTCACCTACCTTTTTTAGTTAAAAATTTCATTTACGGAACCGAGGAAAGAACCGTTCCACTTTGATTTTTTGATTGTTACTTCCTGAGACCCGCCAAGGTCCGAGGACTTCTTAATTGCAGTCTCTGATTCTACTGCATCGACACGCTTTTCTACGCCATCAATCGTGTTCTTGATATCTTCTACAGCCTTTGAAAGTGCTGTATGCTGTTCTGCCAATTCTGAAATACGGCCATCAACGCTCTTGCTAAATGTTTCAACTGTTTCTTTAATAGCTGAAACTTGAGCAGCATTTGCTTCTGAAGCCTTATTTAGTGTTTCTGAGAAAAAGCCTTTAAGATCGCCAAGCATCTTTGCAAAATCAGGTTCATCAACCATAACTTCTGATACGTCGGCTGCTTTTTCTAGAGTTTCGGCAGAAGCGTCTGCTACTGCATCTGCAGGAGCTTCTTCAACAGCTGGTGCTTCCTCAACGGGAGCATCTACTGCTGTGTCTTCTACGGCTGCTTCTGGTGCTACTGCATCTTCTGCAACTACGTTTTCTGTATTATCTGACACTTCTTTACCTCCTTCTATGTCTGCCTGTTTTGCAATTTGTGTTTCAGGCATCGACAATCTTGACTTTTTATGTAAATCAAGAATCTTATCTATCTCTTTTGCTTTGTTAACATCGTTTGATTCAACCCACCCAATTAGTGTCGCAGGCTTACCTGTAACTGGAGAATCATATGATGATTCTGTTGATACAAATACCGAATCGCTATCTGCACAATAAAAAATATTTTCTGCTACAACTTCTGTTGCCATTCCTTTAAATACTAGCTGACCGTTCATTTTTTGAACAGACAAAATGTTGCATAGCTCGTTTGCTGGAGAATCAACTACTGATAGCTCCATCAATGAGTATTCTTTAATAAATCTAACTGGCTTACCAGTTGACTTGTTAACTTCGTTTTCTGAATCTATAATCTTTCCGCCAATTGAAAATCCTGCTAAAGTTCCATCAAGAATCTTTTCCCAAGTATCCTGTGCGCCCTTTGAGATGTATGCATCAACATACACTCCATTATAAAATTCTTTTGTAGTAGGATCATAAAATGTTTCTGGCTTAAATGAAACCATTTTGCCAACTGCATTTGATCCATGCATCTCACGAATATTTCCACGAAAATTTTCAAACGCTTTAATGCTTGCATCTGCAGTAACAACGTCACCAGTCTGGTCAAGATTATCTAGAGTTGCAAATCCTGAGACTGTTCTTTTTTCACGGTTAACTTTGGTAAAAGGCACGGACAACGTAATGTTGTCGCCATGCGAAGACCAAAGAGATTTCTCAATATTCATATGCTTAATTTTATAACGTTATTGTATATAAGGCAAATAATGGTTGAGTAGGGCTAGTCGACTTGCCTTCCGTCGCCTTGGGTATTTCTACCCTCCCCTGAAATATCTGGTGAATTTGCAGACCTTTCGGAGTCTCTATTTCTGGTTTTTCCTGCCTGTGCCCTAACCTCTGCTTGCTGCTGTGGCTTCAATTCAACAACTTTATCTCCACCATCTAGAGGAACCATTCCCATTCTAATTCTAACCTCATTAGGGGTAAGTACCTGCATTCTTAAATATCTTTCATCAATTTTTGAGCGAGTATCCTCGTCGGTCAAAGTAAGCTCATTAAATTTAAGAAGAAGGGCATCTGTCATTTCTTCAATAATTTTATTCAATTTTTTCTCTAAATTCATTTGAGCTGGACGACAAACTTGCTCTCTAAATGTTTTATCTGCATCTCTTGCCACTGCCAAATTAACTCCTTCAGGAGTTCCGATTTTATTAATTGGGACACGATGAGATAAAAGAATTTCGTCTCTATTAGATTTACGATATACGTTAAATGAAGACTCTTGAGTTCCTGCCTCAATTGGCTCCATCTTAAACTCAACCTTTGAGTCTGGTGAATCTGGTGGAAGTGGAATATATAAAGATCTGTGATTCTTACCTCTTAGGCCAACCTGAAAAAATTCAAGCAATTTGCGCTCTGACTCTGTAGAAAGCTTTGCTCCCTTTACTGTAATAATATATCTAGGGACAGCCTTATTTTCAAAATAGTCAAGGTTATACTTGCCAGCAAACTCGTTACCAGCCATAGCGTTTGATGAAGCAACGATATCTGGGATTCCGTAATAGTTATTCGTTGGGGTGTACTTCTTAAGGTGAATAATTTCATTTGGTCTATCTAGTCCGCCTGCAATTGGATTCTCTGTTTCTTGATCTCCAAAGTTACGGAAAAATACAGCCTTACCGTATAGCAATTGAATAAATCCATCACGAAGGCGGCGAACACGCATTGTCTTTGCTGGTATATGTCCGATATAGCCAATCTTTCCAGCTGATGTTCTGCCTATTTCAATATAGCCATTTCCTGTTGCCTCTACATCTGTATAGGCTTTAATCAATGTTTCTGTAAACGTTTCCTCTTCATTGCACTCTTCTAGCCAATCATATAAATCTTGACGAAGTCTATTTAATTTTCTACGTGCACGATCTAGTGATTTATCATCTGTTATATTATCAAATGCTTCTTGTGTTTTTCTTGTCTCAACAAAATCGTGGCCTAGGCCAACAATATTTGAAACCTTTGCATTAATTGCTGCATAGTTGTATGGTGAAATTTCATAAATAGTTGAAAGATAATCTAAATTATATGGAGGCTCGATAAGATCAAACATTGCATATCCAGTAATTGCTTGTGCAAGTAAGTTCTGCTGAGTCTCTGTTCCTTCGATTCCCTGGAATCTCTTTTGAAGATCACGATTCATTTTTCTTCTAAATGATGCGCCGAGGCCAGATACCTTTGCTATCTCTTCGCCTTCAATTTTAAATGGATCATTGCTTGTAGATTGCATTGGAGTATTAAACTTCATCCAGTCTGCAACATTAGATATTGCTATATCTTGAGAATCATTATCTTCTTCGTATCTAATCATTATTGTCCCTGAGCCCTCAAATTTTTAATTTCGTCTTTATAGTTTCCAATATCCAAAGGATCTGGAACTAGTCCCCACTTAAGTCTTTGTTCTTGTTCTGCAAACTCTTCATCTGTGATTTTGCGTCTGGCAGAAAGGAATTTAGGCTGCCCCTCATAAATACCGTATGAGCGAACCTCTCTAGCCAAAGCATCGACTCTGGATCTATTTCCTTTTTTCGACGTGACTGAAAGAAAGTTTCCATCATCGTCTCCAATCCACCTACCATCGGGCATTTCCCAGACATATATGCCTAGGGTAGATTCTTCATCTAACACCTTTGTATTTATTTTGTTAATGTCCATAGAGTTTAATTTTACCATTCTTTATGGTTTAAGTCCAGCTTTTTGTCACCCAAATTGACAGAATTACGTACTTTGTAACACAATCCAGTCATTATCATAATATATTGGAGACAATTCTGTCAGGTCAATTACTGGATCAGTGGTTGTAGAAGCAGGTCTTCCACAATATAGGTCAAAGTGGGTATCTACGTCGGCTTGAGTGAGAGTCCTATTATATATTCCTATATTGTTGTATAAATTATCTGGTCCTCCTGAAGTTTCATAATTAAACTGAATGTTGCCAGAAACAGAAGAAGATAAAACTAGTACTATATGATGAGGCTCTCCAGCCACCAGGAAATTGCTTATATTTGTCTGTGAGGTCTTGTCTACCCCATTGACGTAAACTTTGCTTATAGAGGCCTTAGAGACCGTTCCAGACCCATTCCAGGCATACTTAGTGCTAGTAACTGGATCATAGAATAAAGTATTTGCTCCAGTTGTTTTAGGAGTAAAAAACATTTCTACAGTATTTATATTTAATCCAGTATTGATATTAAACCCATATCCTGAATTAGGTCTAATTCCATTATTATAATGTCTTAGAAGCGGGGAATAGTTTAAAGACCCTACTGCAAACTGATTGTTAGACTCAATATAGCTATTATGATTATCTGCGTATATTCTAGATTGACTGTAAAATCTAATTGAGAAATATGAAAGTCTTGGCAGGAACTTGCTAGCATTTGTAGTGCTCATAGTAATTCTAATATATAGAAGGCCAGTTATTCCAAAGCTTCCTTTTTTATACTGAGGAATTGCTTCTCCATTTACGCAAGATAAGTAGTTTGTTCCGTCAACACTAGTTTCTACTGATATTCCTAATTCATTTCGCCACTCAATTTTAGAATCTGTTAGATTTGATTCCATAGGGATAAATAGAAAATCGTTTATCACAAATGACTTTGACTCGGAGGCTGTGGTTGGAATAAAACCTATATATTTACCCTTATCGTCATAGTAAGTATTTGAATCTACAAAGTCTTCCCATAGAGCATTTACTCCATATGTATATCCAAAGTCTATATTTTTAGCTCTATCTGAGCAAGAAAATAGTATTCCGTCTTCTGGATTAACAACATGGATTGGCTGTATATAATAATTTGCATCATTATAATGTCTAGTAATTGCTGTTGCATTTAGCCCATATCTATATACTGCTGGGGCATCTACTATAAATGAATCGTTTACGCTAGAAGTTGGACCAATTTGTAAATCAAATGCTGTGTTTGTAAACTTAAAGCTAGAATCTATTGTCTTAAATGCAACCTGAGTTCCGTCAATATATAGTCTAATAGAATTTACAGAGTATACTCCAACAACATGCATTGCCTTTTTGCTGTATGTTACTGCCCATCTAACCTGTTCGGAATTGGAGATTTTAAATATAATGTCGCCGTTTTCCCAGTATATACCTATTCCATCTGTAATATCTGCAAGTAGTGTAGTAACTCCAGATGACTGAATAGATTGGCTAACCCATAACTCTAATGTAAAGTCATTGTCTGAAGAATACTTATTTGCTAAGCCATTTGAAACAGATGAGCCATAAAAATCTTTTGATGTTGGAAGTGTTATATATGAAATATTAGTTATCTTAGTTCCAGAATCTCCGCCTGGAATTATTGGAAGCATATTTGCAGCAGGGGATCCGATATAGGTAGCGTTATTGCTACAGCCAGAAATATCTACCGCAACTGTACCAGAAGATTCATCTAGTGGCCAAAACCCTATAGGATGATCTTTTATAACCTTAAGATAGTAAGACATAATTTTATTATACCACCCCTTAGACTTACTTTATTTAATTATATTCTCTTCGGTAAAACTGTCTTCTACCCAATTATTAGAAATAGTTTTTAAGAAATCTCCAGAATAATGTACTTCTCCAGTATTAATAAATGAAGAATGTGGATTTAAATTTAATTTAATGTCTAATTTAGATGCTAGTCCGAAGAATGCGTCATCTGATGTAATATATACCCCATCTACAAAATCGGGCATGAAAAAGAAAAAGAATTCTTTATCTCCATAAAATTTACAAATTTCAGATATTTTTACAAGGGCCTCTTTTGACACGTAGCATGCCCCTGGTTGCAGTCTATTAGAATCTATATACTTTGCATTAACATCATATCCCTCTTTGAGTGATACTACATATTTTTCCTGATTAGGATCAGGAAGCGGATATACACCAGAGACAATATCTTCTTCATGATTAATTATATCTATAAGAGTTTTTGGCTCCCATTGAAGATTAGGGTCTAGAAAAACTACACCATCTATTTTTTCAGAATTTAAAACACGATTACATACAAGATTTTTACTCATGTATTCTGTTATCTCTTCGCCAGAAAAATCGAAAAATAGCTCTATATCGTTATCAAAACATTCTTTTACCGTTGATAGTAAAGACATTGTAAAATTTTTATTGAATTTATTTGTTTTTTCTGTTACGGCTACCACTACTTTTTTCATTTATAAAATGCCTTTTCTCGATAAATATGGGCAGGCCATGAGCCTGCCCATATATTTTTAATCTAACTTTTTATTCTTCAGAGGGTGTTTCTTCGGAAAGAATTTCTACCAGAAGCTGTCCGTTTGTTTCTTGGACTTCAGCTAGCATTGCTTCTTTTTCGTCTCTTCCCTCTTCAAGGGCTGCTGCGTTAGCAGCGATTTCTGACTCATAACGCTCAATAGCCTCTTCTGCCCATTCACGAGCAGACGCTTCTGATTCGAATGCGTCCCATCCTTCTACTCTTGGATCATCTGACTGAACCAAAAATACAGAACCATCATTTAGAATAGTTACAGAGTTATCATCGTTTATCTCATATGTTAGTGTCATTTTTTATCTCCCTGTTAGTTCGCATCATTCGCAACTGAAGCAGCTGGTGATGGATCCTTTACTAAATAGATGTTATCATTATACCAAGCAGTTCTAACTCCGTCAACATCTATTCCACCATAAATAATTTCTACTCCAGCAATACATGCTCGGTTGCTCATATAGTTAATTGAGTTAGATGATATTGTTGCTGAGCTTGCTGGGGTATATGCTGGTGTTGCAGCTGTCTCAATTGGAAGGTGAGCTGAAATAATCTTTGGCTCACGAGTATACAAATTGTTTAGGTCAAAGACATAGTACTTGTCTTGGTTTGATCCTGGGCAAATTGCGAAGTTCTTGTCTCTCCAGATGTGTGGTGTTCCATAATATGCTCCACCAGTCTGCATTCCTGGTTCTGGAGCTGTATAAATAATTCTCCATCCAGTCTGAAGTGCTGTGAAAGGAGCTTGTGGAGTTCTGAAAGAGTATTGTCTAAGAATTCTTCCATTCCACCATAGTGTTCCTTCTGGAATTCCAAGAACGTTTCTTGGTCCATTTCCCCATGCAACGATTTGATGGTTTACACCATTGTTGTCTGGGTGAGTAAGTGTTCTAGCTGATGGTTGGTTATCTGAGTATGGTGTTACAGAATCCCATCTATAGTCAGCATTTCCCTGATAAGGATATCCACTGCCCTGAGCGGCATAGCCACCAACAAGGTTCGTTAGGAACCAGTTGTTTGCATCCTGTCTACGAATAAAGTGTGATCCTGATGTTAGTGCTAGACCAGCTGAAACAACTTGAATGTTTCCTGGGCTTGTAGTATTTCCATAAAAATCGGTGCTTTGTTCAATAAACTCACCAGTTTTTTCATCGACTACGTATGAAGTGCGCTCTACTCTATCTGCGTTTGTTGTAGAAACCCACTTTGAAAGAGCCTGTTGCCATCCAGCAACAAAATACTTATTACGATTTGTATCATAAATTACATTTGTTGGGTGGAACTTAGAAGGACCATATTTTACTGTTCCATCTAGATATACAATTTCCCAACCACCAGTTACTGGCGATTCAAATGTTATACCAGCATAAGTAGTTGATGAATTTGTATTTACATGAGTTCTAGGTGTTGAGTTATAGTCACCAATGTGTCCAAATGCCATTAAAGAAATTGATCCTACTGACATTTCACCTCGTGGACGACCAGTTTGACCAATAATTTCAACTCTTCTTGGTCTCTTAGTATTTACATACTGATAATTTCCTCTTGAGGTTTGAGAATCTCCAGGAAGGAATGTTAAGAATCTTCCATCCCAATCAGAAGATTGTGGCTGGAATGCTCTCATATCATTAACTACTGAATCAGATGGTCTCATGATATGAGGATAAAAATCTCCTAGATCTGCTGATCTATCTGTCCATGTTGCTGTTGATACATTATAAGTCCATAGTCTACGTCCATAATATCTATCTGTTGATGAAGGAGCCACGTTGTTTGTAGTATATGTTCTACGTCCAATAAGGCCGACCTCATTTGAACTATATCTAAACGGAGTTCCACCTCTGTTATAAGCAGAAGCTTCTCCAACTCTTGATGGAGCAGCAACAACTGTCCATGTATTTGTTAGAGGATTATATGAAACATAATCTCTTGTAGAGGTATCTGCTCCAGTAACTCCAGTATTTGTTGGGCTAGCAAAGAATGCTGATGTGCTTCCTGTAAGTCCAGTACCAATAAAGGCGCCGTCATTCCATGGATTAGCGGCATCTGATGCCTGGCTTCTAGCTCCAGTTGTTAGATTATATCTAAAGAATGTATTAGAAGTTCTCTCATTTGATGTTCCGTATGGGAACAAGTAAGAGATTCCTGAGTTATCCTGTGCGATAAAGAACTTACGTGGTCCCACTGTAAATGATGGGTTACCATAAGTTGTTATAGCATATGCTCCAAGCATGTTCCATGTGTTACCGCTCTTGTTATAACGTGCTAAATATACGTTAAAATTTCCACTATATACTGTCGTATTATCTACAGTATTAGATACTGTTTGTGAAGTAGTTGTAGTATCGCAACGGAAAATTACGTAAGTAAAGTTTTCTGTATCGTAGATTTCCCCCTGAGTAAATCTAGTAGATGATCCAAGTTCTGGGTCTGATGGGAAATTAGCAAGGTTCTGCCATGTCTGTGAAGTGTGTGGCTTATATTGCCATCTAATAGATGCCTGCTCACCAGAGCGAGCAATTCTATATACGCCAGTGTAGTTCCAGTTATAAGACCATCCCTGCCAACGTCGAGTATCTCCCCAGCCATAACCAGATCTAGTTGATCCGCTTTCTGTCCAGTCATTGTGAGCTTCTACGTGAACAAAGATATCTCCAAATCCATCGTTATTTGTTGATGTTCTATTTGGTGCTACCTTTACGCTACGTGATATTGTTAAAGTCGTTCTATCGTCACGATAGTTTCCTGCACTTGAGTTTCCAGCAGAAAGCACACGAATTTTTCCAATAGGGGATGGGAATGCGTATGGTTCATCTGAAAATAGTGAAATTGTGCTAACTGGAACAGTATTGTTTCCAACAGCATAAATTTCAATTACCACGCCGTTATTTGATTCTGTGTCTGTAAAGTTTACAGCAAATTTATAGATAGCGTCTTCGGTGCAAAGTGGTGTGGTGTACTCTGCGCCTGCTTCTGGTGTAAAGCTATATAGAATACTACCAGCTGCAGATTCTCCCGACTGATTATTTAATGTTAAGATACCCATTTTATGCTGTTACCTCCACGCCAGAAATGTGTGCTTTTAAGCCCACAGCTGAAGCAAATCCAGAAATAGCTTCTGCACTCTCCAGTGTTTGGCGAAGATCGAATGCTAGGACTCCATTAGCAGCAACGGAAGATGCATTTAGAACTTCGTGTGTACCAAGCTTTATTGTTGCTGTAATAGCAGAGCTAGTTGTATTTGTTAAAACAATATTAGTAACAACTGCCTGTCCACCTGATGGTGTTGTATACAGTGTTGTTTCTGATGTTGTCAAAGACCCTCTCGAGAGTCTTTTCATGTTATTAGTTGGCATTTTTTACCTCCGTTAGCCTTATTTATATTGCTAATGCTAAGCTTAGAACTGTATTGTTCCACTCTTGAGCATCTACATATTGTTTTGTTGTTGCATGAGAATTTATTGTTGGTGCTGAATTAATTATTACTTGATCTAGTTGCAATCTATCTAGAGTTACGCCAGCTTCTGCATAGTTAATTGTAGTGGTTGGCTGAGTTGTTATATTAGAAGCAAGCTTCCAAACTCCGTCTGTTGCATCCTTAGATAGTGCTGTATACTTAGTATTTCCACCCACTGTATATGTTCCTACAAATGATAGGTCTACTAGGTTTCCAGTGTTTCCATTTGCTACGAAAATTGCTGGATCTGTGACTGCAAGATTCTCAGAAACAACTGTGGTTCCGCCTCCTGCAAATGAGATTGTACCGTTAATATTAACATCTCCAGCAATATTAAGATCACCATTAATTCCTACTCCACCCACAACAGTAACTGCTCCAGTTGATGGGCTTACTGATGGGGTTGGAATTTCAACGTGAACGCTGACATTTGGAACAATTGCAACCTGTGTATCTCCAGAGGCATATCCTCCAGCTGCAATAATAATTGCATTTTCTGAACCAGTGCTGTCTGTTGCTAATACCAAATTTCCTTTTCCAAAGTACATCGTTGCTGATCCGCTTGCTGATGTAGTTGAAACTGGAGAAGCAGTTTTTGCGTATGTAAATGTTACTGTTGTTGGAGTTCCTGTAATCTCATAAGTTCCGTTAAATGTTGAATCAACACCTTCGATTTTTACAGTTTTTCCAGTTGTAAATCCATGTGCTGCCGAAGTTGTAATTGTAGCAACGTTTGATGCTAGGCCCTTATTAGTAATTGTTGCTGTTAAAGGAGCCTTTGCTGATGTAAAAATATATCCATCATGTGGACCAGTAATTCCAAATGTTGCATCGTCAAATGCATTTCCTGTCATACCCATACCTGTCCAACCAGATGTATCGTTACCGTTAGAAGAGTAAACAATTATATCTGTTGAAGAAGTTGGGTCATCATTATTAAATGCTACCTGAGCAAAAGATGAATCATTTGTACCAGAATCATATCTGAAAACTGCTACTGGGTTTGTAAGATCTGCTGATGTATTCCATGCTTGTGGAGCATCTCCTACATAAAGTTGACCAGCAACTGCTGGAGCTGAACCGTCTAAAATATCTGAAACTAGTCCAGAGAGTGAATCTTGTGCATCTGCAGAAGCCTGAACAATGTCATCGACTCCTAGCATTCCGCCTAATGTTTTAAGTGCTGAAGCAACGAAAACTAAATCCTGAGCGCTATAAACGCTTGCTGCTAAACTAGCAGTAATTTCTGATTTAACTGCGTCTATCTGTGATGATAAACTAGTATAATTTGGCATATTGTACCCCTATTCCTATAGAATTTGTATTCCTGTTATTGCTTCAACTTGTTTGACGAGAGCATACCCGCTCATGCCCCCAGATGAATTAATTGTAACTGTTGTGCGGTTATTAGTCAAGTCATCTGTAACGGTAGCCCCGACAAAATTCAACTTAAGTCTTTGGCTTACAGTTGGAGTATTGTCTTGCTCTATAACCTGATAAAATGGTGTTCCCCAAGCTGCAGATGAGCCATCCGTGGTTAAAAATTTGCCAGAATTTGAGGTCTGGTTTGGATATGTGCTTCCGCTGCCTCCTAAAGAAATTGATGTTCCATTTATCGTCATAGACGAGTTAGTTAAAGCAGAATTTGGAATATTAATTAAATTTGCACCAGATGTTCCAGAAGGTAGTGTTACTGTTCCTGTAAACGTTGGACTATTAATTGGTGCTTTTGTAGATAGTCCATTAGCAACTGTAGTAAAAAATGTTGGATCATTATTTATAGCTGCCGCTAATTCTTGTAATGTATTTAATAGAGCAGGTGAAGAAGCTATTAAATTAGATATACCAGTAGAGACTTCAGATATTACGAAGGCTGTGGTTGCTATTTGTGTTGTATTTGTTCCAGCAGCTGCAGTTGGAGCCGTTGGTGTTCCAGTAAGAATTGGAGAAGTTATTGTTTTTTGACCAGTAATTGTTTGTGTTGATCCAACAGTAACATTTCCAGCATTATTTATTGCGTCATAAAGACTTTGAATGTCATCTTGAAAATCTGCAATATCTGCATTTATCTGATTTGCAATTGATGTAAGAGAAGCTTGCTGAAAAATACCTTCTGAAACAACTTTGCCAAGTGATAGGTTTGTTGTTGCAGACTCAATTGCTTTCATCTGCAAAAGCAGTTCCTTCGTATCAATATTGATAACGGCTGAGCCACTTGCTCCAGTAACAGCTGTTCCAGTTGCAGAGCTTGTTACCGTAAACTGTGTTGTGTTTGCAGAAGCTATACTTACATTTTGTAAATTAAAAGCTGCGGTTGAAAGACCAGTTATACTAACTGATTGGCCAGCAGAAAAATTGTTATTTGCAATATATGTTACGGTTGTTCCGTTTGAAGATGCGGCGGTAACTGTAACTGTTAAAGCACCTATTCGGTTTGATATTACAGATTCAATATTAGAAAAATTTAGTGTCATATTATTTTATAGCCCAGCAAGAGCTAAAGCCTCCACATCTGAAATTAATTGATCAACTTCTGCCTTTACGTAAACGTTTACTTCTGTTCCAGATCCCCATGTTCCATTTAGCTTTCTATAAACTGTTAAAGTTTGTGTGTCAAAGTAAACATCTCCGTCTGTGCCCTGAACATCAGAAGGGGCAAGGGGTGAGTAGTAAGAAGTATTTCCAGCTGCAGTTAAATCTACAGATGCATTTTGCCATCCAATATCTGTCAATACTCTTATCTTATTGCTTACAGTATTATAGTAAATACTTCCAATTGGTTGATTAGATGGATCTGTTGCTATTCCAGCTAAATTTAAAGGGACCTTATATTTAATTGCCATTATCCTGTTACAACCACCCTATATTCTCCTGCTGAAGGAGCAACTGCAAACTTTATTGTAATTTCATTTAAGTTAGTGTGCTCAACATCTGCTTCTATTTGAGCATATGGAGATCCAGTTTCGTATATCTGAACAACAACATCTCTAGTATTTAAGTTATGAGCAACCATATATGTTGTTGCTGAAGTTGAAAGTACACTAGAAAACTTTCTTGTTATTCCATAGTAGTTTGATCCATCATTTGTTAGTTGCCACTCATTTGACGTTTCATTCCATTTTATGTCAACATCTGCTTCTATTCCACGATGGACTTTAATTCCAGCATCTACAGAAGGAGTATTCTCTTCTGGCATATCGCTGTTAAGGTTAATATAGTTATCAGATATATTAACTTGAGTGGTATTAACAGAGTTAATTGATCCAGATACGTTTAGGTCTCCACCAACATTTAAGTTATTTGTGATAGTTACGTTATCTGGTAATCCTATTGTTACTGCTGCGGTTTCTGATCCAGAACCACTTACTGTAATTTCATTTTCTGTTCCAGCAATAGTGGCAACGTAATTACCAGTGGTTTGTGAGCCAAGGTCTACGTTTTTGATCGATACTGCGCCAGATGTTACATTAAAGTCTGCTGTTGCAAAAGAAGCCACACCTTTATTTGTTGTAGATGCATCTTCTCCAGCTACAGTAATTGATGTTCCAGTATGGGTTACATCAATTCCTTCTCCGCCTAGAATTGATATTCCGTGTGATGAAGGAGTTAGTGCGCCAGAATCTGTTGTTACAGATTTTACAACTGTGTCTTCAAGTTCTACATGTCCAGTGTTTACATTAAAGTCATCTGAATTAAATGATGCGGCACCTTTATTTGATGTGCTAGCATCTTCTACTGATATAGTTAAAGTTCCTGCTGGATCATTATAGGAAAGATCTATGCCCTCGCCCTCTTGAAGAGTGCTATAGATTACATCTTGAATAACCTCTTCGGAGCCAGACATTGGCATCCATGGACCATTAGGTGCTTCCAGCCCATTGTAGTAATACATCTTGTTATCAGTTGTATTGTAGTAAATCTGACCAAGTGTATATAGTGTTGGGGCCGCAGGTAAGTTGTGAATTTTAGCATTGATAAGTTCATTTCTGTTAAGATCAATACTAACTACAAATTTTCTTGCCATTTACTTTGCTCCTCTAAGACAGATATGCTGTCCCTGAGAATGGTTGAGCCATTATCAGTGTTATTTTATTAATACTATTATAGTCTATTCCTGTTTCTAATATATCTCCGCCACTTGTTTTTACCGTGACGTTTGGATGAAATCCTAGCCCATGATCAATTTCAATAGAATAAACCCCATTTACTGGGCCTACCAACTGAGCCATTTCCCAAGAGAAATCAAGGAAATATTCCCTGTTTAAAAGGAAGTTGTTTGCTCCAGCCCAAGAGCCATCTAGTGGCTTTGGTCCATAAAATCTTGTTGTTTCTTTGTCATAATAAAAGTCTCCATCAAATCCCAAATTGTCTGCTGGGGCACCATTGCCATTTAAAATAGTTTTTCCACGGGGACCCTGTGGACCAGGGGAGGCAACAAGAACCTTGTTTACCTGTTCTGTTACTACAACCGTAGGATTATTATTATTATTTGTAATAGGCATTATAATGTTACCGATCTACTTAGACTAATAAATCCTTCAAGCAATTTTGTTTTATTTAGATTGCTATCAGTCAACATAATGTCATACGAAGACTTTGGATAAAATAATTTATTTGTTTGAGTTGGAGTCATCTTAATAGTCAATTTTCCATTAGGCTCATCAATAATTATTCCGCCAGATGGAGAAGTAAGAGAAAAGGCTAATTTGCTGCCACCCTTTGTATCACGAACCTGCATTTTTGCAGAACAGTTAGTAAGCACAATAGGGTCACCGTCATTGTCCTTATATTCAACTGTAAAAGTAAAAGTAGTATTTTGATCTACTTCAAAATTTCTTTGTCCTGCCATTTGCTAAATCTCCTAAATAGGAAAACTCCTATGCTCATTTTAGCATAGGAGCCATCCTAATTACTTGTTAAATTTACTTCTTAGTAAATCCAAAAGCTGGCTCATTAGTATTAAGCGCTTTAAGAATTACTGGCAAAATGGCTGCAATACCACCCTTGATTAAGTCTCCTGGGTCAGTATTTCCAGTCATGTAAAGAGCAATGGCTGCACCCAAAAAGTGACGACCATAGCTTGCTAACGCTGCTAGAATTTTCTCTTGCATAGTTACCTTTCCATCATTGTTAAGATCTTGTTTCATAAGATCCTCCTTATTTCTGGGCCTTATGCCCAGGAATTTTGGGAGTTACCCCAATATTTATTATATACCCTTTAAGCGGAAATGTCTACAATCTCGCAATTTCCGTCTGAAGTACAGGCTAGAGTGGCATTTGTTGAAGTTCCATCTTCTGTTTCATAAAAAGATAAGTCTTCCCAGCGAATATCATTTGGCATTTTTGCAAGGAGCGCCTCGTATTCTTCTTTTGTGACTTCTTGATACGGCGCCTGCTTATATGAGTGATCTGAATGAGGAAGGAATGAAATTCCAGACACCTCATCAAAATGCTTATATACCCAGGCCCCAACTTCCATCCACTCATCTTCTTTTACAGAAACTGTAATAGATGGTTTATGCTCACACCATGCACGTTGATAAACCAACCAAATATTTAGATGCTCAATAGCGGTTAAATCATTTCTAACAATTGCACCTTCTGGTGCTTTAACTGGAAATGAGAATACATATGTATCGTTTGGCTTCATTACATCATCTTCTACGGGAATTCCAACTTCTTTCAAAAATGTAGAAATTGGATCTCCTTTTGAGCCACGTACTGTACGAATATAATATGGAGAATGCCAAGCATGCATTCCTGAAGACACCCCGACCAATTGAGATACTGTTCCAGATGGCTTTACGCATGTAATAGCGGCAGACTCTGGAATCCCAATTTTCCCAGCCTCATCTTTATTCTTTGCTCTTGCTGATTCTCTAAGAGTCATTAAAAAAGCTTCTAGTGAAACAAGATCTTCTTTACCTGACATAAACTTGTGTCCAAATTGTCCAGTCAAAGACACCCCAAGCAGACGCTCTTCTTCTGTGTTGTCTTTCCAAATTTTACGAAGATATTTAAAATCTGTTAGAGTGGACTGCCATGTTCCAAGAATTGTAGCAAGTTCTACTTTACGTTCAATATCTTTCTTTGTATCATTTTCACGTAGTACGACTTCTGAAAGGTTACAAAACTGGTAAGGACGTAGAATAATCTCTGAACAAGGGTTAGTTCCATAGTGTATATCTGGATCTCTTCTTCCATACTTGGCTGCTTGGGCTTGAGCTGCGGCCACGTTGTATATACCTCGTTCTCCCGATTTTGAATCATACAGATTCTTCCATTCTGCAATAAACTGCTCCATTTGTGGCTTACGAGAATATGCCACTGAATTATTTGAAAGTGCACGTTGGGTATTATTTTCCCACCAGTTACCAGACTTGGCTGCTGCCATTTCAATATCGTTAATATTAGAAAGAGAAATCATGGCAGAACGTCTTACTCCGCCGACAACTACCACTTCACCAATCTTACACATAATGTCGTGTGCCTCAATAGGCTTTAGTTGACGACCTACTGCATTCTTAAACTTTGCAATTGTAAAATCAAAAAGATTAACAAGTGGTTGCGGTCCAGATGAACGTCCACCCATTGTTTTAAGTCTTGCTCCTGCTGGACGAACTTTAGATACATCGATTGCTGGAATATGTCCTGTCCATAGCAAAGCCAAGAGTTCACGATAAGCCTTTGCCCATCCCTGCTTTGAATCTTCTACAACAATTACTGTATCTGACTTTTCTAGTGACTCTGGGACGGCAGGAAGCTTGTTAACATATTTATATTCAACAGAGAAGCCAACACCTGTTCCACACATAAGAATATACATTGTCTCATCAAATGAACGAGGGTTATCTACTGGAACAAATGAACAGTTATATCCAGCTACGTGATCTCTATCTAATGCTGCTCCAGAAGTCATTACTGCTCGCATTGATGGCATAACATTCCTATTGAATACAGCCTCTTTTAATTCCGCAACAAGCTTTTCAGTTGGAATATAATTATAGTTTTCTTTTAGGTGATCAATCATGAAAGAAAAATATCTATCTACTGTCTCTCCCCATGTCTCACGTCGGCCTTCTTCTGGAATCCATCTAGCATAGCGAGACAGAGCAATAAAGTTTTCGTATGGGTTTGCAATAGTTTTTGACATTTTTAAAATAACACCTTTTCTCCGCCTTGCGGTTATATAATTTTTAGTTGAAGTCTAATTCTACCAAACTTTAATATAAAGGGGAAGGGGTATTAAAATTTTTCCTCTAAATGACTAAACGCATTCTTAGTCAACTTAATCCAATTGAACTTTTCATGTATTTCAGGCGACTGAGAAAAATAGTATCCTGCATATGCTTTAAAATTATCAACAACATCTAACATTTGTTCTGCTAAATGATTTTCATCTGGTTTAAACATCTGACCAACATGGGCATCACCAACTGCTTTAGGCAAAGTCTCAGTTGTAAGTGTAGACTTTAGCTTTAGCGGACCAATAAATTCTTTATACTCCGCCCAGGGGAATGTCGTTATTGTAGGCATTCCAGATGCTAGGGCTTGTGCTGGAATAAAACCAAATCCTTCTCCCCAGGTTGGATAAATCAAACAATGATGACGGTGGTATAAATTAACCAACTGCTCAATCTCATATTCATCTGTAACTATAGTTATATTACTATATACATCTGTCGGAGAAACTAAACGCATATACTTATCATATATTCTTATAGTAGAACTATGATGAGCTTTAACTGTTAGATGATACTTTGGGTTATTACCGAATAGTTTGATAAAGGTATCAACAACTAACTGCCCGCTTTTTCTTGGAGATGGCTCCCCAACATGCAAAAACTTAAACGTATTTCCAACAAGCCTTTTATAAGGAGTCCAAACTTCTTCTATACCATGCGGGTAAATAGTTATATCTTTATCTACGCCATTCTCTTTATACACATCAGCATTCCAAGTAGACGTTGCCCAGACTTCGTCGCAATCATTTAATGTATCGACCCAGTCTCTTCGCATTCCAGTTGATTCCCAAGGAGTATAACCAATCTGATATTGATTTTTGTGTCTCTTATACAAATGTGGTTGTGTAAAATTTAATTGTAGTTGTGCATTTGGATTTGACCAGCTAACAGAATGTCCTAAGCTTTGTAAAGATTTAACCATATGTTGTGCTGCATAACCAAAGCCTACTGCTGGGTTTAGGCCTGATCTTGGTATATATAGTGATATATTCATATTAGTTTCTGGTTGACTGGCTTGACACCTACTGCCAAGTAATGTTATTATTATAGTTCGTTATCTCTAAAGGAGGAAATGCCAATGGAGAAAGTAAAACAACGTTTGAGCGATGTTGCTCATAACTGGTCGTATATAGGAATGATAACATTATTTTTATTTACTGTCCAGCCTGGACCAACAGCAACTCAAGCATTGCAGGTAGAAACACCTGTGAAATCAACAGTACAACTAAAGAAAGAAACCTTAGAGAAGTACAGCACTACTGTGTACAAGCCTTCTGAGATGCTAACAGACGAAGAACTAAAAGAACTTCTATCAGCTGTTGGCTTTGAAGGAAAAGCCCTTAAACAGGCTTGGGCTATTGCTAAGTCAGAATCCAATTCAAGGCCTATGGCTTACAATGGTAACAGGAAAACTGGAGACAGTTCCTACGGAATTTTTCAGATTAATATGTTGGGTGAACTCGGCATTGATCGTAAAGAAAAATTTGATCTAAAGTCAAACATTTTATTGTTTGATCCAGTAATTAACGCAGAGATAACGTATTATATGACTAAAGGCGGAATCGATTGGTCATCATGGTCTTCCCTTAATGGGGCAAGATATAGAGAATTCCTAGCAGAATTCAAAAATTAGAAAGGAAGGTACATGAAGATACAGTACGTGTCTGAGTACCTTTTGCTCGCAGAGAAGGGCCTTGTTCCTAGACTTGAATGTCCTATGGATCAAGGCCCTTTAATGTGTAACGAAACAAACGAAGGTATAATTTATCTATACTGTTTATCTTGTCAGTATAAAAATAATATGGGATTGGAATCTTATGGAGAACTCAAAAGATCGGTTGAATCATATAGAAACTGATGGCGGAACAATAAAAGAAACTGACGCTATGGGGCGTGAAAAGTTTTGGGAAGACTTAGGAAGACCAAATGACTGAAAATAATGAACAGCCACAAAATTTAGAAGATAATTTACCTATGGTCAATTATATTATGCTACATAGAATTTATGATCTACTTACACTTATAGCAAATAAACTTGTGGGTCCAGAAGATGTATCAAAAATGGTTGAATATCATAATCAAGGCTACCTGCTGGGTCCAGCCCCGTCATTTACTCCAGGCTATGAAGACAATGATGGATCAAAATAATAATATAAATTTTTATAAACAAGTTATTTCTGTATGCGAAAATTGCAGTCTATACATGGAAACAGATCAGGAATGCCTGGTCGAAGAGAAAAAAATTTTTGATATGTTAAAAGAAAAAAATTCTTCATGTCCGATAGGAGAATGGTGAAAAAAATATATGCTGACCAAATAGCCTATAAAATGAATAGGGCCGAAAAAAACGTTTACGAAGATGTATCTAAAGCCACTGAAGCTTTAAAGTGGATGGTAGAAAAAATTGAGTCATATTTAAACAAGTGTCTTAACGTAGAAGATGGACAGTGTAACTTATCTTGGAAACATGATGAGTGTAAAATGCTTATGGATATTCTGTATGACTTAACTGAAAATGTTAAATACAAAGAATCTGTATGGAGATTTGATCCAAAACAAGAACACTTATGGGATTAAAAAGCTTGACTTTAAATATAGAGTATTTTATACTCTATATGTGCTGGTTGTAGCATCCCACCAAAATTTGCTCCCAGTACATGATCGCAAGATCAGCAGAACCCAATCGGATCCGCCTCTGATTGGGTTTTGTCCTTTTTAGCGGTATAATGTAGTAATGACCTTAAAACATAAAACAATAGATGTATCGTCATCTCCAACACATTTAACTAACTGGAATGTGTTACGATCACGCTCTTCTGTAATCTTTCAAAATGTATGCGATGTGAATATTTTTATAGGAAATTCTAGTGTCTCTACAGATGATTATGGATTTAGACTTTTACCAGAACAAACTTTAAGTATCGAGCTAGCAGCTTATGAAGAAATATACGCAGTATCTTTTGTTCCTTCAAGAATAGCAATATTGGTGGTTGAAGACTAATGACCCTTATATCTGCAAGCAACGGAAAAATAAATTTTAATCAATTAACAAATGGCGATGCCTTTGGAAGAGGAAGAACATCTTTGCCGCTAACCATGTTTGACTCTTCTCATAGATATAAAGATAATGGTTTATGGAATACTAAAATTACTGGCGGAGGAACAAAGTCTTTTAGCGCTAATGAAGGACTAATAACCCTAGCTATAGACTCAAGCTCTGGCTCTGAAATTATAAGAGAAACAACTAAAGTATTTTCTTATCAACCAGGAAAGTCTCTTTTAAATTTAAATACATTTGTTCTATCTCCAGCAAAATCTGGACTTAGACAAAGAATCGGCTATTTTGGATCTCAAAACGGATTTTACTTCCAGCTAGAATCATCAACTGCTTCTTTTGTCAGAAGAAGTTACAATACTGGAGAAATTGTAGAAACTGTAAAAACTCAATCTGAGTGGAATATAGACAAACTTGATGGAACTGGTCCTTCTGGAATAACATTAGATTTAACCAAGGCTCAGATTCTATGGATGGACTTCGAATGGCTTGGAGTAGGAAGCGTTAGAATGGGATTCATTATTGATGGATTATTTATTCACTGTCATTCTTTTCACCACGCAAATAAGATATCTTCTACCTATATAACCACAGCATCTTTACCATTAAGATATGAAATTAAAAATCTAACAGGCACCGCCTCAAGTAGCACGTTAAAACAAATCTGCTCAACTGTAATTAGTGAAGGTGGATATGAACTTAACGGTATGCAGCAAGCTGTAGCAACACCAGTAACTACTCCAACGGTACTTGCTGTTACTGGAACATATTATCCAATTGTTTCAATTAGATTGAAATCAAATTATCTAGATGCAATTGCAATATTAACAGCTCTTTCTATTATGGCAGCATCAAATAATACAAACTATCAATGGCAAATTGTTGCTTCTGGAACTACTAGTGGAGGAACTTGGGTTTCTGCTGGAGAAGATAGCTCATTAGAATACAATTTAACAGCAACATCAATTACTGGCGGTAGAATATTGGCATCTGGTTTTATAAGTGGATCTAATCAAAGCTCTGGAACTATAGATATATTAAAAGAAGCTTTATTTAAATTTCAATTAGAAAGAAATACATTTACACCTCAAGGGTTTGAGATATCTGTAGTTGCAGCAGCAAGTGCAGCAAATGCTAATATTTTTGCATCGCTTGATTGGGAAGAAGTAAGTAGATAATATAGTCTCTTCGGCAGGAGTCGAACCTGCGACCAGTCGGGTAGAAACCGAATGCTCTGTCCTCTGAGCTACGAAGAGTTTGCTGGACCACCAGGGCTCGAACCTGGGACATTAGAGTTAACAGCTCTACGCTCTGCCAACTGAGCTATGGTCCATTATATTATAAGTATACTAAATAAAGTGCGAATTGAAAAGTGAGTCCGAAAAAGTGCGACGGCGGCGATAGAAGAGACTATTTACTCTTTTTAGCTATACGTCTCATATGTGTCCTAATACGATGACAATTAGAACATACGATCTCACATTTAGCAATTTCTTCATCTATCTTCTTTTTAGACAATGTGGGAATAAGTTCCATAACATTTGCATGCTTCTTGCCACGGACGTGGTCAAAATCCATGACATAGTATGGATAAAACTTCCCACAGTCTCTACAAGGAGATTTTTCTTTAAGGTCTCTGATATATGTAGCCAAATGAGCCTTCTGCTTGGCTATAGAGAGCTTTTCGGACTTCATCCTAGGTAATACCTACAAGAGTGTCTCATATAGCTTAATTATAGCAAGAGAGTTTTCTAGCTTTCCCGCCTTTTTAATTTATCAATACAATTTACACAGTAATTCTCTAGCACACCTTTACTGTTTAATCTTTCAACATACTTTTGATTATCACAGAAATCACATTTAATCATTATATTAATCCTAGTCGACTACAATATTAGATTTAACAAAATGTTAAAAAAATATTTTTTTTCATTTACATGCTCTATAGTGGTTATATAGTGTTGCATGGGCAAATCCAGATCTTACTTCGATCTCCCGCCCACATTTATCACAAGTAACAGTTCTATTAGCAGCCATTGTTTTATTGTATACTCTATCTATATTCTAGTCAACTAAGATATATATGATATATATTTCTTTTAATTACATTTCCAGATTTTTAGATTTTAGGAAAGCCCCCCTACCCCCCAAAATTTAAAATCAATTTTGTAGGATAGAGAAGCTACACATTTCCGTCATTATGAGTTTCAGTGTAAGCCCCCACAAACCAGTCTTAAGTATAACATTATAAAATTTGCTAGGTCAAGAGTTTTAAAAATATTTTTATGTAGTAGGGATACTGGGATTTGAACCCAGAGTCGTTTGTATATAAGACAAATGCTTTAACCAGATTAAGCTATATCCCCTTAGCCTTTACTTAAGGCTTGTTAGGTAAAGCTTTATATTCGGTTCCCGCTTTTTATCATGTGATCATTCTACTATATATTTCAGTCAACCACAATATCAGATTTACTAAAATGTTAATAGAGATTTTATTTGTATGATCCAGAGTTTATAAATGTCCGTTTTGTCTATATAGTGCGCCCATATTAGGCTAATTGTGACGCTAATCACCAACTTTTTTTTCAAAATGTCCGATTTGTCTAGTGTTGGTGCTTGAAAATGTCAGTGCCCCGTGTTACGCTTTATATATAAAGAAAGTTACTAAAGGTTAGTAACAAGAAAGGAGTCAAAATGACTCACTCAGTATCAGTAGTAGTAGAACCTACTCACCCTATGTCCTCTAGTAACACTAAGGATAAAAATATCTTTCGCCTATCTAATGGCAACTACATAAGCCGTATGGCATATGTCTATATGGTTGCTAGTGAGAACCTAATCTCACATAAGTATCTATCACCTAATGAGTCCGCTTGGGTTCTATCTAATAGAAAGGCTAACTAATATGACTAATCGTATTTGGGAAAGTCGTAACGACTACCATACACCTAGCCACTATGTGGCGTGTTCTAATGGTTGCGGTAGAGTAACCGCTTGGACACTATGCGTAATGTGTGGCGGTAACTACGCTACACACGCCCTAGTAAATGTGAGGTAACTCACACCGACACTAGGGGCTAAATCCCCCTAAATGTCAGTAACCTATGATAAGGTTACACCATAACTAAATAAGGGTATGAGCCTAGCAAATAATCCGAAAGGTGAGCCTAGCGAATAAGACCCACTAACTAATAACTACTAACAGAAAGAATAGAAAATAAAATGACAATAACATACTCACTATGGCAAGGCGCTAACCTACTATCAGTAGATAACAAGGCTACTAGCGCAGATGAACTACTAAAAGTAATGGAAGAACTAAATAAACTAGGTAAGGGATTTACCTACAATGTAAGAGGAGTAGAGGTAAAGTAATGATGACTAAATGGGATACTATTCAGGCAGATGTAGCAGATGCTTATCGCCACTTAGATGATGTAGATGAAGTAGAACAAGAAGATGAAGAAGATTTCTTCGGTTTCTCTAAGGCTATTGAGTTAGACCATCTTACAGATGAAGAATTAGATAATGTCGCTACTATGTTAGGAATAAAATAAATGACACTAGAACTAAATGACTACGGCTTAGAGTTTGATACCTATGTCTGCTATATCGCTTTATCTTGGCAAGTAATTATACCCGCTACTATTGCGCTAATTGCTTACAAGATTTATAAATGGAAGAAGAATAACTAATGACTACTAATCGCTTACTAACTACCGCCGTTCAATTACTATTAGCGGGGGTAACTATCCCGCTACTAATCGCCGTAATAAAAGACATAAAAGAAAATGGGTTAAATTAAAATGATGACACGAAAAGACTATGTAAAGACCGCCGATATTCTTTCTAGTTATAAAGATTTAATCGGTGATGAGTTTACTTATCACGATCTAGTTGATGATTTTGCGTCAATGTTTGCGGAAGATAATTCGCAATTTAACGCAGATAAATTTTTAGAGGCGTGTAATAAATAAAATAAAAGGCGAATAATTATTCACGAAAATGCATAATTATTCGGCCCGCAGTCTTTTGCGGGCGTTATCCACAGCTTTATTCACAGGTGTGGAAAACCCCTGGAATTTGAGCGTAAGTTATCCACATGACCTAAATCACAAAAATAGTTTTCCGACACGCCCGAAAAAGGGGTCAAAATGTCAGTGGTAGGTGGTAGGATACTAGGTATCAAGATGAAATAAAGGTTATTTCAAGAAAGGTGGTCAATAATGACTACACTAATCAGAGAGATTACTCTCTCAAATGTAAGTGCCGATGAGGCAAATCTAATCGTCTGCGCTTTTTGCTCAGACTACGCAAATGAAATCTTTTGCGGAAAATGTAATGAATACAAGGGTTTGATGACTCTTGGTGAGTGGTTATCATACACTCAAGAAAGTTGGGTGATGTAATAATGTTATCCGAAAAAACTTTCAATAAAATTGTGTTTGATTATCAACACGGTGGAGTGAAAAACTTTCACCCCGAAATTTCTTTATCAGAGCGTAAGGCTTTGCTAAAGTATTTATTTTCTATCCCTACTCATAAAGATTGCGAGTGTGCTAAATAATGAATTTAGAAGAATTCAAAAAACACGTTATTGAACAACGTGAAGCGTCTAAAAAAGAGGCGCTTGAAATCCTATCCGCTACTATCAAAAAGGAGAGTGAATAATGAGAGGTTATTCAATCGTTGATTTACTTGTAGACCAATACTACAAGCCTACTTCGCTACGCCGCCGTTTCAATGGTGGAATTATCAACCACGCAGAAAAGCGTGAAGATGTTTATCCACCAGAGGGCTATGAGGCTTTTGCTATTCGTTATCGCCCAACGGGATCACTCAGAGATGAGTGGGCTACGGTTGCCGTTAGAATTTCAGATTACTGAAATTGTGATGTAAATCATACCGACACAACGGCGTGTCGGCTTGACTTTGCTCAGATCGGCCCGCAGTCTTTTGCGGGCTCGGGCGTGTCGCTTATGATGTGATATTAAACACCCCAGGAATTTGAGCGTAAAAAAATGATGTGATACTAAACACATTTCAAAATGTCCGATTTGACCGATTACTGGTCAGTAAATGTCAGACCCCCCTGCTAGAATACTAGTATTAGAAAATAAAGAAAGGTGGTCTCAAATGACTACACTAGAAAAAACAAATATCGGATTAGCACTAGGAATATCTGGTGCGTTAGAAAATCGTATCTTGCACGATTGGAATAATGGCGGTGCTAAAAGCACCTATGGTCTTAGCATTTGGCAACGCAAAGCGTTGTTAAAAATCTTAATTAGCGAAAGCCCAAAATGCTTTTGCGTAAATTGTTTGGAGGTTAAATAAATGAAACTTGATGAATATAAGGCGCTTGTTATAGCGCAACGAGAGGCTTCTAAAAAAGAGGCTCTCGCAATTCTATCCGCTACTAACTCAAAGGAAAATAAATAATGTTAGATTTTGAAACTGCTTTTGAAATTAAAACAATGTTTGACGAAATGTTAGACGAGGCTTATCCAGTTGTTGAAATTGGTTACTTAAAATTTTATCCGTCTCAAATTTTGCGAGAATGTGATCCAGTTGCGTATCACCAATCACTGTTAGATTTTGAAGATGCAATAAAAGAAAATGAAAATATTTAATAACTAACGGCGTGTCGGCTTGACAAAATCAAGCTGGCCCGCAAAGGCACGGGGTCGGGCGTGTCGTTATGAACTCGTTATAAAAATCCCTGAATTCTGCGGCGTGTCGGCTTGACAGACAAATCGGACATTTTTATGTGATTAGTATCACACGGCTTGAGCGTCTCACTATTTGGATTTACTGGCTAGTAATGTGAAAATGTCAGTCCGTTCGTGTATAATTCCATACATAACAACAAACGAAAGAAGGTCTGCCAATGGCTACCAAACTATACACAATCGAAAGCCTACTTGTAGGGAAAAACTATCGCTCAACTAATCGCCACTTTCAGGGCGAAATTGTTTCAGCAGAACCTCGCCCAGAAATTTGGTATGGCGAAAATACTGAAGCCTATCTAATCGAAATTAGAACTGGCGGTCTGCGAAATAAATTCGCAACAATCGCAGTAAAGGTAGGTGAATAATAATGGGATACATTGAAATTTTTAGAATGAATGAAAACGGCGCTGGCTGGGTAGATTTATCCGAAGCCACCCCCGATGAAATGTTCAACATTGAATTAGGCTTGCTAAATGAGGGAGCCTTATTCCACACCCCCGAAGCCGAATAAATGTCGGTAGTCGGTGCTATAATCTGATTTATCAAAACACGAAAGGAAAACTAAAATGGGAAGAATGAAAGAATTATACACTCAGATTTTAGAGTGTGATACCTGCTACGGCAAAGGCTGGCTATACTACGGCAACGAAGAAATGTTTGATGTAGAGGCTTGTCAATGTAATCCTCTTGGATTTTTTCAGGAGAATAAATAAATGGAAATCTTTATCTGCGACAATTGCTCAACACTTGCCACCTTGTCGGTGGTAGGTGATACAATAACTATAAATAAATGCTTATGCTCAACTAACGAAAGGGAAAACCTAAATGTATAAACTAACTTGCGCTTATGACTCTAATGCTCCGCATTGGTCTGCTGAATACGAAAACGAATACGGGGCTTGGGAAAACTTTTTTCTATTCACCGATTGGGGATTTGCTAACGAATACTCAACTGTAAATCTTTATACACCTAGCGGAAAATGCTACACGAAAGTATTTTATCGTGAAGGCAGAAAGGTCGTTGTAAAATGATGACACGCAAAGATTACATAGCAACCGCAGAAATTCTAAAGTATGCGAGCAATAAAACTCACCCCGCTTTATTTTCTAAAATGGTAAATGATTTTGCAGAAATGTTTGCGAAAGATAATCCTAGATTTGATGTAAAGCGATTTCACGAAGCGAGTGGATACAATGTTCCAAACTTCACTTCGAGATAAGGTAAAACGCATTCAGGAATTGCGTCGTAGTAATGCGGCGCAACCTGTTCGCAATAAAAAGAAATACACACGCAAACTAAAACACAAAAATAAAAACGAAAGGGAATAAGAAATGGCTAAGCCAATTAAATCAGGAACTAAAAACTATCAAACAGTTATGAGCACTGTTCGCAACAATGCAATTCGCAAACTAATTGCAAAGCACGAGTTGGAGTATGACCGCTACTATGTAGCAGAAGCAAAGAAAGCGGGAATTTATAAATACTCATCTGCTAGAACTTTAGTTTTAGAAAAGCAATTAAAGAATTTGCAAAAAGAAATTCGCAGACAAAAAGCAATTTCTAAATAAACAAAAGGTGTCCCGCTTGACAAACAGGCGGGATGCCCGCAGAGCTGCGGAGTCGGGCGTGTCGTTACGGGTGTGATCTAAAACACCCTAGATTTTTGGGCGTGGCGTGGAAAATGTCAGTCTAACCTGCTATAATTCCAATATCTACAAACGAAAGGTCAACTCATGAACAAATGTTCTTCATGTGGTCAAGATACCACCCAATTTATAACCGATGACGGCGAATACTACTATCCAATGTGCGGGGAGTGCTACTAATGAATACTTTTATTGTTGCTTGCTTGAACCATGAAATTTGTGGTGCTACTGAGACTTTCTATTCTGAAGAAGAATATGAGATTTATGGCGATGACTATATGTGTGGTGAATGCTACGATTCCGAAGAAATGGAATTCTATGAACTAACTGGTTGGGCTGATTCTGATGCCCTTGCTTCTGCTGGCTTTGGTATGGATGAGGATTACTAAAATGTCGGACCATACTGCTACAATTACCCCCATGAAATTAAAACGTTCAAATGATCGAAAGGTTGCTAATGCCGTCTCCCCTAATGGAAAAACCCCAACAATTGCCAACACTTTTGGATTGCCCGCTGGTAAGGCTTTCTCGTGCCCTGGTGCCACTAGTATTTGTGAAAGCGTATGCTATGCAGGAAAACTCGAAAAGGTATACAAGGGAGTAAGAGCCGTTCTCTTACACAATTGGGAATTACTACGCAATGCGGATGAGCACGTAATGGTTAACCTAATTGAAGATATGATTGCAGAGTTTAAGGCTGATTGTGTTAAGCGCAATGCTAAAATGCTCTTCCGTATACACTGGGACGGCGATTTCTTTAACGATACCTACGCATATGCGTGGAAGACCGTTATCGATAATAACACCGACGTGCAGTTTTGGGTTTACACACGTGTAAAGTCTGCAGCGCTTATTCTTAAGGATATCTCTAATCTATCTCTTTACTATTCAACGGATGATGAGAATAAAGACACTGCTCACGATTTAAAACTTAATCAAGGTATCCGCTTGGCCTACCTTGGTAAGACATTCGCCGTGACTGAAAGTATCATGAAAGAATTAACTGGTAAGCCTGGCGCTAAGTGTCCTGAAAATAATAAAAGCATTCCGCTAATTTCAACTAACGGTTCTGCATGCGTGTCATGCGGATTGTGTGTTTATGGTAAAGCGGATATTAGATTTAGCGCAACTAAAAAATAAAGGAGAAATAAAAATGGCGGAGCTAAAGTACTTTAATGCATTAATAAATTCCGTGGTTGGTAACGACGAAGAAAAGAAAGCTGCTAAAGAATATTTAGCAGAAGTGGACCCTGAGATCTGGAGCGAATAGCTCCAGGCTTAGGCCCGCAGAACTGCGGGGTTTTCCACAGGCTTACGGCTTAGTTGTGGATAACCCTGAAAATGTGAGAAACCTCACAAATGCTACGACACGCCGAGGCGGTGCTACTAATTGTCGGTGGCTTCGGCTATAATACTCACATACCAACAACGAAAGGCAACAAATGATAAAAGTAGAACACTCTCTAAACTTCGTTACCGAGTTTGACGAAACCCATCCAGTAGCGCAACGCTTCCTACAACTAACTAAGTATGACCAAATTGCTATGCTAGAAGGAATGCTAAAACACCTTATCGTTCCTGCTATCCAACCTGCTATTGACGAAATCAACGCAGGCGGTTCATACGCAATTCTAAAGGTGGCTAACTAATGCTATCAACTGCCGTTGAAATCTTAGAGGCAACCAAGAACTCTATCTTTGATGAGGACATAATGGGAATGGCGGGAGAACTACACACTCGCAGAAATGAACTTCCTGATGAAGTCTATGCTAAATACTTATTTATGTATTCAGCCGCCCTATCAAGCAAAGTCGCAGACCTTGTAACTAAAATCTTATTGACCGAGCAAGAAATGTCAGACCTTATTGCTACAATAGATGAAATGGACAACCTATCAGAAACTATCCTAGAGGAGGATAATAATGGGGAGTAATCTCGCTTATGACTTGGCTAATAATGACTTATTAGACTTGGACTTGGAAACACAAATCGGTATCCACTTATCAAGTAATCACTATCCACCCGTTCCACGATCAATGGTCGAACCTTGTATAGATGCTATTGACGCATACTATGACGAGGACTATCAAAGACTTATCACACTACCCGCCCCAATTACTTGGCGTGGGCAGGAAAGCGCACCAGCATCGGCTATCATCGAGGCTCACCACTTAGATGCGTGGCTTCCTGAGTGTGATTAGTATCACACTCTAACTTTCTCAAATAATGAGATTAGCGATACTAAATGTCAGTAGTATCCGCTATAATAATCACCTAAACGAAAGGAAACAAAATGGCAACACTAGAAATCGGTCAGACGATTACAACTGCTAAGTCAGGCGTAGTCGGAGTAATCAAGGCAGTAGATAACCACCCTAGCGGAGTGGCGAGAGTGCTACTTGATGTAGATGGGTCAGAGCGTTGGACTTCAGTAGAAGTCTAACAAACTAAACGAAACAGGGACAGTTTAGAGAGTGTTCTAGTCCAATGTCGTAAGTAAGAACTCTCCACCTTCGGGTGAAATGTCAGTAGCAACTGATACAATAAAACCAACCAACCAAACGAAAGGGAAAACAAATGAGTAGAGGAAAATCTATTAGCGTGAAAATCGCTACACCTAAAGTAATCAAGGCACTAGAAACACGCCTTGCCGAGTTAGAAAAGAACTACGCCACACAAGGCGAGAACGAAGCCAAGTTTCAGAAGGCTCAGGAAAAGTGGCGCAAGGAAGTAGGCAAGTGGGCTATTGACAACTTCTCAAAGGCTGAGAACCTTCGCACAAACTATCGTTCTTGGAACAACACTCTCAATGTTGATTTTGACATTATCACAAAAGAGGGAACTTTCCCTGCTGAACCTGAAAAGGATTTTGAGGTAATTCATACTCACTCTTACAATGAGATGAAAGAGGAAATCACGAACGCAATTCGTATCCTCAAAATGACAGATGAGGAAGTTGTAAATACTTCCACATACAACGCTATTGCTCGTTATCTATAAGCAATTTGGGGGGCAGAACTAAAGTCCTGAACCCAAACGACCTGAGTAAGTCGCAAAACTGCTCAAACCCACCTACTAACGAAAGGAATAAAATGTCTCCAATACTAGATGTTGCTAAGGGTCGTTTCTATCGCAAAGGCGATGTATTCACCACAGGCAAAAGCGGTATCACAGGCACAATCGCAGAGATTATCGCCGTTCGCCCTAATCTAACTAAACTAAGATTAGATACAGGCGCAGGTATGCGTTATGCTATGGTAAAAATCGGTAAGTAATACAGGTGGGGCTAGACAAAATCTAGCCCCCAATGTTATAATTCATATCCCTACTAACAAAGGAACAAAATGAAAAATCGTTATCGTGTTGAAATCTATGACGAGAACAAGGCAAATGATTTGACAATCTATTCAGAGCAAGGTGTAGATAAAGAATACCTAACTGAATTAGTATTTTCTAATATGCGTAAGTTTGACGGAAATATCAGAGCGTATGTTTATGATAATCTAAAAAAGAAAAAGACAACTGCTCTAATTATAAATCGTGAGTCGCTTCCACCAAAAACTGAACTAACTAAATTGCTTGGCTAAAGTCTTGGGGCGGATCTTATTCCGCCCCATTTCCCCAGCTGGCCCGCAATAGCTGCGGGGTTATCCACAGCCTTACGACAGTTATCCACAATCCCCCAAAATTTGTGAGAATGATCACATTGGACAATTCGGACAAATGACTAACTAATCTAGACAATGTCAGTCCCCCCTGCTATAATCAGAACTCAACTAATCGAAAGGACAAATCTATGGCTCATAACCTAGAAACAAATGGCAACGATGTTGCCTTTGCTTTGCGTGGCAAACCCGCTTGGCACAATCTCGCAAACCGAATCTTCAATCAAGATGAGGATGTAACTACACAAACAATGCTTGAAGAAGCAAAGTTGGCGAACTGGAATGTTCGTTTATCTCCGCTGACTGACCACATTTCAGAATCTTGGAATGATGTTTCAGACGCTCATCTTGTGTTACGCACAAATCCATTCAATCAGGAAACTGATGTTCTCGCAACTGTAG
>Ga0209229_10000003_pt1 | contig 98586 bp, 155 predicted proteins | sample SanBayMetagenome_FD_187466 | JGI IMG/M metagenome (GOLD analysis project Ga0209229, IMG submission 187466) | Freshwater and sediment microbial communities from dead zone in Sandusky Bay, Ohio, USA (SPAdes) (version 2) | ecosystem: Environmental > Aquatic > Freshwater > Lentic > Sediment... | reverse complement strand
TGGCATACCACGCCCAAACACAGACTGGTTTCAGGATTAAATAATGGCTCAACAGATGCCTACCGCACGCCCATGGCAGTCTCATTCTGAGATGCTCGTTGACATGGCGTTGCAGACGGCTATCTCTGATCCTGACACGATCCGCCAAATCCGCCCAGTACATCCACAACAATTGTTTACTGTTCGTGAAGGTTATGCCAAGCAAACAATGGGTATAATGGACGTACTAAACATTGATCGTTACACCGCATCTAACCGTTCGTGGGTCTCAGGGGCACCTGTGATGTTCCGTGATGGTTTCATGGAAGATAACTTCTCTAGTTCTAGTCGCTACTCAATGCAAAGTTTGTGGGGCTGATATGGCAGAAAACGATTACATCGGAGAGATCCAAAACCAACGCCTCAACCAGCAGTGGTCAAACTCCATGCAATGGTCTACGCCATCATGGATGCAGGCTGGCTTTAAACAAGGTCCACGTGTCAGTCAGGCACCTAGGTTTAGACCACCTAGCATTGGCATGCGTTTAAATTGGGGAGCCAACGAGCACATCATGGATCGTGGTTTTAATAAAGGCGGCGAAAAGTGGAGCGATCGTTACAAAGATAAATCTACTCCTGATTCCTCAACCACAGGAACACCACTACCATCTCCAACTGCTGGTACTGCGGTAACTGGTCCAACTGCCCCAGCAACACCTACAACGCCAACAGCGTCTGGTACCGTGCCAGCACCATCTAGTTCTCCAATGACAATGGCGTCTTCTGGAGGCGCCCGTCCGTTGATTAGCATGGCACAAAATGCTGTTCAACAAACTCCGTTTGGTCAGACCATGGGACAAGTTAGAAACCGTATTGGCGCAATTAGGAACACCCGTGCAAACCGCAGGTCTTCAGGAACGGTGATCTGACCATGGGTGGTATGAAAGACTTTGCAAAACTGGTTCTTCAGCAAACAGAGACAGCAAAAGCAATAAACGAAGTTAAAACAGGTATTGCTGACATTAAAAAAGCAAAAGAAGACGCTACAAAACCTGCTCCCCCACCACCACCTGTTGTTCCAGCACCAGTAGTTCCAGTGCTTCCTACATCTCCATTGGTTCCACCACCCCCTGGTGCTAGCCCAATGGGTAAGCCACGTCCAACTTTGCGCATATCCCCAACATTTACAAAGACACCAGTAGAGGACTTAACGCCACTACAACAACGGGCTGTTGCTGGCGTATCTGATCGCCCAATAATTGAAGTAACCCCTCCAGCGCCACGCCCAGCGCCAACACCAATTGAACGTCCTCGGCTCAAAATCAACATGGAACGGGTTACTCCAGAACCACCTGCTCCTACCGTATTAACACCAATACAACAGCAGGCAGTTGCTGGGGTTTCTCAAAATAAAGCGGTACCTACGTCTACCACGCCTGCGGGTCAACCAGTTAACCCATTGCCCCCAATGCAACGCCCTCCAGCAGTAACGGCAACTAACAGACCACCTCGTGCCCCTTCTGCAACTGCTCCAGCCAAAACTCGTGCACAGCGCAGAGCAATGGGTGCTGACGCTATTGCTAGAATTCGTGAATCTTTAAATAATCAGAAACCGTGATAGGATTAATACTATGGCTGTAAACGAAACCCGCTCAATGAACAACGACCTTAGCCTTGGTGCCAAGGACGGCAAGTTCAAGTCACTCACACCAGATCGTGGTGGCAACGTTGACCCAACTGATGCCTCAGTCCGTGCTATGGAAGTACAGCCACAGTACGGTCTCGTAGAGCGAACCCCTTTGGCTAACGCCCCTGAAGCACATCTACACCGATAAGGAATAACCATGGCACACGACCATCGCATGAACCCAGTAGGTGAACCTCACCTCAACAAAGTAAACCGTATGAGAGCAGTAAATCTCTCTGACATCTACGGGTATGAAAATTATATCCGACCAGGTTATCCAGATTCACCTAACAACGAACAATCGTTTGCTAATGACTCAACCCGTAAGCCTGTTAAAACGGTTATGCACGATGACGGTATCCACGGATACGAGGAATACGAAGACGGAAGCATCGTAGACCTTCCAAGAAGTATGCGTTCATAAGTAAAACTTGTAGTAGGCTTCGGCTAGACCGAAGTTAGGAGCACAACATGGCTAATGAACAAGCACACCGTCTTTTGGTATGCAAAACGCACGGTGTTATGTGGAAGATGCGTCCATACGATGGACCACCAGAACACGACCAAGAGTTGCGTGAACTCTGTGACCGCCACAACGCACAGGTGCCAGACCCACAGAATTGCAGTGCACTCATTTATCGCACAGATGAAGAGACCGCAAAGAAACTGGACTCAGAAACAGCAGTTAAAAGCGAACTAGCAAAGAACGATGTCTACATCAAAGACACTCGTGACGAACTCAAAGTAGATGCACTTAAGTGCTTTAACCGCCACAATCGCCCTAAGCAAGGTTGTATTGACTGGTGCACAGACGCTAAGACGATTGGTCGTAAAGTTGGTGTGCCACCAGAAAAGCGTCAGTATCTTTGCATGTACTGTCCAGCCGCCGAGTACTACACGCATCGTCAGCGTGTTGAAATGGGCATGTACGACTGATGATCCTGATATCGCTAGACGTTCTTTCTATACCAAGCAATGTCAGTGATGAAGTAGGAGCCAGACAACCAAGCCCAGAGGGACGTAGGTTGTGGAACACTTTCTTCCCTGCATTTAATGGTCGCATGGCAGTGTTTGCTTCAGGCGTTACCAATGAACAAGGCTGTCTTGAATGGTTAAAGCGAGAAGGCTTCAAAGCGTCAACAGTTGATTTTATTGCTGAAAGTACGGTTGAGGCTCGTGTAGAAAGAATTCAGAATTTGCATGCTGTTTATGGACGCATCAACTGGTATATTGACATTGATCCTCGGGTAATAGCAAAGGTTTCTCACAATGGAATCCCTACACTGTTGATGACGGTGCCACACATCGTCAGACCTGAATGGTCAGAAGCACGCACTAAAAAAGCGTGGGACACAATCGTAGAAGAAGTAGATGCACAGGCTCTTGCGAGAGCAGAAAGGAATTGGGGCAATGTCTGAAATGGATTTTGACTCGTGGCTTAAAATAGGTTTAGAGAATAAATGGGTTGGTCCCCCAGTGTGCTCAACACATGATGGGCTACCTTCAACCGAGGACGAAGACTCGGCATGGGACGAGGGCGAAGATCCTTGCATTCACATTTTGCGTCTTTATGTAGATGACCTTGAAGCACTGCTCGTAGAGCAGAACCACAGCCCGTCAGTATGGCGTAAGGCTGGCTGGGAAGACTTACCAAAAGACGAATGAAAGTATTCTTTGGCGGAGCGGAAAAGGGGACGTATCGCAAGATGCTGTTGACGGCTGGCGTAACTCGCCATGCCCTCAACTTGACTCACTTCCCGATCCCTAAGAAGAAAGAACTAGACCTCAGTGCCTTGTTTAATGAGGGCGAGATCATTGTGTACACATCAGAAAACGATGAGGACATAAACCGCTTTGACCAGTTCGTACGAGATCACGCAGATAATTTACACATTGTAATTGGTCGCCCTGATTATGATGGCTCGTGGCTAGGTGAGAAGTACTACCCGCTGTGGAATGATGAGCAAGATCTGGAGCGCCTGACATGGTTGTGCCAGAAGTATGGTCGGGCGGCGGTCAGTGACAAGGCGGTCACAGGACGCAACATGGGGCGCATAGCGTCTATCGCACAGCGTTGGAACGCCAAATTGATTGGCATCACCTCAAAGCCTGACTTGATTGAGCGTGTGCCATGGGAAAGTGTCATCGTAGGCTCATGGACTAGCGCCATCCGCTACGGCGAGACACAAGTGTGGGACGGTCACGGGCTACGCAGATACCCAGCACAGCAGAAAGAGTCCTCACGCAGGAAGCATCGTGCCGACATTGTTCGTCTCAATATTGATTTTGATGCTGTAATGGATGACAACGTATCCGCAATCGGTAACCTTGCAATTGCTTCATGGCAACAATGGGAGACCCATACTTTTGGGGGCTATGACCCTATGAATGACGATGATGAGCAAGAGATCCTAACCCCAAATGATGGGCAGATAGTTGCTATACCCCCTGTAACGCATACCCCCACTTCTGTGGTTTCTGGGGGGTCAACTATTGCTATCAACACCCCAACGAAGAGGCATGAGAGTGAGCGTGTATTGCTACCAGTAATGGGTGTAGAAACCATCACCTCCTTTGGCTCGCAAACCGTTGATACAGAAGGGGATTCTATAGAAATTGATCCTGAAAAGATCAACGTAATTCGTTACAATGCGAACCCTTTACGCCAGTGCGATAGTTGCTATCTGAGCAATAGATGTCCTAGTTTCAAGGAACATTCAGAATGTGCATTTAAACTACCGATTGAGATCCGTACAAAGGATCAGTTACAGGCGGCGATGCGTGCACTTTTGGAGATGCAAGTAGGTCGTGTGATGTTCGCTCGCTTTGCAGAAGAACTGGAAGGTCAAGGTCTTGACCCAGCCTTGTCACATGAAATGGATCGCTTGTTTAACTTGATTGATCGCTTCAAGAACATCTCTGATACCCGTGACACCATCCGACTAGAGATGGAAGCCCGAGGATCTAGCGGTGTGCTATCTCGTTTGTTCGGTGCCAAGGCTGGGGAAACTAACCGCATGCTGGAAGGTGGCGGAATGGGACCAAATGCCACCAACGCTTTGTACTCAGATGTATTGGATCTCTCAGAAGATAATTGACAAACACATAGTTCACCCTGTAATATTCGCTATCTTTATGTAGTACGGGGGCTTATGAACCGAGTAACGGATGTTGTCATTGATCTTGACGGCGTTGTCTACCCCTTTGCTGACGCTTTCAAACAGTACTGCGTCCGAGAACTGCACATGAACCCCAAGCAATTGCCGTACCCTACCCGCTGGGAGTTCTACGAGGACTGGGGGATGACCCGTGAAGAGTTTGACGCTCACCTACTTCAAGCAACCATTAAGCACGATCTGTACGCCACCATGCCTCCCGAGTACAACGCCGACTACGCATGGAGTGTCATCAGAGAACTCAAACTAACGATTCATGTCGTAACTTTTAGACCACAAGAAGCCCACGAACAAACACGTAAGTGGCTAGACGCTCACAACCTTGCCCCTGACTACCTGTGGTTCCCATCAACCACTAAGGGACAAGTCATTAAAGAGATCGGTAGACCAACCATTGCAATTGACGACAACGTGGAGTACTACCTAGACATGGATAATGCTGGAGCGATGTCCATACTTCGCACACAACCATGGAACACTTACCAAGTTGATGCTGTGCGTGTTCCCAACCTTCGCAGTTTTGCTCAGATCATTAACCTTCTCAATCCAAACAACGAGGTATACCTATGAGACCACCAACATTCAATAATCGCACAGACATTCTGACGGAGGCAGAGTTGCTCGTCAACGGTGATCGCAATGACACATACGGTGATCCAATTGATGACTTTGCCACTACGGCAGAAATGTGGTCAACATACCTTCGCCGTGTTGTAGATAAGCGAGAGTCAACACAACTCAAGCCACATGATGTCGCTGTCATGATGACCCTTCTCAAGATCTCTCGCATCTCATGGTCACCTGAGAAGCGTGACCACTGGGCAGACAGCGCTGGCTATATTGCTTGTGGTTGGGACTGCGTAGTTCGTGAAGAGGGGTACCACAATGCCTAATGGTCACATGTACTTCAATGAGTGGAACGAACAAAACCCACACAGTGAAAAGAAACCAAAGAAAGAACCAAACCACTGGACAATGGCACAAGAACTAGAGAACGAGCGTAGACGCTTGTCTAAAGCCCTTGGCATGATTCCACAACTTGTTCAACAACAAACTGCGTCAACGCTGGCGGAGTTCTCGGCTCAAACGGAATTGTCTATGGCAGAGATCTTGCTAGACAATTGGGACATCATCCTTCAACTGGCTGTAGAGAACAAGCGTTTGTCAGGTGAAGTTGTGACCCTTCTCGGACAAATTGAAAAGATGAATGAGCAAGTAGAGCGCATGAGTACAGCGATCTACACGGCAATTGAAGCAACCATCAGACCGATTCGTGATAAACGCATTCACGATGAAATTCCAACGGAAGAGTTTTAGTTGCCTCAGTTCGCAGAGGATTGGCGTAAGCAAGCACTCTGTAAAGACCGACACATTGATCTTTGGTACCCACCATTAGACACAGACGTACCAGAGAATTACTACACGATCTCTAGAGCCGTATGCAGACAATGTCCTGTATGGAAAGACTGCTTAGATGATGGCGTAGAAGAGAAATGGGGGTTGTGGGGCGGACTCACACCGCAAGAGCGAACAGCGCTTACTGTTGAACATCCGAAAGCAAGTGTACTTCGTGCACATGGTACATGGATGCGTTACAGACAAGGCTGTAGATGCACAGAGTGTGCAGACGCTGAGTCAAAAGAGATTAATGAAATAAACATTCTAGAGATTCCTAAGATGGGTACGGAACTGAATAATTTAGAGATGCTTAAGTTTCGGTTGATTCAGCCTTAATACCTGTAAACTAGAAGGGTAACGCCCATAGAGTTCTTCATAGAATCCTGTGGGCGTTTTGCTTTATCCGCCTATCAAGGAGAAGAATATTGTTAGATCGCTCGTTAGTTATCGTTGGACTCGTGTTCACATCAATCACATCGTTGTTGGTGGGGCTGGCTCCAAATAATCAACAGTCCGAAGTAGCAACAATTCAACTAACACCACTAGTCCAATCGGTAGCACTAGAGGTAGTAAATGCAAAGGAATTGGCACCTGAACAAATGCCAACACCGAAAGGAATCCCGAAAGATAAGACAAAGCGTTGCCCACAATGGGAAGCCAAGTTCCGTGAATACGGCTTGCCTGTCGTTGCTTTTTCGTATATCAGTTGGCGTGAGTCCCGCTGTAATGAACTCGCACACAACCGCACTTTAAACCGTGATAAATCACACGACCTCGGTCTGGTGCAGGTCAACTCCAGTTGGCGAACGGTCACGAGGAACATATGTGGCACCGACATCACAGGATTATTCAATGTGGACTGCAATTTATCGGTAGCCAAATACCTGTACGACAATGGTGGTCTAGGTCACTGGAGACTGTAGACATAACGTACACAAACAAGTAGGATGTACACATGACAAATCAACTACAACCCGAACACTTGGCAGGCACTAGTGAGATCGCTGTAATACTTGGCGTAACCAAACAGCGCATCCACGCCTTGCGTAAGCAGAAGAAGTTCCCACAACCGATCGCAAACTTGGCATCCACACCAATTTGGGATAAGCGTGACATTCAAGCATTCCTTGCTGAGTGGCGTCCATGGAAGGTCACACCACAATGAGCGACAAACGCCATTACGAATGCCCGCAATGCGGGAAGGTCATCACCGTATTTGTGAAGCCCTCGGTGCCACCAACATGCACCAACCCTGACAGACATACCAGCGTCACTGTTGAAATGGTGGAGAAGAAGTGAGAATTGGCTTTGCCAGTGGTGACTACGTTCCAGTACAACGCTCCACAGATGGTAAACAGCATTGGGGTGGCTCGGGCTGGGCACGCATTGGTCAGTATGTGGAGTGGTTGGAGCATTTTGAAAAAGATGTAATTGTAGGAGTGCTCACATGGAACAAGAACTACTTCTGCATCCGAGGTGCTAACGATGAGTTGATCCCCGTTGACATCATTGTGATGCAACGACTCATGCACGACTCACTAGCCGATCACATTCACAAGGCTCGTGCTGTTGGACAAATTGTAATTAATGATTTAGACGACTGGTACTGGGGACTTGATCCAGCCAACGATGCATTCATGTCATCGCACCCAAAGACCAACCCAAAAGAGAACCGAGATCATTACAAGAAGGTGCTCGCATCCAGCACGCTGGTCACCGTGTCAACTCCGTATCTTGCCGATCGCATCAAGTCGTTTGTGCATTGCCCAATCATCACATTGGAGAACACGGTAGACATCTCACGGTTTACTCCACATGTGCACACCGATAGTTCTGTTCCTGTAGTTGGGTGGGTGGGAGCCACGAGCCATCGCTCCAGTGACTTAGAGATCATGAAGGGGATCATCAACCCTTTAATCGCTAACAACGAGATTAAGTTCCATCACAGCGGTCACTACTCGCATGCACCATCAGTTGCCAGCAAGTTAGGACTGCACGAAGATCAGGTGACTGTTGCGAATGCAGTGGACGCCAAAGAATACCCATCGCTGTTGACCATGGACGTGGGTATCGCACCACTGCGTGATACGCCATTCAACCATGCCAAGAGCGACATCAAGTTGTTGGAGTACTCCTCCTCGGGGATTCCATGGGTTGGTTCATCTCTTTCAGCGTATGAGGCTTTGCGTGATAGTTGGGGAGTTGGTCGTACTGCGAGTAAACCATCGCAGTGGCTCAAGCATCTGAGGGATCTTCGGGATCCAGTCAGGCGAGCAGACGAGGGAGAGGCTTTGAGAGAAGCGGTGCGCTCACGAGACATCAGCCTCGGAGCACACCGCCTCAACTTACTTATTGAAGATCTTTCCTAGATTCAGGCGATCAACCTTTTCAAGAGACTGCATATCTCTGCCACCCCATACGCCCCAGCGGATGTCGTTCTTGACGGCATAGCGTAGGCATTGGAATGAAACAGGACAGCCTTGGCATATCTCAATGGCTTGCTTTCTTTTTAATCGTATTTCTTTGTTATGCCCTACTAATCCAGTAGCAAAGAAAGTAGTTGTGTCTTCATGTCGGCATGACGCATATTTGCGCCATGTACCTACTTCGGGGAACGGTAAAGGATCCATGATCTCTTTGTTAATGATTGTAGGTACATGAAGCGGGGGATTTGACTCCCCCGCATCGTTGTAGTAATCCCAGCGGTTCATACGAGGACTACATCCTCCAAGATCCGAATGACCTGACGGTCAAACTCATCGGTCTTGCCGTTGAGTGCATTCATTGCGTTGCGCTCAACACGGCTGTCGTCCTTGCCACTCATGTGGTGTTGGTAGGTGTTGAATGCTTGCAACACTCCGAGACCAGTTCCCATCCATGGAGCGACTCGTGGGTCGTTCTTGTAGAGGTGACGGATCGCTTCCTGCTTGTTCTGTGAGCGACTGATCGCTTGTGGGCGAGCCTCACCTTCGGTACCAACAGGCACGAGACGATCCACGATGGCGTCCCACTCGGACTGGGTCACAGTGATTGACGAGAGGCGCTCAATCTCAAGCGACACCTCATCAGCCATGCTGTGAATGATTCCGAGAGCGTCACGGATGTCTTGAATGCGTCCGTTGCTGTACTTGCTGTGACGAGTCTTGAACTCTGATCCCTGCTCACCGAGCGCTCCAGCGAGCGTGTTGTCGCAGACCACGGCGGTGACGACTCGCTTGAATGTTGTGGCAAGCGTGCCGTTGTGGCTCGTAGTTGCGAGCAAGTGTGGACGGAACTCAAAGCCCGCCTTGGTGCTGATTGTCTCAGGCATCTCAATGCTGACCCATGCGACACCGCCACTGCGAAGCAAGCCCGCAGAACCGATCTGCAAGTTGCTGTCATCAATCACGTTTGCCACGGTGCCGAGCAACCACTCCTCGTACTGGTGGATCTGATACGAATCCTTGAAGAGACCAAGCGTCTCGTAGTTGTCGTCACGAACGATTGCCTTGCGGTCATCCTGTGGGATGTACTTGAAGGTGCCATTGTTAGGCACTTGCACGAACACTGGTGCTTCAATTGCCTTCCAGTGGAACAGACGACGCTTGACATCTTCAACAGGGATTGCCTGCTCGTAATGGTTTGGCTCAGTTCCCTGATCGGTTGCCTTGTAGTGCCATGCGTTCCCACGCTTGGATGTAAAGCCCACCAATACATTTTGGTTGAGCCACTGGCTGGTTTCTCTTGACATGATGTTTCTCCTTGTTGTTTGAGTTATTTGGTTTGTTGTACCACTGAGATAAAACTACCTCCGTGGGACGGGAATTGCAACTTCTGTTCTTATTTTGTGGGAAGGTCAATGACCTGCCCGTTTTGGATGGTTGACCCGTAGGTCTCTACTAGGTCATTGACGGCGGACTCTATGTTGCCCGAGCAATTGCTCATAGCGATTTCCCACAGGGTCTCACCGTATGACACGGTGTGTTGCTTTGTATTGCAGATATATGAATCCATATGCTCCGCAGACTCTTGGATTAAGAAATACACGAACGCTGTCACGAGCATCGCAAGGAACCCGTAGAACGCCCATGTAATTCTGTAATTGAGTTTTGTGTAGTCCTTCACACTTTCTCCTTAAGTTTGATGATTGCGGACAAGATGTCCTCTAATGACTTTGCTGGTAACACAAGACCTAAGTCGTACTTGAACCATGTAAACGCCATGATTCCCAATTCGTCTTGGATTTGGTTTACTAACTCAACTGTCCTCATGTTGCTCATTGCTCTACCTCCTTGATGTCTATGATTTCTATGAATGACCCCAGTGTCAACAGCGCCTCTACGAGACGGATTGCATCGGGAGCATTGGTTGGTTCATCCAAGTCACAGCGCTTGCGCACTGTGACCTGAAGTGTGAATTCGGTGGTGCTCATGACAGAGCATTCTTGAGTAGAAGATAATCTCCGCCTTGCTCCATCCATTCAATGAGCCTGTTTGGTTCAGGTGTGAGCACCGAGATACCCATGCTAAACACATTGCTCGTTGGATCAGCCACGATGGCGATTGGTATGTCGCCATAGTCAACTTCACCTGTCAGCAAGCGTTCAGCCCACTGATTGAATATCTGTTTCTTGTCAGCGATTGGGTCACCCCAGCCACCAGTTGTCCAGCCAGCCATGATCTCTGTCCAGCCTTCAATGGTGGTCTCGTAGTGACCACGCCAGTCACTTGACTGGATGTACTCACGATTGATCGTGAGGTTGGTGTTGTACAGGTCATCGCCGTACTCGTCCATGCGAATGTGGTCTCCGATGTAGTACTTGCGTACTGCACCATCGTGCACAAGTTGCACAGTTGACGAGTGGTTCTGATCGGACTCGTAGCAACCCCAGCAGAGGTAACCATCGTGTACATTGCTCCAGCCATGGTCACCATCGGTGTCCACGATTTCGCTACATTCACAGCACTCGTCCTTCAGAAGTTCTTTCACTTCTTGTTGAATTTCATCCATTACTTTGCCTCCATTACTTTGAGTAACTCGTTGGTTGTTGTGTTCTTCAATTCAATGCGACCCTTTGCCCACATGTCCTTGGTCTTTGCTTGATCAAGGATGTAGAAGATTGCAGTCATTGTTGCTTCGTTGTCATCCACATCGGTGAATGTGTGTGCCTTCACTTTGCCTAAGCGCTGTGCGGTTATTTGATAGGTGTTCATGCTGTCTCCTTTTTGGTCTTGTTCATTCTTCCGTTAAACCATGCTTCTACTTTGTCCCATTCCCAAAACAGTCCTGCACTGAGTACAAGACATGGCTCGGGGAATCCGATGTTTCGCATTCTCCATTGGTGCACGATCGTTGAGTGTGCTCGTTGGAGCCTGTCAGCGATCTCGTTGGCACCAACGATGTTGGCTGTGTCAATCATCATTAGAAGCCCCATTCCTCTTCGCTGGTGTCAATGAATGAGTCAAGGTGGTGTGCATTCACCACTGCCCACGCTGGAGCAACTGGCTGACCCCTCCACATGATGCCATCGGGGAGCGTGACATTGGTGTCGTGCTCACCTTCGGTGACCAATTGAATTGCGACCACACATGGATCAACCATGTTGAGTGGTACTGGTGGATAGTGATTGCTTTGCAGGTGCCATGCGAGCGCCTGTCGTAGTTCAATCATTCCGTCTTCCACGGCTTCCGCCATGCCTAGTGCGTTGATGCTTCCCATTACTTTGCCTTCCTTCTGTCTCTGAACATGTCTACTGCCCGTGTTAATACGATCCCCCAACCGATCCCAATTACAAAAAACACAAAGCAATCAATTGCGTAACCGCTTATGTGAATGGTGAATCCGTTATCCATGTGCCCTCCTAAAGGCTCTTTGTTTGAATGTTGTTTGCTTTGCGGTACTCATCGCACGCATGTGCGAAGAATGCTTTGATGTCAGCCACTGAGGCTTCAGTCTTCAACTTCTGCATGTCGGGATACATCTCTGTGTCCCAGCAGAAGTTGTGTACTTGCTCGGCTTCCATGTCGGTAATGCCGAGCATCATGACCATCATGTCTCGGAGCCTCATACTGCATCTCCGAGCCATAGACGGTCTTCATCGTCAACCCGAACGGTACGACCGTCCAGTGTCTGCACTTCTTCCACTACCCAGTCCAATGACGCTTGACCTGAGAGCAGTTGCTTAGTCAATGCATCCACAACATCTTCTATGTTGAGGTCTCCCGCAAGCAATGTTGCAGGGTCACTTGCATTGACTCCCTCTAGATACACGCCCGTTTGGAGCGAGATACTTACATTCCATTTATTCATGATGACCTCCTCAGATCATTGTTGTTGACAGGTGTTACAAGGTTGCTTCACCCCGTGAGCACTTCCCAAGGCGGATCAAGGGAAGTGCTCACGGGGTGACACCAGCCGAGGCTGATGTCACCTTTCGTACGAGCCTCTCAGGACTCGTTTAACGATGTTTCAATCCAATCTAAGTCAATGTTGTACAGATATACGACATGACCCTCAGGTGCATAGAACTTGATGTAAGCGCCCGAGTCGTCATCTTCAAACTGCTCATTGACACTGCCGATGTACTTCATCTTGGACAGTTGTTCTTGCCCGTAGTACTCATTGGTATTGACAGAGGGGATCAAGAGATTCGCCTCCACCAAGTCCCTGCGCACTACTGGGTAACCACCGAGGATCATTGCTCGCCTCCACAACGGCAGTTGCCATTGCATGGTGCGAATTGAGTTTGCCGACTGTCCCAGCCGTTCTCAGCACACTTGACGCACCTCCACACATTCAGAGGTAAGTCAGGCGCTGGACGGAAGTCATGGTGACACAGGATCACCGCTGTTGGAGTCTCTCCCGTGCGATTGAAATATTCCATGACGCTCTGCATCAGAACACATCCACTGCGATGATCTTTGAGAGTGCGATGTCAATCTCACGCTCGTTCTCGTAGGTGTCGTATGGGCTGTCGCTAGTCCACATTGACAACTCGGTGTCGCTGATTCGTGAGACGATTCCTGAGTAGTCAAATGTCTCTATCGGAGAGATCTGCACGGATACTTCTACTTCGTCTCCTACTGCCACATTGATTGTTTTCATTTGTTGCCTCCTTCAAGGTCTAACACTGTTTCGTACATGTCTTCGTTGCTGATTACTTGAATTTCGTACTTGGTGTTGAAGTCATCGTCCCACTGGTTCTCAGTTATGAAATAACCGATGCGGTTAACGATGTGTCGTCCAGCGATGATGTATGTGCCTTCCTCGCCGTCCACATATGTCCATGTGTAATGCAATGGCTGATCAAACACATGGTCAACTTCGGCACCGTATGTTTCAAACATGATGCCGTTGCCATCATCGTCTGACCACGATGCGTTGTCATCTAGGTGATTGTTGACAGGCTTGAACTTTGCCTCCCATTCTTCAACAGACATTTTGATTACTGGTTGTATCATCTGACCTCCTCAGGTCTTTAGGGATTAACTAATTTATCGGGTACTAGGTACCCTCACAACACACAAACAGAATTTATGTGCTGTGAGAGCACCACGAGCCGAAGCCCGTGATGCCCCGATCAGGCAACATCCTCCCACCATGTCTGTGGCATGTAGAAGTATCCGCCTTCGTGCCAGCCGAATGAGTGACCGTCAGTAGCGACTTGGTCATTCAGCCATTCCGTGGCTACCTGTTCTTGGTACCACGAGTCCTCAATGTCGGTGGGCTGGCGCCCATCCCACCCAAGTTCTCGTGCAATCCTGCACGCTTCCATGGCGCTGTACACGCCATGGTGGTCGTCAACTAACAACCCAGTGCCGATCATGACCTTGCTCATTGCTCTACCTCCATGTCAGCGAGCACGAATGGGATCTTGTAGTCAATGTCGTACGACAAGACATTGAAGTCTTCGCCGTTGTTGCCTACGAGTGACTTGAGTTCCTCTTCTCCGCCTTCGCAGTAGAAGAAGACCTCATCGTCTCGGTTGCCCAGCGAGTCGTACTCGCCGTTCCACTCGTTCTCATTCCATGTGCCAAACGAGATGTACACCTCGCTTTCGTCCTGCGTGTCCTTCCACTGGATGATTGCCCATGCACCAATTGGTGTTCCGATATTGCTCATTAGAACTCTCCTTGTTCTGTGATGTCGTAATTGAGGTATGTCCACACATCTTGGTTGACGCTGTCGTAACCACCGTTGGCGTCAAACACTTCAACAGCCCTGAGCCATTCTTCTGAATCTGCCGACAATGTTTCATCATTGTCACCAATGGTGAACAGGTTTGCTTCCCACCAAGAGATAGCGATCTCTTCGTCAGGATTGATCTCACTCAATAATTTAATTGCGTGACTTACTTTCATGGTGCCTCCTCAGGCTTTGTTTACTTCGGCGGTATTGCCTTGTCCCCAGTCGGAATTGAATCCGCACGCCTGTAGCGCTGGGGGATCTCTCTAGAAGCCGTTCTTGTCACAGATCTTGCTGAGAGCGCCAATGACCTTGTCCTCTACAGCGAGATACTGCTCAAGAGAACCCCATGGATAGATGCCATCGTCACCGAGTCGGTTGTGAATCGCTTCCATGCCGTCTCGCACCAACTGGTACAGGATGTCCAGTTCGGATCCACGGCGATCAATGCCTCCGTTGAGAGTGATATTTAAGTTGTACATGGTGACCTCCTCAGGTCTTGAATGAACATCGGGTGATGTTCTGACAGTACATCAACGGTGTGTCAATGTACTGTCAGAACACCACGGGCTTGCGCCCGTGATGAACTGTGGTGGCTCCCGTGAGGACAAGAGTGCACCGATTGTCGCTTGTAACGCTGACCATGAAGCGCTACAGCGCCCACGATTATCCGTTACCAACGATCCCGTCAATGAGGGCTTGCGTAATGCTTCCACCCTCTGCACCCATGTCTTCACCGTGACCTGTCAAGACAGCCGATACCGTCTCGTGCTTGGCGTTGAGTAGTGCCCACATGCGATCGTCCACTGTTGGGATCTCGCTTGTGTCATCTACAGCCAACAACCACCACGCAACGACTGCGTTGTCTTGACCGATGCGGTGTGCACGGTCTTCTGATTGCACTGCTTCCGCTGGTGTCCATGGCACTTCAGCGAACACCACATGCGATGATGCGGTCAATGTAAGACCGACACCAGCACTTGTGAATTGTCCGATGAACACCTTGGCGTCACCTTGTTGGAATGCGTCAACTGCTTCCTGCTTCTGCTCATCGGTAAGACCGCCAGCCACCTTGACTACGCCGTGCTTGTTAAGAGCACTGGCTAAGCCTGCGATGACATCTCGGTGATGTGCGAACACGATGACCTTCTCGCCTTGAGCGACAAGTTCTTCTACATGCTCAACCACATACGGGATCTTGGCGATACCGAGCAACTTGCGCAGTGCGTTGAGGCGAGTGATCACCTCAGCCTTGGATGCCTTCTGCCATGCCTCGGCACCGCCATTGGCGATGACGAAGTCACGGAAGTCATTCTCGGCGTGACGGTATGTAGCGAGATCATCTTCTGTGATCTCTACCGCCACTTGAGCACGGCGCTTCGCTGGGAGTTCCTTCAACACATCTGACTTGTTACGCCTCACATAGCAGATGCCACGCAATTTGTCGTTCAACTCAGTGGTGTTGCTGGCTCCGTTGTACACATAACCCCATCCATTGTGGATTGGATCACAGTAACGAAACAGGAATGCGTTGCGTCCACCGAACCCTCTGTCCAGTCTGTCAATGATTGACAGCGGAGCAACGAGTTCGCTTGGACGATTCACGATGATGGTGCCACTGAGCAATACCACATACCCCTCAGTCGGAATTGACTTGGCGATGTATGCAATACCCTTAGTGCGACCTGACTTCGCATTCTTCGCACGGTGTGCCTCATCAACGATGAGCGCTCCAAACTTGCCAGCCAACTTGAGTGACCACAGGTCAACATTGCTGTCACCAATGATCACCACATCAGCCTTAGGTATGGCACCGACACGACTGCCCTTCACCACGGCTACAGAGAGCCACGGTGCGAACTGCTTGAATGAGCGAACCCAGTTGGTGCGCAATGACGGAGGCACCACGACAAGCACCTTGTGCTTCTCATTGACAGCCTGCACAGCCACTGCGATGCCCTGCGGAGTCTTGCCCAGCCCCATCTCGTCACCGATGATGACACGGCGTTGCTTGATTGCATACGCCACGCCAGCACGCTGGAACGGGAAGAGAGGTTGAGCGAGATCTACAGCGACCTCACCATCGTGAGCGCTACTAAGAGCAAGGAGTGATGGGTCAGCAGTGATTGCTGGCGCAACACGATCAAGCCCCGATAGCAATGCACTCAGTCCTTCTAGTTGTGTATTCATGGTCTGTTTACCTCCTCAGGTAATTGTTAGTGGACTTGCGTCCTCACAACACATCAGTTGCCCGATGTGCTGTGAGGGCGCCACACCTTGCGGTGTGACATCCTCGGGCTAGAAGCCCAATCGCTTTGCGCAGTCGTTGCCGATGCCACGCTTGCGTGTGACCTCATCGGTCAAGTGACGCCCGCACACACCACACCGCCCGATCTCTTGACCGTACAGTGCCTGTGCATCCATGCGTTCTTGATCGCTGAGCGCAAGTAGACGCTTCACAGCGTTCACTGCACGCTCACCGTGTAGTCGCTCGTCACGATGACCACCCACGACCATGTAGATCGCACGCTGACCCTTGAGGCTTGCGTTATGCACGCCCTTGTTGGTCTTCACTGCGTAGAACACGAGATCGTTGGCGCCAGTTGATGACAGTGCGTAGAACCCATCGGCAAGTGTGCCGAAGAGTTCGTTGGTCACCGTCACTGGACGAGCAACAGGCTCCGATGAGCATTCACCAGCCTTGTGGAATGTCTGCCACTTGCCACTGATGAGCAATGCGTGACCAGCACCGACAGGTACAGGATGCCCGCACAATGTGCACGGGTTCGCATACTTGTTGACGATGGTGCGCTCTGCCTTAGGCAAGTGGTCAGTGCCCACACGCTTGACCTCAATCTTCTTGATTGCGTCAATGGCGAACGATGCTGACTTGCTGGACAACTCATTCAACTTCTGATCAATGATGTACTGGTCAACACCAGCCTCATCAAGACCGAGTGTTGAAGCACGCTCTAAGAGCATCGTGCGAATGAATGCCTGTTGCTTTGGTGTTATTGCACCCATGGTAAGAACCTCCTCAGATTCTGTTTTGTTGTACTGAATGGACTTGCGTCCTCGGAATGCACCGATGGGGGATCAGTGCACTCCGAGCACGCCATGGCTTGCGCCATGACTGCCCACTGCTACTTACTCACGCATTGGCGAGTTGGGAAGTGAGTTCTGCGATTGCCTTCCATAACACTGTGTCAATGTCAGCGGTGTCACTGATAAAGAGCGTGATCGTGGACTCCAGTTTTGCGTAACCGAATGACTCTTTGTCCTGCTCCCACTGGGGACGGCTGAACGCCAAGTCTTCGTACTCAATCACGAGATCAATCGTGTGAAGTCGTGAGTCACCAGTTTTCTCAATCCGAAACCCAGTTACTTTGTGAATAGTTGCATCCATGGTTGACCTCCTCGGGTCTGTTAGTTGAACGGGCAATTGTATGCCCTCACAATGCACCGACACAACGCCGATGCACTGTGAGGGCACCACGGGCGAACCCGTGATGCTCCCGATCACGCACTGTGATCAACTGAGTGGTCGTACCCCTCGGGGTACCACGCATCACCGCATGTCGCACAGGTGTATCCATCGGGGTATCCGATGTCGTACGCCTCAGCGAACTCCAGTGTCTCACCTTCACGAAGTGACTCGGCTTGGTAGTAGTCGGCGCACACAAGGCACACCAACGCACCATCGTCCATCACTTTGCCAATTACGACTGGGCTAGTCATTGTCCTCGTCCTCCTCCACATAGCCTGCTGGCATTGTGATGGATGGGAAGTAGACAACGGCTTCATCACGACCCATGCTGTCTTGACGCACATCGTAAAGAAGTGCCCTTGTCAGGGCTTGACCTTTACTGCCCAAGTCAGCGAGTGCCGATCCGAGGATCAAGAATGTTGATGCCACATCTTCGGTCACAATGCCGAGGCATTGAGCGCCATACATCGCACGACCCGAGTACTCCATTACGGAACCCGCTTCATACATGTCCAGTGTGTCAGTGATCTGTTCTAGATCCCAGTCGGTCAGTTGATAACTCATGGCTATACCTCCTCAGGTATTTTGTAGTGAGCGGTTGCTCACAGTCCCCAGTACCGATTGAACGGTCACGCCTAAAGCGCTGGGGGAATTGGTTAGTAAGAACCCCAATTTTCTTCATCGGTGACGATGTCTCGCACGACATCAGGACTGATACCGCACTTGATCAAGAATGCGCTGTTTTCTTCTGCCGTTCGGCAGTCAACGATTACAGCGTCATCCATGCCGAGTTGATCCGCAAGTGATTGCCACAGCATCCACAGAGCGATATGTGCACGCTCATGGTGCATCACCCGCCAGACTCCGAGACTTCTTGGTGACATGGAATCAAAGTGCGCATGCCTGCGAATTGCTTTTGCAATTGTGTCTTCTATTCCGAATTTCATGGCTATACCTCCTCAGGTATTTGTATTCACGACACTGGCGTGTCGCTAGTCCCTAGTCCGAATTGAATCGGCACGCCCAAGGCGCTAGGGGAACGCTCACTCACCCGTAGACGATGTCACCGAGCACTGCGTACTGCATGATGTTGTCAGCACCGCATGCGTCAAGGTCTTCGTGGTTGATATCCCAACCACGGGACACGAGCGCACCGTACGCCATGGCGATGTCATTCATTGACAACTTGGCGCTTTTGATGCTGGCTGGTGCTGGGAAGGTGTCCCGATCGTAACGATCAGGGTTCTCAACACCCACCAAGATGAACTTCTCACTCGGGTCAGTTGGAAGATTGTCATCGCTGTAGCCGTTCAGGTATCCGAACGCCTCCCACCAAGACCATCCCAACCACCCCGAACCGAGAACTGCGGACATGAACTCTTCCGCATCCAGTCGGACGGTGACTGTAAGTGTTGTTGCTGTTTTCATGGTTGACCTCCTCAGGTCGCTTACTTCGGCGGGAATGCCTTGTCCCGTGTTGCGATTGAACGCCACACCTAAAGTGCACGGGGGAGTCGCTCACATCACACAAGTGATGTGATCTTCTCACTGATTAATTGCAGAGTCTCAATGCGAAGAGTCATGAGGTCATCGTTGAGTTTGTTCCACTCGGCATCGGTAACCGTTGGGCTACTGATGTGTCGGATGATGCCATTGACTGCCTGTTGCTTGGAGCCAGCACGCTCAATCTTTTCTTGGTGGTAAGCCTTCGCCTCGGCATCCTGTTGAGCGACCCATTCTTGAATGGTGGTCGCTTCCCAGTGAGCCATGTGAGACTGGATCTCTCGTGCTGACACCTTGCGAGTTGCCAAGCCGTACACAGGCTCTCGGTTGTCATTGGCACCCTCACTGCGCAAGTAACCACGGAAATATGTGTGGTGAGTCACAGCGAATACGAACTCAATGCGAGTGCCTGTCCGCCTGTAGTTGTCGTACACGGGAACCTCACGCTCAATCACTTCCGTGATTGATCCGTAACTCGTGCCACGACCGAAGCGTTGCTTGATCACGAATATTGCATTCGGATCCTTGGCAATGATCTGCTTGATGTCTGATGTTTTCATGGTTGACCTCCTCGGGTCTTATCTTCACGACACTGGCGTGTCGCTAGTCCCCAGTCCCGATTGAACGGGCACGCCCTAGGCGCTGGGGGATACTCACTCACTCAGTTTCTGATCACTCACGCTCAATGCTTGCGATGTGCTTCAAGATCTCACGCTTGGCTTTACGCAATGTGTAAAGTTCCGTGAACTCTTTGCTGAAGTCATTCAACTTCTGCGTGGCGAACGGAAGGCTCCAATTGATCCTCCAATCGGCGTCTTCGTTGGTCGCATCAATCGTGACTGGCTCCAGTTGGGTGAGCAGTTCGGCAAAGAACTTGGCGTAATCGGAGACAATTCCGATGTAGTTAAGCGACCGAAGTCTGTCCTCCATCTGTTTGATCTGCCAGTCAAGAAACATAAGTGCTACTTGATCAGGTGTTGATGTGCTGTCCATGGTTGACCTCCTCAGGTCGTTGTAGTGAGCGGTCGCTCACAGTCCCCAGTGCTCATTGAAGAGCCACGACCTAGTCGCTGGGGGAATGCGTTGCGGGATTACTTAACGCACTTTGTACTTGACGCAACTTGGGCACAAGGCTCGCTGTGCCCTTGTGGTTGATGACGGCACGAATCTCCAGTTGCCTGTGAATGGATTCTTGCGGGTCATGTCCTCTATCAACGATGTCACCGTTGTGTAGGTGTGGACTCCAGTTGCTTTGCACCCGTTGCAATGTGCTCGGTATGCATTACTTCCGTGTTCCCTCTTAATCATGGTGTGCCTCCTCAGGCATATTCACGGAGCGTTCGCTCCGCTAGTCCCCAGTGCGAATTGAATCGCCACGGCTGAACCGCTGGGGGGAAGAACTCAATCACACTGCGTGACTGAGCACCTCAACGCTTGCCTCGTACTCCAGTTTCCAACCGTCCAGTGCGTGTTGAATGCACTTGGTCGGCGTCATTGACTTGCCGAAGTACAACTCCTTCGCCTTGGTGCAGTAGCGGTCGTTCTGAATGTAAGCCACCACTCGCTTGACCCACGCACTGCGTGACTCAGTTGAATTGTTGGTGCTCAAACTCAGACATTGCGCCACCATGTCAGGCGTCAGCGTGTAGTTCTCCCAGTTGACCGAGAGGGCTTCATTGGTCGGATCTACTCCGATGTATCGCTGACCCCACACACCATTGTTGAAGACGATCTCGTGGAACTTCAAGCGTGCGTACACCTCCGAGATGTTCTTCTCGGTGATTGAACTGACACCAGTTCCCAACATCGCCCACATGATGGAGTTGACAGGCTCCTTTGGATAACCGTTGGCGTTGGTGAACCCGTCACCGCTTCCGTGGGCTTCCACATGAGCCTTGTAGGCAGGGGTGTTACCCCAGTTTGCGTCGTATGTCATGGTGTTGACCTCCTCGGGTCGTTGTAACTGGCGGTTGCCAGTAGTCCCGCATTGGCATTGAAGCCCACGACCGAGTCGTGCGGGGAGGCTGTGTCAGCCCTTGATGAATTGCAACTTGCGCCGTTTGGCTGAGTCACTGCGGTACTTGCCAATAGTCGTGTGGTTGAAGAAAACGATCTCAACATCCACCGCCGTACGACCGTCACGCTTGCGGATCTCCCGCACTTCCGTGACAACGCCGACCTGCCCGCCAAGATCCCCGTAACCGAGTAGGTCACTGATGTATCCCTTTTCGGCACAGCGAATGCTGAAGTCCTTGACGATGTCCAAGCGCTTGGCATCGGCGCCGATCTGAGGGACTGAAGCCCATAGTGCTCGGTCTGCCGATGAAGCCTTGCGCTTGGTGATGTCAGCCAAGATTCCAGCGAAGCGAAGTGCTACAGCCTCAGGGCTGTATTGAGCCTGACCGTGATCGTTGTACTTGATCAAGTTGCTGAATTGCTCATCTTTGATGTTCATGGTGTGTCCTCCTCAGGACTGCGAAGGCTGTGTGCCATCGGAGCGTGTGTGACGCTCAATCAGCGCTGGAGCAGGGGGAGTGTCCCCAGCGCTCATTGAGCGCCACGAGCAAGCCGAAGCCCGCCCGTGACGCTGAGGAATTTTGAACCATGTTTGATTCTGAGGGCAGGAACGCAAAAAGCGCAGGGCGAAGCCTGCGTGCCGTACCTGCCACTTGTCAAGGAACCTGCGGAGGGGACTAGCGCCTCCACCCCCAGCATAGGCACATGGGGTGTACATCTGTCAATAGTTTCTGAACAATTTCTTTAAATTCTTTTGAGCCTCCTCCAGCGGGGGATCGGCGGTCAGAGGGCTGGAAAAGGGCGCCCAAAGCGACAGCCATCCATCGGATGGAGGGAGTAGAGAGGGAGGAAATGCAGGTTTCCAATGAATACTGGGAAATGCCCTGAGACGCATTAGGAGCCGTTCTGAGAGGCGTAGGGCGATTTTGAGACGGGAGGAGGTTGATAGCAACTGGGGCGATTGTGGAGGGTCTTATATACCTACCGATACCCCGCAAACCCTTACCCAGTAAGGCTCATAGCCCCATTTCTAGGTTGATCAGAAGCCTCAGGAAGCGTTTAATTCCTGAAAATGCATATTTACTTGAAAACGCCCCTGCTCCTCTTAGAACGCATCCTGAAGCGAGGGCATATGAGGTGGGGGCTTGTCAAGGCTTTGTGACGAATGTCACGACATTGTAACAATGAGTGTGACGATCGTCACATGTTAGGTGAGCCTTACGGGTGTTAGGCGCCCCTAACCCAATGTTCCACAATGTTCCACAGTATCCACAGGATATCCACAGGGGGGGCTGTGGATAACCCAGCAAACCCTTATGGGGTATGGAGTACCCTGTGGATAAGTACCCCCATGGTTAAGCGGGGGCGAACGGGTGTTCGGGGGGTAGGAGAGAGGCCCCACCCAACGCTCCACTACCAGATAGCCCCATTCAAAAATCCGACCGACCACCCACCTCGCCCAAATAGCCCTATACTTGTTTTATGCAAGACAAGGTAAACATTGACCAGTTCAGGGCTATTATTTATCGCCCCACGCCACGTCTTGTTAACAAGATTGTTGACTACGAATTGTCTATACGTGACCCCAAAACCTCCACGCATCACTCCATTCCACGGGAAGAACTAGCGCAAAGTATGCAAAATAATGTCAACCGCTACCGTTCAGAGCGTGATGCTGGTCCCGAGGGTATTGCGGATAAAAAAGCGGGAGTCATTAAAGCCGCTTTGCGTCACAAGTAACCCTCTATACTTGAAATATGGCATCATGGCACCACCTCAACGGTCAGTTGTTCATGCCTGTAAAAATGCTCCGTGACATGCCAATCCACCCTCGTGAGATGACTACAGCAGATGCTCCTACACAAACCCGTGCAGGTCGTCAAGTTTCTGAAGATGAATCGTTCTGGAACCGTAAAAGCGACGAAGCCTACGACTCAGGCATCTATAAGAGCGTGCAACGTGAAGGAATCGTCAATCCTGTCCGTGTCGGGGTAGAGGGACGTGAATTAGGGATCCGCAACGGTTATCACCGTGTTGCAGCCGCACATGACATTGACCCGACCATGTTTGTTCCAATTACCTATGGAACACCCAAAGAGGCTCAATCAGAGCGTCTCCCTGCTCATACACACCGAGAAAACGAACAGTCTAAACAGTAACCATCTATACTTGATTTATGGCTCTCAGTCCCGATCAATTCCACATGCATATGTACCATGGGACTTCAAAAGAAAATGCCACAAATATCAAAGCAGATGGTCTAGGGGCACGTACAGGACTCGGTAAGCCCAATGTTTATGTAACACCTGATCGTGAATTGGCTGAACACTACGCCAGCATGCACAAAGACCCAGCAATCGTAAAAGTTCGTGTGAACCCAAGAAACCTTCAAGTAGACTGGAACTCCTTTGAGGATCCTGTACACACAAGTGTAAATAGAAATTTTGATGAATCTAAACTACGTACTGACGATTCTAGTGACTGGAAGAATAGCCTTCGGCAAACAGGTTCAGCAATGCACTGGGGTCACATCCCTCCAGAGAATGTACTTGAAGTAGAGTAACCATCTATACTATGTAAATGGCATTCTGGACTGACAACTATAGAACTCCCAAACAGATTGACTGGGAGAAGTTTCAAGAGCAAAAGAATGCCTTTGAGACGGGTGACCCTGAGTTTTCGGGAACAATTAAGGCACGTGTTCCTAAATTTTCCGACGTGAAGCCAGGTCAACAGCATCCTGTAGGCAAGCACGGGCAAGGAAAACTGTTTCATGAGCATGTGTGGCCTAAAGGCTTTACACCTCAGCGTAGGGCTGAAGTTGGTGAAGCAATGCCATACATTCATTCCCATACTGAGGAATCAGGAAACGACCCAGTTTGGGGTCCGCAAAGCCCACAACGAGAAAGGGCTTTTGTCTACGACACTATTGCTCGCTCCACAATGGATACAGATGAGATACGTGCGTTGACTGACTACAACAACATGGAGATACACACTGGTGTGAGCCTTCCTAAAGGCATTGCTGGTGAATATTACCCAGGTGGGGAGTCACCAGTCTCCGAAGACGAGGATGCTGGCGCCATTCTTATGAAAAATCCAAAGCAAAACTTTGATACATACCATGGAGCGCTCACAGGTAAGACACTTATTCACGAAATTGGGCATGCTCTAGACGAAGCAAACGATCCACACGACTTTGATCGTAATCGTAGTGAAAACGCACTGTACCGAGGTCAAAATCAGTTCCTTCCAGCCGCAGAAGGTCGTGCTATGGGGTACCAATTAGCAAAATTTCGCACAACGAGAAGGCAATCAAGGGCTTTACGAGCATCAGACCCGTCTTTTCAAGGTTACCAACCAGAGCACATCACTGACTCAAAGTACTCAGATAACCGAGTTCCTGCTCGTGAAACCTTCAAAAGCAACCGTATTAAAGCATTTCGTGTAGCCCGTGGTGAAGATATATACCCAGAGAAGGCACCTGTAGGCAAAAAAGAACCAAAGTACGATCAGCCACGCTTGCCAGGGATGGAATAATGCCACTTAATCCTGATCAATTTCGCATTGAACACCAAGAGCATTCCCCTCTTGAGAGTTCATACCCTGGTTTTGCACAAATTAGACGAGTTGTAGTTCGGCATCCTGACGTAACATCTACTGGATACACGCTGGCAGACACGGTAAACACAGAAATGCGACGTGGGCAGAAGCCAAAGAAGGTAAAAACACCTGGTGCTGGCCCTAATGCCGCTGGAATGATTGATTATGAGACACAAGACGGTGGGGACGGTATCTATATCCGTTATATGAGGTCTGGTGTACAGGGTGAAGGTATCCCTAGACGAGCCATGGATGCCCTAGTAGAGGCCCATAAGCCTTCTAGTATCAATTTTGGCAAGATTATGACCCCAAGAGTGGTGGATGTCATGCGTAGCGCCTCAGAACGGCACCCAAACATCCAAATACATGGTCATCGTGACTTTGGTAGGGATAGCGATGGTTACGGACCTATCAGGTTCAGAGGCGGGAAAGAAGAATAATGCCACGCCTAGACGGTAATCAGTTCAATGACTATGTGTGGGTAGATGGTGAGCCTGTGCCCCGCTCCGAGATCCACCAAGCCGCAGGCTTTACCAAGCGTGACCCTGAATACCTGCTAGAGAAGAATAAAGCCAAGCAAGAACGAAAGAAGAAGTAATGGCGGCGCAAGAACATCTCAGTGGTCAGTTATCTATGTTTGTCCCTGCACGGGAACTAATGGGCTACACCGCAGGACATACCGAAGGATATGGCGACAAATACTTATTTTTGTCTGAGTCTCCTGGACTTATAAAAGAAAAGTTGCAAGAATCTAAGTCAGGTGCTGCTGCTGGTGCACATCTTCCTAAAAAAACAGGACAAGAAAGTTTGTATGACAGTATTAAAAAAGAGGGTGTTAAAAGCCCTATATCGCTACGTGTCCGTAAAAATGGCGTACAAATCAGCGACGGACATCACCGAGTCGTAACGGCTAATGACATCAACCCAGATATGGAAGTACCAGTAAGGTACGCTTAGTAAATGTCAGCATACGAGAGCCTCAGTAAGCAGTTTGTAGACAGCCGTGGCAAAGAGCACACGATCCGTGCAAACCCGTTTGGCGATGTGGAAGCACGCAGTGGTAAAACCGTTACAGGCAGACTAGGAGTCATGCTCAACTTCCAAGAAGGTGGTGAGCGTCCACACATGGTGTTTGGTATTGCCACAAACAAACGCTATGAAAAGCGAGGCATTGCCACCGCAATGTTCAATACCGCCGAAGAACACTACGGACCAATTGACATTGGACCAACTTCATCTGACGCTGGTGCGAACTGGAAAAAGAAGATGGGTCAATAGATGGCGGCGTCAGACCATGTCGGTGAACACATTATGCGTGTTTACCATGCATCTCGTGATGCTGAGCCACCACATGAAGTAGAACTACCTCATGGTTTTATATTAAGAGGGCAAAGAGAGATGGAGTACGAACAAGGTGCTGCGTACACCAACACCCACCCAGACATCATCCATGCTGGCACCCATAAAGCCGCAAGTGAACTTGGTGGCGGTATCCGTCCTTACATACATGCCTATGACGTTGACACACGTGAGATGTCGCCAGTCACTTATGATGATGCACCTGGCATGGGGGAAACTAACGTATTTCAAAGAAGTATGTCAGGAGTACAACAAAGCCTGTGGGAATCCGTTCCAAGCACAGGAGAAGAAACTCTAAAGCATGGTCGTGTACAGCCGTACAGAAATAAAGTAGAAGATGCAGGAAGTGTTTCTTTCATGATCCCTAAGTCTGCAATCACCGCAGGTCGTGTGACATACGTAGGTGAAGTAGGCAAGGAAAAGAAGTAATGGGGGCACACGAAGCCATTAACTGGGACCAGCACTACGGTAAAGCATTCCGTATTGCTAAAGCCCCACGTGAGGCTGTGTGGGGTCCTGGAGATGATGCATGGTCTATCGTGACTCCAGAGAACGGTGACTCGTGGCATGAATGGCCTGATGCTTCTCCAGAACACGTTGAGTTTGCTAAAAAGAACTGGAACACCATCCAGTCAGGGATTGCAGACTATAAAATGGGTCAAATCCGTAGGAGTATGAAATAATGGCTCAGTATTACCGCACAAACGACAAGTTGCAATATGTAACGGATGAATACGGTCATCACCCTACATGGAAGACATACAGAGCCGTAAGTGACAACTACTCACCTGATAAAGGTATTGCACGCATGTGGTCTGGTGGGTACCCTTATGCTCAAGTAGAGATATCGCATGTTAATGATGAGTCACATACGCCTAACGACTTCAGCGCAGATACCCCAGAACCTGCAACAGAATTGTTTAAAAGCACTAGAGCACGTGCCAGAATCTCTGGCGCTTACGCAAACCCAACAATGCGTCAACATATTCCAACATTATTAGCAATTGCTAAACAAGATCACCCAGATACTGACTTTGTATCAGATCATGCTTTAACACAAGATTCTTCTAAATTAGCCAAACATGGTATTGCTAAAGGACTAGTACAACCTCACCCATCTAACGTAGACGCATCAACAACAGACACTCATGCTTTATATTCAACTGACCCTGACATGTATAAAATGGGACGTGACCCTTATCCAGGCGAGACTCTTATCCCTAAAAGTGATGTTATGCGTGGTAAACAGTTTTTACGACAAGTTCTTGGTCGTGGTCGCACACCTCAAGACGCACCTGCACCAAAGTTTGATCAGCCACGGCTACCAGGTATGGAATGACACTTAGCCCAGACCAATTTCCATCAACCTTTTACCATGGTTCAAAAGCCCCAGATATGGCAGTTGGTTCGTTTATTGTACCCCCACCCCCATCAGGCGGGCAGATACATGAAACATGGGCAACTGACCATCCTGATGCGGCACGTGCCGAAGCATTAAGAAACAGTAAGAATAGTCATTTAGACAACCCTGTAAGGGTATGGGAAGTCAAACCTATGCGAGGTGGTCAGGACCTATACGGTCCAACATCTGGTAGCGTCCACGAGATTGGACGAAACTATGCATCTCGTCATGGTTGGCGTGTTGTTAAAGAACACCAACCACCAACAGAAACTTAGTTTAACTGCCTAGAGACGCCATTTGAATAGTGTGTACGAAGTAGTACTACCTAATTTTTCTTTAAAAAACCCTTGACAGGTGAGGTACTCATATGCCTATTATGGTTGTGAGAGCATGCTGTACAATACATAAATGCTTGTACCTAAAAAAGAACCAGCCCATCCTCGCTCAATCAATCCACAAGAGACTGTAGCCAAGCGTGGTTATCTTTCTAACCAAGGGCAGGATTTTCCACCAAGTCGTTTGAACCACATTTCCACCTTCTTTAAGGCTGTTGCGCAAGATTGCCCATGTGAACGCTGCTGTGGACTGCGTGACACTGCCGACATGTTGGACAACCCAGGACAAGAATACTAAAGTAACTAGTCACTTATGAGTGCGCCACTTAATAATTATCTATTTGGCGAGCACTTTAAAAGAATTCATGGAATGAGCATTGAAGACGCTTTGTCTGGCAAAGTAGCCAAAATCAATGACACCTTGATGTCAGCAGAAGAATATGACGATGCATGGAAAGGTACTCGTATCGGAGCAGGTATGCGTCCGTTTGCTGAAAGCCATGCCGATTTAATTAAGCCAACTGATGTCAGCCACACCGTTGCTCAGTTTCAAATGGAACGTGGTGAACACTTAATTGGTAACCCTCACCGTGTTGCCGCTAGTTTACGTGATCTCACCGACGCAGTACGTGGCAACAGTCGTGAAAACGATGTCACCTTATATCGTGGCGCACGTCGCTTACCTTCACTAGATGTTGGTGAGTCTAGGGATACAGCGTTGTCATTTACTCCTGACTTAAATGTTGCTCGTTCTTTTGCCGCACCTCGTGGTAGATCTCGTGGTTCTATCTTTAAAGCCGCCCCTGGCTTAGTTCGTGGTGTGCCTTTGTCTGAAATAGGTGGAGTTCGCAGAACTGTTGGTGATAAGCGTCGCCCAGAAGCAGAATGGTTAGTTGACCCTACGTCTGTCCCAACTGAATGGCCTAAGAAGTAATGTCAGCACAAGAGCACCTCAATCCTAAGTTGTTCCATTCTTCAGCACATCTATTTAAAAAAGGTGAATTAGTAAAACCTATAAAAACGGGTTCTATGACAAACTATGGAGGCGATACAACTCCATATGCTTTTGCTACTAATGACCTTGAAAAAGCCAAAGAGTATGCAATTACACGTGGAGAAGGTAAAGGTGCGTGGATTAACGAAGTAGAAACCCCACAGGACATAGCCAGTGTTTCTGAACAAGTTAAACGTAGAATGCCAGAAGATGTCCATTCTGCTGTAGAAACAGTCTATGGTAAGGAATACGCATCAAAAACTGGCTTTGTAGCCACAGGTAGGGCAACATTTCATTCTAGGCAATCAGAACGTAACGTAAGTACACCTGAAGAGCGTGACTAATGGGTAAAAAGAAGCATGTTCTTAACGAAGCCCAACTGGCTATGTTTATTCCTGCACATAAGTTGATGGACATGATTCCATTAGATCAGCCAGAAACTGACAAACCTCAGAGATATAGAGATCTTCCTCAAGTAACTTCTCGTAAAGTACAAGAAGCAAAAACTGAAGGTTTATACAATGAAATTAAAAATGAGGGCGTACAAGATCCTATTACGATAGGTCAACACCCATTTAGTGTTCGTGGTCGTACGTACGACTACTTTCCTGGGGCTGACTATAAAGGACCTGTTATTGAAGATGGGCACCACCGCATTGCAGTTGCCAACGATATTAACCCCAACGCAGAAATCCCTGTCCAATACGACTAGACTTTTTGACATGCCAACATATGCTTACAAGTGCGGAAATGACCACCGTCATGAAGAAACCCGCAGTATCTATGACGAACAGCAAGTAATCAACTGTCCAGACTGCGGTGAGCAGTTACGCCCTGTCTACTTCTCTCCAGCGGTCAATCTGGTTGGTCGTGGCTTCTATTCAAACGGAGGGTAATTTATGACTAAATCGGTTATACTTAAACGTCTTATGTCTACCTTTATCATCGCCACCGCCGTCCTTCTTGTTATCCGTGCTTTTCACCGCAATTTGATGCGTGCTGTAGACGAACATGGTCATATTGCCCCAATCCGTGAAGATTACCGCCGTGACCACCGTGGTCACCTCATGCACCAAGACTTCAAAAGGCGCTCCAAGGTCTAATCATCTATAATCGGTAGATGAAGAAACTAAAACATGTATTTCTACGTATCCTTGCGGCATTTGCCGCCACTGGACTAGGTGTTGTCGGTGCTGGTACCATTGCAGGAGTTGAACTCTGGAAAGCCATAATGATGGCTGGTATTGGTGGAGTTGCCACAGTTGTAGAGCGATTGGCTCGGTTGTATCTTGCTGACGGTGATCTAAGCGCTGAAGACATTGATTCTGCTTTTGGAGTCATTAGTAAAGAAGAATAGTATGCGCCCACCCCCAGACGCTATTGCGTGGGTTGGGAATGTATCTGACGAAGACTTATGGGTCTTTGATAAATTAATTGTTGCAAGACGTGCTGGACACCTTTGTGGTCCCACGGGCGTGACAGTCCCAACCCCTAACGACTATTTCGTTAAACCAGTCATGAATATCAATGGCATGGGAACTAAAGCACGTGTTGAGCATCTTACCCACAACACAAACCATCTACATCCAGGTGAGTTCTGGTGTGAGGTGTTTACAGGTGAGCATCTAAGCATTGATTACGAATTAGGCGAACCAGTGTTGTCTGTTGTTGGCATTAAGCATGCAGAACGCCCATACAGCAGGTTTGTTTACTGGGAGAAGGTTGCTAAGACTTACCCGCTACCTAGTTTCTTGAAACACTTAGTCACTAGATACAAAACCATAAACTGTGAGTTTATTGACGGCAACCTCATAGAGGTACATTTAAGAGGCAATCCTGACTTTGTGTACGGTAACACTTGCATGGTTCCAGTATGGTTTGACGAACCAGATCCGATGCCAGATGGCTACACCTTTGTCAGTGATGACGGTGCAGAAGCAGAGCGTGTGGGTATTTGGATTAAATAGGGTTCTTACAACTAAACGCTAGTTGCCAGAAGTATTTACCAACCACAGGCCATGTGATGTTTGTTGTACTATCAAACCATGACAAACCGTTGGGATCATTCGGAATATCCTCATAAACATTGCGAATGTCTAAGAAACCACATTTGTCCAGCAACTTCTCTACACGTTGCTCATGGCAGTTCCAATGATGATGTGCACCATCCCACCACTCATGAGTACGCTCAGGTTGCCAGTTCATGTCCATATGTTCTAGAACAGACTCAATCATCCAAAACGGTTCCTGACCGTCTTTCCATCTCTTTATTGTTTTATAAACGTCTGGACCGACTACAAGTATTGGTGCGTTCGGTTTTACAACTCTTGAAATATCTGTAAGGAACTTAGGCACATCATTCCAAGGAATGTGCTCAATAACATGTCCTAAGTAGGCAGCATCAAATGTGTTGTCATCAAATGGGTATGGTTCACCTGGTTTTACAACAACATCTGGTTTTGTTGTGTCTGATTCCCAAACATCAACGTTTACCCACCCTTGTGCGTAATGTGTTCCACAACCTGCGTTAAGTAGTTTCACTCTGTATTCCCACCCTCAATTGGGAAATACCAACCAGCACCATGTTGTACTGCTGTTGGCATGTCTTGGCGATGGTTAATACCTGAGTAGTGAGCAATCAATGATTTGCGTGGCATACCAGGAATATTAGGTTCTGAACCACGGTGTAGCAAACGACCATGCCAAAACAAAACGTCACCACGTTCTGGCAAGTAAGTAATTACTTCAGCGTTACGCTTTTCAATCTCTGCTTCAAACAATGGTGTGAGCAGTCGCTCGCTGTACTTAGGCCAACGATGATCACGTTCTTCTGGCTCTAACGCTTCAAGGATCTTTTCTCGTGTAACAACAGGCCAACGATGTGAACCACGAACAAACTGAAATGGTCCAGAATCTGGATGAATAGTTTCAAGAGCAATCCAAATTGCTACGTAGTAGTCACCGACGTGTGCAGGATTCAAATAAGTGTCTTGATGCCAGTTGCGGCGAGTAGTGACCCAACCAGTAAGATTCAAGTGAACAGCGGCAGGTTCGCCAATCAATTGTTCCATCGTGTCATTAATTGCGTGATAGGTAAGGATATTCAGCACTTCTGGGTGACGACGGTACGGAGTACAATCAGGCCATCCACCAGGTCGCTCTGGGTTGTGTTCAATCCAGCATTGTTCATATTGTTGCATTAAGTCTTCTGGCAACAGCCCTTTTTTAATTACAAAGCCGTCATCATTCCAATCGGCTGGTCCTGGTGCTGGTGCTGGTATTGTAAGGTTTTCTAAAAGCATGCTGTAGACTATACATGTGATCGTTACCTACCCCATTCATACCCCAGCCATGCAGGACGCTATTGACCAAGCCATGAGAATGGCTAAGGCCCATGGGTATAAATCATCTGTTTTATTGAACATTAAGTCCGTTGGTACAGGTGCATGGGAAGTCAAACTCCAAGTCCTAAAGTAGCCGACTGTAGCGAGCAGTGTGTTCATTGCGGTGCCCGCATGCGCCCAGAACATGCCCACTATCGTTGCCCTGAGTGTGGTTCTAGGGATGCCTGCTGTGAAGGTGTATATTAAGTTTTTAAGGACATAACTAATGGCTGCTCATCAACACTTATCCCAGTTTATTAAAGACGCTGGTTTTTACGACCTACATTCTCAGTCGTATCAAAAATTAAATAGTCTTCATGGTTCTAATGACATTCACGCATTGTTTGGCAATCTTGGAGAAGACCCAACATTTAATGCAATCAACGAACATATTAAAAAAAGAACAGGATCTGTACCACCAGAGCGTGAAGCATACAGATATGCAACCCACGCTAAAACCACTGTTCCTTGGGATCGTTTTGCTAAAAGCAAAGAAGGTACTGGGTACGACAAAGAATTGGTAGACAGAACGATTAATCGTCCTAGGAATGAAAACGTAGAAGAGTTTGATCCAAGGTTGTTAACAGCAAATCAACCACATATCCTTTCTGCTGGAGTTCGCCACTACATGACCAATCAACCATCTTTGTACGCAGATAAAGAAAATGTTGGAAACCAACTACCTTTTGTGTACGTTAAGAAGGACACTGGTCAAGGAATCATTCTTGCTGGTCACCACCGAGCAACTGCGGCTCTTTTGAAAGGTCAGCCTTTAAGGGCAAGAACAGTACAAGGAGAATAAGATGACCGCACCATACCAAATTACCCACCTACTGAGTTATAGCCCAAACCATGCAGACGCTTTGGATGTTGTAAAAGCGGTGGACTCTATTAAAAACTGGAATAATGCCCTGGTTGGTTCGGTTGACGACGTTATTAGTGTTTTAGTTAAACTTGGGTACACATCAGATGATATTGCTACAACGCTTCATTTTGCCTTCATGAACTCACCCATTAACCTCACAGCGGTATAACTTGTACTAAAATTGGAGGGTGAAGAAACCCGTCCAACAAGAGCAACTGCCACTAGAGTTTGGTCCAGGTGGGGACACTTTGCGCTATGGCGCACCTGTTTCTGAACTGTCTGATGTTGCCAGCCACTTTGCCTCACGTGTGGGGCGCACCCATAACCCAGACCAGTTTGCCAATATTCGTGCAGGAGAATCACACTACACAGCGGCATTGGCTGTACGTCCTGCATATGCAAATCCAAAACCTTTGACTCGTGCAATGCGCCGTAGTTATGATGCCCTAACTAGAACAGTTGATGAACAGTACGCCCACATAACAACTCCTAAAGAGCAGGGTGGTGCAGGTATTGCCGTTGAAGTAACCCACGATAACCCGTACAACCATCCACGTGAAATGCACGAAGACATCGCTAAAAACCGCAGACTACGTGTTTTGTCCACTGAATCAACGGGTGGGCATAGTTTATGGACAAACGAACAAAACGATAGGTTCCGTGCTGTACACGATGCTCTTGGACACCTTGCCATCGGTCGTGACTTCTCCCGACATGGTGAAGAAGCCGCCTATGAGAGCCATGCGGCAACTATGCCACGTGAGGCACATCGTGCCCTTGCCGCTGAAACCCGTGCTCAGAATGCATACATGATCCATGATCCTAATAAGGATTTCCCGCCCAACGCTGCAATCAACGTCCCATCGTGGATGACGAGCACCAGACGTATCCCTCAGCCTAAAAAGAGTAAACAAGCACGTAGCGAACAACCAGAACTACCTTTCTAGTACATCGTTAATTATCGTGTACAATGTATTACTGAGACTCAACGAGGGCGGATTGCTTGCGAGCAGTCCGTCTTTCGTGTCTAAGGAGGGTCATGAGACTTCGTAGAGGCTTTTGGATTTACTTCCCTGTGGCGCTTTTTGCTTGGATCTCTCCAGTTACTTCTGTTAGAGCAGACGCTTTAGGTGAATGGACATACAGCGAATCAGCAGCCTGTAATGGCTCAATAGAAGTCATAAATGACACCATTATCTTGCATGGTCCTAACGATGGTGGGTGTGGAGGTCAATCGCATTGGGTCAAAATTGAGACCACAATTCCCGCAGATGTGGACACAATAGATTTCACTTGGTCATACCAAACCTATGACGGTTGGGTGTATGACCCGCCACAGTACGGCATCAACGGTGTATACACATTGCTTACACAACAGAACGATGCAACAGGTTCGCTCTCTGTACCCGTGAACGAGGGTGACATCTTCACGTTCCGCCAGTATTCAACAGATAGTTGTTGCCAGCCAGGTCATTTAACAATTAGTAATTTATCTTTATGGAACGGTATTTCACAAACAACAACTACGTCTACCACGTCTACTTCTTCCACCACTTCCACAACGACAACAATAACAACAGAGCCGCCGACAACGACCACGGAATCCACGACCACAACAAGTACTGAACCTCAGACAACAACGTCTACTTCTTCAACTTCCACAACAGTCCCAGAAACAAGTACCACGTCAACGGTGACCCCAACAAGCACCACCACAACATCTACAGTCCCTCCCGTCCCTGAACCGATCGTAGAAGTGCCGACAGGCACCACAACGACAATAGTAGAGGAACCCACCCCAGAAACGACGCTTCCAGAAGAAATAACCACAACAACTGAGCCAGAACCAGAGACCACTGAGCCAGAGACCACAATAACTGAAACATACCCTGAGACTACCGTTGAAGAAACAACTATTACAACGTTAGAGCCAAATTTAGAGCCAAATTTAGAGCCATTGACCGAAGAAGAGGTAGCGGCTGTAGTTGAAGAACTAACTAATATTGAAGAAATCACACCAGAGGTTTTGTCCGAAGTTGCAGACGCTCTTAACTCAGACAACATTACAGAAGAGCAAGTTCAAGCCATTGTTGACGCTGTAGTTGAGAATTTAGATACCCTTGAAGAAATAACCGCAGAAGTTCTGGATGAAGTCTTAAACGTTTTGGAATCGGACAGTGTTACTGAAGAACAAGTGCAAGAGATTGTGGACACCATTTTGGCTACTGATGTCACTAGCGACCAAGCAACTCAACTTGCTACCAGCGCCGCAGTTCTAGAAAGCATTACTGGAGACCAAGCAACCGAAGTGTTTGCTTCTATTGATACTGGTGAACTTTCAGGAGAAGAAGCCGCCGCTATTGTTGAAGCACTTTTGGAAGCACCAACCGAAGTTAAAGAAGCCTTTGAAGAAGAAATCAATGTCTTTGAGGGCGGTTTTGACGAGTACGTGCCGACAAACTCTACGATTTCCGTGGGTGCTCGTCGTGTAGTGGTAGCGGTGACTACGGTATCATTTATATTGCCTGCACCAGTCGTCTCTAGACGTCAATCAATAGTTTAAATCTGATTCTCTAGGAGACCTGTGAAGAAACTTATTGATGAACTGCATGCCTTGGCGTGGACTCTTGGTGGTACGGGCATGGTCCTGATTACCTTAAGCGGTCAGACGTTGAAGTGGGGTATCTGGATTACGATTGCCTCATTGGGCATCCACCTTGTTGGAGCCTTGCTAAAAGGCGACGATTCTGTAGAGTAAACTTAGAGCATGGCACACGCAGCCCACACCGTCAATTACTCCATTACTCGTGGGCTTCCATGGGAGCGCCTGATCATTGTTAAAGATCGCCGTACCCACAGACTGCTAAAACCAACTGAGGCTCGGTCGTTTATCCAAACCGTTGGGTTGGCTAAAAAAGAAATAACTGTTGAGATCACGTCTGAACAGGGCATCATGTTGTCCTTGTCGGGCGAAGAGACCCAGGACCTTCCACTAGGTGAGTTGGAATACGATGTCTTTGCAACTATTGCTGACATTCAGCGCCCCGTTGCAAAAGGTACAATCGTAGTATCCGCTCTTGACAACATCACACCACTGGAGGACTCACAGGCAATGGAAATCCGCTTCAAGCAACGTGTGGACTTCCGTCGCACCTTTACATGGAAAGATGCCGATGGGGACATCCTCACGGTTCAGAACGCCTACATGCAAGCAAAAGACACCGCAGGCACAACTGTGCTGGACTTGCGCTGGTACTCGTCCGCACCATCGGAATCAACCGTTGTTGCTCTCCCAGCAGAACGCCGTGGTTATCTTGCTCCTGCATCGGGTGCCACACTAGAAATGCATGTTTCAGACAAAAACACAGTGTCTTCGGGCAGTTACAACTTTGATTTGTTTGTTCAGGACTCGGCTGGTGATTGGGATTGTTTGGCATCTGGAACTGTTGTTGTAGAAGCCGCTATCTCCGCACCGCCCGCATGACCACCAAAACCGTTGAGGTAACCAAGCAACCGAACAAATACGTTACGGTTACACAAAAGAAGACAGTTTCTACTGTCACGGATCCTGCCGATCAGACAATTGAAATACATGATCCAGGTGTTGCTGGTCCTGCCAACAACCTAACTATTGGGACAGTTACGGTTGCTGAAACAGCCAGCGCCAGTATTACTGGTATTTCCCCAAACCAAGTACTAAACCTTGTTTATCCAGCGTCAGTTCGCCATGTGCACACACAAGGGACCGCTTCTACAGCATGGACAATAACGCATGCACTAGGTGGTTACCCGTCAGTCACAATTGTTGATAGTGCTAAAACGGTGGTTTATGGGGAGATTAACTACCTGTCAACCACACAAGTTGTAGTAAACTTTTCATCAGCGTTCTCAGGCTATGCCTACCTCACGTAAGGAATCTTAATGGCTCAAAAGTTTCTAACTAATATTGACCTCAACCAGAACCAACTGCTTAATGGTTCGTTTGAAGTAGTAGGCACCGACCCTAATACCAACCTATTTGATGGTCGCATGATCTTTAATAGCACTGAAGGTGTAATTAAAGTTTATGATATAACCGCTTCTGCATGGCGAAAGATGATTACTGGCGTAACCGCCGCTGGTTCCCAGTCAACAGCCCTTACTATCAACGAATCTAATGGTGCTATTACCATTACGCCAAACCTTGCTACCTCAGCAAGTGCAGGTCTCCTCTCAGCCTCAGACTTCTCAAAGTTGGCAGACGCCACTTCTGAAGCAACTGCAAACAAACTTGTTCTCCGTGACGCTAATGGTCAAGCCAAGTTTGGTACGCCAACTGACCCTGACCATGCCGCAACTAAGTCTTACGTAGACGCTGCTCGTTCAGGTCTTGACGTTAAGGCTTCGGTACGTGCCGCAACCACTGCTCCAATCAACCTTGCATCAGACCTTGAGGCTGGTGACACCCTTGACACCAACGTAACACTTGTTGCTGGTGATCGTGTTCTTGTTAAAGACCAGAGCACCGCATCAGAGAACGGTATCTACGTTGTTCAGGCTTCAGGTGCCGCAGTTCGTGCAACTGACTTTGACTCCAACGCAGAAGTAACTCCTGGAGCGTTTACCTTCGTAGAAGAAGGAACACTCAACGCAGACAGCGGTTGGGTTCTCACAACTAACGGAACCATCAACGTAGGTGTAACGGGTCTCACATGGGCTTTGTTCTCAGTTGCTGGTTCTATCTTTGCTGGTGACGGTCTCACCAAGACTGGTAACACCCTCAATGTTGTTGGTACTACAAACCGTATCTCGGTTAGCGCAGACGCTGTAGACATTTCCTCTAGTTATGTTGGTCAATCCAGCATCACCACCCTTGGCACGATTACCACGGGTGTTTGGAATGGTACAGACGTTGCCGTTGCAGACGGTGGTACTGGTGCATCAGACGCAGCAAGTGCTCGTACAAACCTGGGTATTAAGACGACTGCTGGTGCAGTTACAACCTCAACTTCAACCCTTGCCCGTATTGCAAAACAAGGTTGCGCCGCAAGCGTTACAGGTGTTTCAACCACCACAGTTACTCACAACTTTGGTACAACTGATGTAAACGTACAGATTTACGAAGTAGCAACTGGCGCAACGGTAATTGGTGATGTAACTCGTTCTAACGGAGACACGCTTTCTGTAGTACTCTATGGAACAATTTCCGCTAACGATTACACCATCGTTGTCGTAGGTTAACCATTAAATAGACCTTGAGGGGTCACAACATAGGAAGCGATTGAGGTCGTGGCACAGAAATTCACAGTACCTATTACTGTTAAGCAACTTGCTTCTGCTGGTTCTGATGCTGTCACCGTCTATGTTGACCAAGATACCTTTTCCCGCTTAAAAGTTGAAGCGGGTGGTCGTCTTACTTGGGGTTCTGGCGCATCTGCTGGTGACGTAAACCTATACCGTGCATCTGCTGATGTACTACAAACAGATGACACTTTTAAAACACCTGTTCTGTTTGTAGACAGTATTGAGATTGACCCAACGGGTGCAACAACCGATCAAGTTCTTAAGTTTGATGGAACTAAGTTTGTTGCCGCAACTTCTCCTAGTGGAGCCACAAGCCTTGACGGTTTAACTGATGTTGTTATTACCAGTCCAGAAGAATTTCAAACCCTTGAATATGATGGAACTAACTGGGTAAACACTTATTCTTCTGTTGTCTCTAATGTTCGTAATGCCGAAGCAACAACTCTTACTACTGGTACCGCTGTTTATTTGTTTGGCGCTACTGGTGACCATGCCACAGTAAAACGAGCAGACAATAGTTCTGACGCTACATCTTCTAAAACCGTTGGTCTTGTCGGCGCAAATATTACAGCAAGCAATGATGGTCCAGTTGTTACCCGTGGTTATGTTGATGGCATTGACTTGTCTGTTGGTTATACCGCTGGTGATGTTTTGTGGCTTGGAGAAAACGGTGCGTTTACCAAAACCAAACCAACCGCCCCAGACCATCTTGTATTCATAGGTGTTGTAGTCCGTGCAACCAACAACGGTATTGTTTACGTTGCTACACAAAACGGGTACGAATTAGATGAACTACACAACGTAAGTATCCCATCACCAAATGTTGGGGATGTTCTTACATACAACGGCTCACTATGGACTGCGGCTTCAGTTGCTAGTGGTGGAGGTGGCGCAAGTGTTACCGTTTCTGAAACGCCACCAGCATCACCAACTACAGGTGACTTGTGGTTTGAGTCAGATACCACTCGTACTTATGTTTACTATGACTCATTCTGGGTTGAAGTTGGTGGACTTGCCCCTACAGCGATTGTTTCAGATACCGCCCCATCCAGCCCCGTAACAGGACAAGTTTGGTTTAATTCTCTTAACGGTGGTACTTACATTTATTACAGCAGTGCTTGGACAGAAGTCGGTGCTGTACCTGTAAACAACTTACTTAATCTTTTAGATGCTAAAGGTGACATGTTTGTTGGTAGCGCCGACAACACTGCCGCCAAACTATCTGTTGGAACAACAGGACAAGTTCTTACCGTTGACCCAGCCGCAACCTATGGAGTAAAATGGGCAACAATTGCAGCAGGCGGTGGTGGTTTAAATACTTCATCTGAAGGAGCACTAGTAACTATGGCTATAGGAGCGTAAATGGCAATCGGAGACAGAAACGAAGCACGACTAGGTGGCCCAGTTCAATTAGGAACAACTACAACTACGATTGTTACCGCCGCTACTGGTTATGCCGACATCATTAAACAGATTATTATCTGTAACACTGACACCATTGACCGTACTGTGACGTTGGCTATTGGTTCAGCCGCCACTGCGGCTAACCGCCTCATGTCTGCGCTACCTATTGGCGCAAACGATCTTATGGTCTTTGACACAGCAATTGTTTTAAACGCAGGAGAGACATTACAAGGTTTGTCCGATACCGCCGCTAAAGTCACGGTAACTGCCGTTGGCTGGGAGAAGCAAACCGCTTAATGGCTCTTAGTTCTGCTTATGGTCTTGGTTCTATTAGAACAGGTGTTTGCACTAGTACTTCACGCCCTGCTTCACCTTTTGTAGGGCAAACCATTTTTGAAACCGACACCAACCTTGTTAGGTCTTGGCTTGGTACTGGTTGGTCTAGCGGTTTTAAGCATTCAATAACTCTTGCTATTGAGTACTTGGTTATTGCTGGCGGTGGTGGCGCTGCTTCATCTAACACTAGTTTAGGTGCATCTGGTGGTGGTGGTGGCGCTGGCGGTTATAGAAGTTCGGTTATTGGAGAAATAAGTGGTGGCGGTGGAACTATTGAATCTGTTTTAGGTTTGTCAATAGGAACGTATGCCGTGACTATTGGTGCTGGTGGTGCTGGTGGGACAGACGCTAAAGGCACTAACGGAGTAAATACAGTTTTTCATACAATTACTTCTACAGGTGGTGGCGGTGGTGGTATTGGTAACACAGCACCGAACATTGGTGGTTCTGGTGGTGGTGGTGACTACATTGCTGGTGCGGCTGGAACAGCAGGACAAGGTTTTGCTGGAGGTACTGGTTCGGGCAACACGCAATACACCTCTGGTGGTGGTGGCGGTGCTGGAGCAGTAGGTGCCAACTGTGCCGCAGGTAAATCTGGTGATGGTGGTATTGGTGTTCAATCATCAATAAACGGAACGGCAATATACCGAGCAGGTGGTGGTGGAGGTGGTGCCTACTCAACTGGTAGAACCCCTGGTACTGGTGGTTTGGGTGGTGGCGGTAATGGTGGTTCAAGCGGTACGGCTGGAACAGCGAACACAGGTGGTGGTGGCGGTGCAACAAGCACAACAGGTCAGGCTGGTGGTTCTGGCGTTGTAATTTGTCGTTACACAACAAACGATGCAACTGGTTTTACAATTACTGGTGGAACAAAAACCACAGCAGGTACATACACGATTCACACGTTTACAGCCTCTGGTAGTTTGGTGATCGCATGAGTATTTCAGCATCAGATAAAGGCATGCGCCCAGGAGTATGTACTTCTACTAATCGTCCTGCCAACCCATACATTGGCATGATGATTTTTGAAACTGATACGTTTTTGCAAAAGGTATGGTTAGGTAGTTCGTGGTCAAATGGTATAAAACACAGCACATTAGTTGCTCTTGACTACCTTGTAGTAGCAGGAGGCGGTGGAGGTGGTTTTGATGTTGGAGGCGGTGGAGGCGCTGGAGGTTACCGCACGACTACGGGTACATCTGGTGGAAACACTGCCGCAGAATCACAACTTGTTTTGGGTGCAGGTACGTACACCGTAACTATTGGTTCGGGAGGTGCTGGTGGTGCTTCAGGTGGTACTGCTGGTTCTGGAACTAACTCTGTATTCCACACAATCACTTCTACTGGTGGAGGTGGTGCAGGTAACTATAGCGGTGGTTCGGGTGCTAATGGTGGTTCTGGTGGTGGTGGTTCTGGGTATGGTTCCGCAACCACTGGAGGAACAGGAGTATCTAATCAAGGTTTTGCTGGTGGTGCAGGTTTAGCCGCATACGGTGGTGCGGCTACAGGAGGTGGCGGTGGTGGTGCAGGTGGCGCTGGAGCCGCATCAACGAACGGTGCATCTAGTTTTGCTGCTGGTGGTGTTGGTTTGGTGAACTCTATTACTGGTTCATCTATTACTTACGCAACAGGTGGAGATGGTGGTGGTGATAGTTGGACTGGAATGGTTGCTGTTACTGCTAACACAGGTAACGGTGGTGATGGTGCTGGATTGGGTGCAACTACATACGCTGGTGCGTCTGGTGTGGTTATTGTTCGTTATTTGACAGCAGAAGCAGTAATTTTTAATATCAGTGGTGGGACTAAAACAACATCTGGTTCTTATACTGTTCATACGTTTACTAGTTCAGGAAGTTTGGTAATTGCATAATGCCTCTTAGTTCTGTTATCGGCTCATCTTCAATTATGCAACCTGGTGTTTGTACGTCTACGACTCGCCCTGCTTCACCATATGACGGTCAAGTTATCTATGAGACTGACACGGATAAGACTTTGGTATGGAACGGTACGGGTTGGGTGTTCCTGTCAACAAGTCGGGCAAACCCTGTAGGCTTTGACTTAATCAAAACACAAACGATTGGTAGCGCAGTATCCACCGTTGAAGTGGCAGACGTATTTAGCAGCACCTACGACAACTATTTAATTCTTGTTTCTGGTGGTGTTGGTTCAACCAATATCAACTTGCGTCTAACACTGGGTTCAACTGCTACTGGTTACTCGTATGCAGGTTTCTACGCACAATATAGTTCTGCTGGTGTTGTAGCAACAAACACAAACACGGCAACATTTTTTGATGTTGGTTATGCGACCTCAAACGCCATATCTTCACGCATAGAACTAGAGTCCCCCAACCTTGCAAAGCGAACAATAGTTAGGGCGCAGGCAACTGGTTCTACAACAACATGGTACAGATTTGATTATGCTGGATTCTTGGATAACGCAACTCAATATACGGCATTTACATTGACTTGTTCAACTGGAACCATCACTGGCGGCACTATCTCTGTTTACGGGTATGCCAAGTAGGTAGTCAATGGCATTCTCTTTCCCTGCTTCCCCTGCTGTTAACGATCAATACACAGTAAACAACCGTACCTATACATGGACTGGTTCTGTATGGGAAATGACTGGCGGTAAGATTGTTACGGCCCAGATACAAGACTTGGGCGTTACTACAGCCAAGATTGCTGAAAACGCTGTAACCCAGGCAAAACTTGCTTCCACTCTGTCGGGCGTAACTATTTGCACGTCTTCAACTAAACCAGGGTCTCCGTTTACTGGACAACAGATTTTTGAAACTGACACGAATCTTTTAAAGGTATGGTTAGGTTCTGCTTGGTCAAATGGGTACAAGCACATTGCTGGTTTAACTGTTGAATATCTCATTATTGCTGGTGGCGGTGGCGGTGGAAAAACAGATGGTTCTACTTACAGCGGTGGTGGCGGTGGTGCTGGTGGTTACCGCTCATCAGTCGCTGGAGAAGCATCTGGTGGCGGTGGAACCATAGAGTCGCCGTTGGTTTTGACATCTGGAACGTATGGTGTAACCGTTGGTGGTGGTGGTGCTTCTGATGCGGTTGGTTCAAATAGTGTTTTTGGTTCTATAACTTCAACTGGTGGTGGTCGTGGTGCGGGATTAAATACACCTAATATCGGTGGTTCAGGTGGTGGTGCAAACAACATAACCACTACGGGTGGCGCAGGAACTTCATCGCAAGGTTTTGCTGGTGGCAATAGCATAAGCGGTAGTTATGCTGGCGGTGGCGGTGCTGGAGCAGTAGGTGAAACAAGAACTGGCAACTCTATTGGCGGCGCTGGCGGTGTCGGTGTATCTTCATCTATAACTGGTTCATCAGTTACTTACGCTGGTGGCGGTGGCGGCACTGGAAGTTCAACAGGTGGTGCTGGTGGCTCAGGTGGAGGTGGTGCTGGTGGCAGTGGTGCAACTGCTGGAACTGCTGGAACATCAAATAGAGGAGGCGGAGGCGGAGGCGCTGGAGGTTTTGGTGGTGCAACACCTTCTGGTGGTGCTGGTGGTTCTGGCGTTGTTATAGTTCGTTATTTAACCTCTGACGGTGTTGGTCTTACCATTACTGGTGGTACCGCCACAACTTCTGGTTCATACACAGTTCGTACATTTACAGCATCAGGAAGTTTGGTGATCGCATAATGCCTGCTATAGATTTTCCCAATTCTCCTACAACTAATCAGATATTTAATTCTGGTGGTAAGACATGGAGGTATGATGGTTCTGCTTGGCTTTTGGTTACCTCTAATACAGAGATTACTATTGAGCCAAGTACTACTGCATTAGATGGTGGTAGACCTAATACACTTCAATTCTTTGTTATGGGGCCTGTTGACGCAGGAACGGTTACCTGATGTATTACCAAATTCAAATTCGTAGAGGTACTGCTTCTGAGTGGACTGCAACTAACCCTATTCTTGCGGCTGGTGAATTAGCCGTTGAATCTGACACAAATAAAATGAAAGTTGGAAATGGTTCTACGGCATGGGCTTCTTTGGCTTATGCCACTGCAACCCCTACTGAAGTAAACAGTAAAGCATCTACAGGTAAAGCCATTGCTATGGCTATAGTTTTTGGAGGATAGTTTATGGCGGCACCTAATATTGTTAACGTAACAACCATCATTGGTAAGACCGCAGTACAACAGGTGACTACCTCTGCTACCGCTATTGTGACTAATTCTGCCGCTTCGGGCAAAGTGTTTAAAGTCAATGCTTTGTATATAGCCAACGTTGATGGTGCGGCGGCGGCTGAAATTTCTGTTGCCCTTCATCGTTCTTCTGTTTCCTATGAGATTGCCCACACTGTCTCAGTCCCAGCAGATGCAACACTTGATGTTATTAGTAAATCTATTTATTTAGAAGAAGGCGATGAACTGCGCCTTACCGCAAGTGCTAACTCTGACCTTGAAGCAGTATGTAGTTACGAGGAAATTAGTTAATGCGCTCTAATGGAAGCATTATTGGTCCAAAAGGAACAGTAAATCCCTCCTCTGCATCTGGTATTTGGGCTATCCGTGATGCTCAACGTGAACGTGGGGCTATTAATTGGCCTAGTTTAACTACACCCACTGTTGAATATCTTGTTATTGCTGGTGGTGGTGGAGGAGCAGGAGCCGAAGGTAATGGTGGAGCCGCAGGTGGCGGTGGTGGAGCGGGTGGATATAGAACTGCGTCTGGTTTTGCTGTTTCTGCTGGTGTCCCAATAACCGTTACTGTTGGTGGTGGAGGTTCTGTTACTTCAAAAGGTAATGGTGGTGCTGGAGGAAACTCTGCTTTCAGCACCATAACAAGTACTGGTGGAGGAGGCGGTGCTTACGGAAACAATAATACTGGTCAGGGTGGTTCAGGTGGCGGTGGCGGTGGTGGCGGTGCTTCTGTTGCTGGTACTGGAACGGCTGGTCAAGGAAATAACGGTGGTAGCGGTCAATACTACGCAATTGGACAAGGCAGATGGATTGGCGCAGGTGGCGGTGGCGCAGGTGCTGTAGGAGGTAATTCATCAAGTGGTGGAGCAGGTAGTGGCGGTGCAGGTGTTGCATCATCAATTACTGGAACTTCTGTAACTCGTGCTGGTGGTGGAGGAGGAAACGGAATTGAACCATTGGTTCAATGGTTTGGTTCTGGTGGAGGTTCTGGTGGAGGTGGAGCAGGTGGTGTTTCTGGCTCTGCTGGAACTGCTAATACTGGTGGTGGTGGAGGTGCATCTCAACCTGCTGGTGCTGCTGGCGGTTCAGGAGTAGTGATTATTGCTTACCCATCAACATTTTCAACCGCAACTGCTACAACAGGTTCACCAACATACAGTTCGGTGTCTCGTTCAGGCTATCATGTATACACGTTTACTGCGTCTGGCAGTATTACTTTCTAGGAGAAACTTAAATGGCACATTTTGCAGAACTTGGTGAAGACAACATCGTATTGCGAGTAATCGTAGTATCTAACGATGATTGTAAGGACTCAGAGGGCAACGAATCAGAAGCCGTAGGCGCTGAATTCTGTCGCAACCTTCTTGGTGGAACATGGAAGCAGACCTCATACAACGGCAACATGCGTGCTCGTTACGCAGGTATTGGTTACACCTACCGATCAGATTTGGATGCTTACATCGCCCCAAAGCCTTACCCATCATGGTCACTTAACGAAGAAACCACTGAATGGGAAGCACCAGTTGCTCGCCCAACAGAAGGTTTCTACACCTGGGATGAAGCAAACCAAGAATGGGATGAAGTAACACTTCCTGCGTAATGGACCCACTTGATTTTGAACTTCAATTCGCAGAAAACAAAACCAAGTACAACCTTGGTGCTGTAACTGACGGTTCAATTACCACGGCAAAACTAGCCGATGGTGCGGTAACGTCTGCAAAGATTGCGGCTGGTGCTGGTGGTATTACTGTTTGCACTAGTACTACTCGCCCTGCAACCCCTAATACAGGGCAAAGTATTTACGAAACAGATACTAACCTACTGAGAATATACACGGGTACAAACTGGTCAAATGGCGTTATTTTTAATAATTCTATTACTACTGAGTACTTCATTGCTGCTGGTGGCGGTGGTGCTGGAACGTCACTAACTGGTGGCGCTGGTGGCGGTGGTGCTATGTACGTAAGTTCTAGTTCACTAGTTTACGGAAACACTTACACAGTTACAGTTGGTGCTGGTGGTGCTGGAACAATAAGCAGTGGTCAAGGTACTGATACTGGTGGAAGTATTGGGGCTTCTTCTTCTTTTGCAGGTGCTACTTGTAAAGGTGGTGGAGCAGGTTGGAACAGAAGTGCATCATCTTATTTTAATAATGCTAATGCTACTGGTGGTGCTAACGGTGCAGGTGGTTCTTCAGACGGTGTAAGGACAGCAGGACAAACTGGAACGATAGACACAATCCCAGCAGGTGCCACAGGAACTGCCTACGGTGGAAGAACTGGTGGTAATGGTATTGGTGCCGATGGTCTTAACTATGCTGGTGGTGGAGGCGCTGGAGCAGGAGCAAACGGAGCCACAGTCGTGTCAGGGTCTACTCCAGGAAATGGTGGCGCTGGTGTTATTAACCCTATTGATGGTTTTTACTACGGTGGCGGTGGTGGTGGCTCTGGTTATACAGGAGCAATGCCTGGTGGTAACGGTGGTTTAGGCGGTGGCGGTGGCGGTGCAAAAGCAACTACAAGTCCTGGAGCAGGTGGTACTGGGGGACGTAACGTAGGTGCTGCTGGTACTGGTGGTACAAACAGTGATACTAACTATCCTGGTGGCGCTGGTGGCGCAAACACTGGTGGAGGTGGTGGTGGTGGAGGCCACTCTACTGGTAACGGTGGAGCAGGTGGTTCAGGAGCAGTTGTGATTAGAACCTCATCAACATACCCAACTGCTTTAACTACAGGAAGTGGTGTAACAATGACTAACGCAAACGGTTATAAAACGTACGTCTTCTTGTCAACTGGTTCAATCACTTGGTAACTCTAAGGTAAACTAGTACCCTATGGCTGTACAGATTCAATTTCGCCGTGGTACTGCATCCGCATGGACTAGTGCCAACCCAACACTTGCTGAAGGTGAAATGGGTATTGAAACAGATACCGACCAGTTTAAGATCGGTGATGGTCTAACCGCATGGACTAGTCTTGCTTATGGCGGTATTGCTGGGGCGGCTGGTGCTAACGGAACCAACGGTACTAACGGTACCAATGCGGTCTATGATACTGACCAAGCGGTCATCAGTTCTCAAGTTTTTAGTTAGGAGCAATAATGGCAACATTTACTAAGTTAGCGCTACAACCAGCAGGTACAACGGGAACTGGTTTGGGCATCCTTGTAGCCGCAACCGCAACTGCTGGTACAGCAATACACACAGCGTCGTCAACTGCTACCACGATTGATGAGATCTGGTTGTACGCAGTTAATACTCACACATCGGACATTAAGTTGACGATTGAGTGGGGCGAAGCAACTGAACCAAACGGAAACATTGAATACACGGTTAAGGCTGAGAACGGTCTTTACCTAATTGTTCCAGGTCTTTTGTTGCAGGGTAACGCAACCGCTAAGGTCGTTCGTGCTTTTGCTGGAACAGCAAACGAAATTGTGATTCACGGGTACGTTAACCGCATCACAGCGTAAGGGGTCTTTGTGCCTTCTATTTTAAAAAGCACATCTGGTGGTAAAGCCATTAGTGGTGGGTCATTGGCTCCACGTAGTAGCCGTGGTAACACGGCTCAGGTTGCTGCTTACTGGTCTGGTGGTGGTCCAAATCCTCCATCTAGCGTTGAATACCTTGTTGTTGGCGGTGGCGGTGGAGGCGGCGGCACAGACGGTGGTGGTGGAGGTGGTGCGGGCGGTTATCGCACTTCAGCATCTTTTGCTGTTTCTGCTGGTGTTGCACTAACTGTCACTGTTGGCGGTGGCGGCGGTGGTTCTTCAGGCTCACTTGGAAACGGTGGAAGTGGAACTGCGTCTGTATTTTCATCTATTTCATCTGCTGGTGGCGGTGGCGGTGGAACTATTGCTGGTGGTTCAGGTGGAGGTGGTCATGGTAATGGTTCAAACGGTGGTGCAGGTAACACACCATCAGTAAGTCCGTCACAAGGTAACAATGGTGGTTCTGGAGCGGGTGTAATCAATGGGCGTTCACGGGCTGGCGGTGGCGGTGGCGGTGCTGGAGCAGTTGGTCAAAACAACCAAGGTGAAAACGGTGGTGCTGGTGGTAATGGTAGTTCGTCATCCATAGACGGAACCGCTACATTCCGAGGCGGCGGAGGCGGAGCAGGAAACTTCTTAGAGTTTGGTAGTGGCGGTGCTGGAGGCGCAGGTGGCGGTGGTTCAGGAGCATGGACACCAACAGCAGGTTCGTCAAACACGGGCGGTGGCGGTGGCGGTGGCTCCCGATATTTGCATTTGACAACAAATGGTCAATCGGGCGGAAGTGGTGTGGTCATTGTTGCCTATCCATTAGATTTTGATGCTGCTGTTGCAACTACTGGTTCTCCAACAATCAATACAACATCTCGTTCTGGATATCGTGTTTATACTTGGACTGGTTCGGGGAGTATTACTTTTTAATGGCACATTTTGCACAAATTACTGATGGTGTTGTAACTAATAACCCACTATTCATAAACAATTTACTCGGTGATACCCATTTCAAAGTTGTTAAAGACATTGTTCTAGGCAATAACTTTGATTGGTATTTTCATGATTCAGGTCATTTAGAAAATGAACCAAACAAAAAGTATCCAATAGAGTTACATGGTTTTACTCATATTGCCTATTCAATAGATAGTCAATCAAACTATTTATCTTTGTTTCAGCCAATTGTTTATGGAATGGTTGACGCACTTGGTTTAACCAGTTATCAACTAATTAGATTAAAACTTAATTTAACTTTGAATGTAGGCAAACAGGTTGAACCGCAAATACATACAGATATGAATAATGGTTTTACTGGTCTTTATTATTTTAACGACTCTGACGGTGATACATTATTCTACGAAAACAAAAACATCATCCATAGGCAAACACCAAAAGAAAACTGTTTAGTTGTTTTTAATTCGGATGTCCCCCATTCTGCCCAATTGCCTTTAATTTCTACAAAACGCTGTGTATTGAATATAAATATTACTGGCATATAAAAGGCGTTACAGTCGCTGGGTAACCTTTGTGCCAGTAGCAATACTGGCATTATGGTGTAAAATGGTGCCAAGACAACGCTGTATTTAACAGGAAAGATGGTGGAAATCATGGGCAAACTTGCATGGGATTACATTGTTCCAGTAGTTCTTCCAAAAGACCTTAAAGGTATTGAGCCAGGAAAACTCCCTGCCAACCTTCTCAAAGCAGTTCCTGGTGGCGGAAAGATGCATTGGATCGCCGCATGCGCATGGACAGCAATGGTTGAAAAAGCCAAGGCTGAAGGCGTTGAATTAAAACCGACTTCCAGCGGCGACACATACAGAGATTACGAAAGCCAAAAAAAGGGATTTCTTACTCGCTACACACTTGACAAAGTGGATGGAACCAGCACCAAAACCTTTGAAGGTAAGACTTGGTATCTCAAGAAGGGTATGGCGATGTTGGCTACACCTGGTAAATCACAGCATAACCTCGGCTTGGCGGTTGACGTTCATTCAGCATCAGAGCCAAAGCGTCTCAACTGGCTTATTGCAAACGTTAAAGAGTTTGGTTTTTCATGGGAAGTTGTTCCAAGCGAACCATGGCACTTGCGTTATGTCTGCGGAGACAATATCCCTGCATCGGTTAAAGCATGGATGGACGCTAACGGCGTAGTTGCCCCAGTAGGTAATGCCCCAGCCGCCGCTCCTGCCGCAGGCGGAGACGACATCAAGAAACTACAAGAAGCGCTCAAGGCAAAAGGTTTCTACAATGGTGAAATTAACGGTCAAAAAGACTCAGCAACCGACGAGGCAATCAAGGCTTTTAAAATTGCCAATGGTCTAAAGCCTGACTTCTTCCCTGGTCCAAAAGTAAAAGAACTTTTAGGACTAAAATAAATAAATGGCACCACGCCCCAGAGGTTTAAGCGGATCAGGTAGGCAGCGAATTAACGCTGCACTGACTCTGTACTCAGGTACTGCCAACATTGAAAACGAACGCAAGCGCATGCGTGAGGACAACTTGGCTCGCTCTGAAGCCAATCAGATGGTGGAGATTCCATGGGTTCCTGGAAACAACCACGCCACTAACGAAAGCAGTCGTGTTAGCGGATACAAGTTTGTAACCTACAACACAGAAGATCTGTCAGACGAAGATCGCAGAACCACAGGTGCTGGATCCATTATGGCTGGTCAGCGTTACGGTACCTTATTTGTACGCTTCTGGAAGTACAAAGACAGTGGTGGAACACCATGGAAGTACATGAACGTTCCACAGCAGGTTTATGAATCATTTGCGGCGTCTCCATCAAAAGGGCAGTATATTAATTCCGTTCTCAACAAGTTTCCATACAGCAGGGCTACAAGTGATGAAATTTCCACGTATTTTACGGATATTTAGTTTAAACAAAGTCCACAGTTTCTTCTCTATTTACTGGATCACTAGAGACTTTGTAGATTCAAGAACCCCTCGTATTTGCACAGGGTTTATGCATGAGACTGACCCTCCTTGGCGACACGGTAAAGGGATACAGATCCGTACTAAAAAACACACTGTACAAATAGGACGTTGTAAAAAGGTCAAGGTTTCTGATGAAACTGCGGGTATCTTAAAAGCAGTTGGTGGACGTGAGATGAATACCCCTGCTAGTGAGATTGGATTGTGGTGATGGCATTCTTTAAGAAAGAAGAAAAGAAAGAAGAAACAATCATTCCAAAACGGATCAAGAATCTTGACCGTTCTTCTTTACTTCAATGGTTTGATACCAGCATCATGAACCTTGGCGCATCATTTGATCGTTGGCGCTTTCATGGCGGACCAGAAGCAGAAGTGACTGAGGCAATAGAAGCACTTTCTGCAATTTGGGCAGAGTTACAACAAAGGGTTGACGATCAGCGTTAGTACTGATACCATCGGATTTATGTCAAACAACACAACAACCAAAGCACTAATCACCAACCTTGAAAACAGCGATAAGCGTCGCCTAACTAACGCCGTCCACGACCTGTTTCTTGTAACCGAGGGGTACTCCCCTAAGGTCTTTATCCCTTCTCCAAATGTGGACGTAGAAGAAGGAACCCTTGTGGACATCAAAACCCTCATCATGATTATTGAAGATGCCGCCGCATTGATCTCAGAACTGCGCCCATCACGTGCATTTGCCCACAACGACAACCAACTTCAACTGAAGTTTGACAACACCGACTACTAATTAGTCTATGATTGGTCTGTGCTCACAGACGACGAACTAGACGAAAACCTCTTAGCGGAGGACATAGCCGAGGAACTGGACGAAACGTCCGCCGAATTCATAGACGAATTGGTTAAACGCATTATTGTGTTTACCGAGGAGTTCTGTAATGTGGAATTGTTCCCGTATCAGATTCCTATTGCCTATCGCTTAATTGAATCTGTCATCCTTGGTGACGGTGAAGAAATGACGGTAGTTGCCACACGCCAGTCAGGTAAATCGGAAGTGTTGTCTAACGTCATGGCATCACTTATGGTTATCTTGCCTAAATTGGCAAGGGTATATCCAACATGGCTAGAAAAGTTTGAAAAGGGATTCTGGTGTGGTGTGTTCGCCCCAGTTGAAGACCAAGCAGATACTGTATTCAGTCGTATCGTTAGCAAACTAACAAGTGACCACGCAATTGAATTCCTCCTTGATCCAGAGATTGGTGACAAAGCAACATCAGGTGGTTCTCGTGGTAAGGGTCGCATTATCACCTTGAAGCATTCTGGTTCACTTTGCCGTATGCAGACCTGTAACCCAAAAGCAAAGATTGAATCAAAGACTTATCACTTCGTGCTCATTGACGAGGCTCAGGAAGCCGACGAGTACATGATTGCCAAATCAATTAAGCCGATGTTGGCGTTTAACAACGGAAGCATTTGCCTAACAGGAACGGCTACCCGTAACAAGTCTTATTTCTACAAGATGATCCAATACAACAAGCGACGCACCGTCAATGGTGGTCGTAAGTTCCGCCCATGTCACTTTGAGTATGACTGGCGAGTCGCCGCCAAGTACAACCCTAACTATGCCAAGTTCATCGCTAAAGAGAAACTGCGTATTGGTGAAGATTCTGACGAGTTCAGAATGTCATATGAAAACCACTGGGTGCTGGACAAAGGTATGTTTGTCACCGAAGAGCGCTTAGAGAGGCTCTACGACCCCTCTATGGCCCTTGTAAAGCAATGGTGGAGAACACCCGTTGTGGTCGGTATTGACGTTGCCCGCTCTAATGACTCCACCGTAGTGACTGTTTGTTGGGTGGACTGGGATCACCCAGATCCATTCGGCTTCCATGAGCACCGTGTCCTCAACTGGTTGGAAATCAACAACGAGGAATGGGAACAGCAGTACTTCCAGATTATTGACTTCTTGCGTAACTATGACCCTCTGAGAATTGGTATTGACTCTCAGGGTGTTGGTGGCGCTGTAGCCGAGCGTATGCAAATCCTTTTGCCCGATATTGAAGTTATTGCCGTGTCCTCAGACTCTAAGACCCAACACGAAAGATGGGTACATCTTACCGAGTTGATTCAGAGAGAACAATTAATAATTCCAGGGCACTCAAAGGCTCGCCGTACTCGTGGATGGAAACGCTTTAATCAGCAGATGAATGACCTTGAAAAGATCTACCGTGGTCCATATATGCTGGCGGCTGCTCCTGAGGAAAAAGGCGCTTTTGATGACTATCCAGACTCTCTGGCTATTGCTTGCTCTATGACACTACACGATACTTTGCCTCAAATACAGGTGGCAGAAAATCCATTCTTTAAATGATGCTAATCTAGTAACAAGAATAAAACCCCTATTACGGAGGCTTACGTGAACGTAGCACCAGCACCACAATTCCCAGAGCGCTCACCGAACGTTTTTGAGCGTTCAATGGCGCCAAGCATTCCAGGTAACCGTGGACCGCTTCGCTTTGAAGAAGGTGTCGCTACTGACACCGACGTGCCAAACGACTTTGCTCGTGGCGCATACTTTGATCCGACATCGGCTCCAGGTCGTCAGAACCACAACAACCCTGAAATGTTTTACAAGTACCCAGAAGAGACAATGCGTGAGCGTGCTCACGTAGGTTCGGCTTCATGGATTGAAGCCCCAACGGTTTTGAGCGAATTCGTTCAAGGCTCAATGGCTGGCGATGGAATGCCATCGTTTGAATACGAGTACAACAGCGGCGGTCATATGAACCGCATGAACCCAACAGTCGTTAACGACTAGTTATGGAAGGCGGCGCCGATGCAGGCGCCAGCACAACTGACAATGCTGTTGATGGTGGGGGGAGTCTAGGGACTCCCCCTACTAATACCAGTTCAGGGATCGGCATTGGACAGGTTTATGCTGGTGCTGGATTCTTTACGGGAGCAATGAAATCCCGTAAGCAACACTTCCACGAATCACAGCAACAGTACCGTCGTCCTGATTACGGGACGGGCGACCGAAACCCAATGGTTGGTCCTACACCTGGTCCTAAGGGTGGGATTGATATGCGTCGCAATATGTCAGGTCTTGGCGTAGGTTACGCCGATGCACTTGACTTGTTTAAGCCAATGCGATCTAACTTAAACAAAACTTCTACAGGTGTTCGTATGAACCACCGCCCACAAGACCCTATGCGTCGTCGTGCCCAAGGAACCCGTGCTTACGTAGAGTCCAATCCACAGAATGAGGATGGTATCTAATGGCTAAAGATGGCGGAGAACTATACGTACCAGAAAACGCTGGTGAATTAACTCTTCCAACTGGTCGTGCTTTTGACCCTGTTGCCCATGGCTATAAGCGAGTACTTCCAAAAAAAGGAAGTAAAAACATTGGGGCTTGGGATCCAAATAATGACTTGGGTTCCCGTATGGATAAATTACACCCAAATCAATTTAGTCGCATGGTTCACAACGTTACACATGCAGTAAAAACCGCTAGTCCAGAAGACGTTAAGTCTGGTATGGATTGGTACAAGCGTGCTCACGACTTTGCAACTGAAATTGGCAATGGCGATGTGCGCCGTGGGGCTGGCGCTATTGCAATATTGAGTGCACAAGTTGGTTGGAATGACAACCAACGGATGGCACGTCAATTAAGGGATACAGGAACTGCTAGTGGTGGTTTTGTAACGGGAAGACAGGTACGTCAGGCTCGTGAGGTTCTTGAAGGTTCTGTAGACCCAGAACAACACTTACCAATGGATAGAAAAACTGGTAATTTCTTTAGAAACATTGTTAACCCAGATGACGCTAGAGGCGTAACAATTGATCGCCACGCCCATGACATCACGGTAGGTCGTGTGCTCGGTAGTGAAGATCGTGGTTTACAAACACCTACTAGATACAACACATTTGTTCAAGCACACCTTAATGCCGCTGGTCACCTTGGCATACTCCCGCATCAAGCACAAGCCATCGGCTGGGTAAACTGGCGCCGCCAGAGAGGAATCGTTGATTAATCATGACAGATGCATGGGCACTCATCATTGCCACTCTCATTACCACCCTTGCTGGAGCCATTGGAGCAGGGATTAAACAACTAAAAGAACTTCGTAAAGAAAACCGCAATGACCACGGAATGGTCATGCTTCATTTAAAAACTGTAAGACGTAGTGTTGAGAACGTGGGCGACAAAGTCCAATCTGTTTCTGAGCGTCTTGACAATCACATTGATTGGCACCTAGACGCCAAGAAGTGATGCTAGGCACACCCGTGAATAGGGTGATAGGATGTTCCTGACCGTAATCCTGAATTATAAAAGGTTAGGAACTTGTGAAACAAGAAGACCAGAAATCAAGTTTACTGGCGGACCTACTCAGCCCGAGGGATAACACTTCGTCTGATACATGTAAGTTCACCCGTACTAAAATGAAAATGACTCCTGAAGAACAGGACGCCATAGACCAAGCCATTGGACTCATTCGTGAGGATAACGGTTTAGGAAAAAGCAAAACCTACAGTGCATCATGGCTTACTAAGGTCATGCGTCAACATGGTTACAACGTGAGTATTAGTACAATCCAGCGCCACGTCAACAAAGAGTGTTGCTGTTACCAAGGAGGCGCACAATGAGTGAATTAGCAAAAGCATTAACAACAACACCACAAGATAAGACTAAGTTGCTTGGCAAGTTAGTTGAAATGCTTGAGAGCAAGAACATTGACATCAACGAAATTGGTGACATCAAACGTGTCAAGTTGTACCAAGCAATGTCAAAAGACTCAGACGGTGAAGCACATATTCATGATCTCGCCGCAATTCAGTTTTCACCTAAGTGGGAAACTGGTCCAGAGTGGCCTGTTGTACAACAAGGTCCTGCAATTAAAATGCCAGTACCTAAAGCAAAAGTAAAAAAAGCATCTGAGTTTAAAATATGTGTTGTTGTTCCTGACATTCAGATTGGTTACTACCGTGGTCGTGATGGCACATTAGAACCAACTCATGATGAGAAGGCACTTGATGTTGCACTCAAGATCATTGAAGAGATGAACCCTGACACAGTCATTTGTGTTGGTGACAACCTTGACTTCCCTGAGATGGGTAAGTACTTGACATACCCTGCGTATGCACAGACAACGCAAGCATCAATTGATCGTGCAACAGTGTTCTGTGCACAAATGCGTGCGGCGGCTCCTGATGCAGAAATCGTATGGCTTGCTGGTAACCACGAAGAGCGTATGCCTAAATATCTTTTAGTTAACGCATCAGCCGCTTATGGTTTGCGTAAGGGAAACACCCCAGAATCATGGCCTGTTTTGAGTGTTCCATACCTCTGTCGTATGGATGACTTCAATGTAATTTACAAGCCAGGTTATCCAGCATCAGATTATTGGGTCAATGAGAAACTGCGAATCATCCACGGCGATCGTGTTAAGTCCTCAGGATCAACGGCGCACATCTATCTCAACAATGAAAAGACAAGCGTTATCTATGGGCATATTCATCGCATTGAAACAGCATTTAAAACACGTGAAGACTTTGATGGTCCACGCACCATCATGGCTGCTTCACCTGGTTGTCTTGCTCGGATTGACGGCGCCATACCCAGCACAAAAGGTGGGGTAGATCTTGACGGACGTCCGCTTACTCGCCATGAAAATTGGCAACAAGGCTTGGGTATTGTTCGTTATGAAGACGATAATCAGCATCGTTTCTCTTACGATGTAATTCCAATTTACAACGGTTGGGGCATGTACCAAGGTAAAGAATACCAAGCAGACTAATGACAACGATTGTTGGAATTCAAGGTGACGGCTTTGCTGTGGTATGTGTTGACTCACGTATCTCCACCGTGTTCTCCGATGGTCTTGCTCAAACTGGAACACTTCGTGAAGGCTCCAGCAAAGTTGCCACTAACGGAAAGTACTTGTTAGGTGCGGCTGGGGATGTGCGTGCAATCAATATCTTGCATCATGTCTTTCAGCCCCCAGCAGTTCCACCAAACTTAAAAGGTAAAAAACTAGATCAGTTCTTTACTGCCAAGTTCATTCCTGCGTTACGTGAATGTTTTGACGCTCAGGGTTACTCAATACCTGACCTCAACGAAAACAAAGAGCATATTGCCGAGCAGGGATCCAACATTCTTGTTGTGGTCAATGGTGTTATCTATATGGTTGATGGAGACTATGCGTGGTCATCTGAAGCCAGTGGTATCTACGCTATTGGATCTGGTGCCCACTATGCCCTAGGTGCTTTACAAGTCATGATGAATAAAAAGAAATGGACAGCCCAGCAGGCTAAGACCAGCGCCCTCAAGGCTCTCAATATTGCGGCTCGGTTTGACCCCTACACGGGTCCCCCATACCAAACCTACGTACAAGGTCAAGAAAGCATTAGAACCCGTAAAACGGTATAATCTCTTTGAACCTAATCAAGGAGACTTATGAGTCAATTAAAGACCGCCCATGCAGATGCCGCTATTAAAGGTGCCGCCCTCGGTATCCTAACGTTTGCCGCCGCAAAGTACAGCATCTCAACTGAATTGGTTGCATTGCTGTTGCCTTTTGTTGCTACTGGTATTTCGCTGGTATCAACCAAAATTGGTCCTGCAAACACCACATTGCTTCTCAAGGTTGCTGAACAAGCAATTGCCGCCGCCCCTGCTAAAGCAGAACCAGCACCTGTTAAATCCGCAGCAAAGAAAGCCGCTCCAAAAAAGAAGTAAGATATTCATATCCTCCTTTTTTGTGGAAAGATATAACTAATGGCTATTGATTTTTGGTCACCCTCGTATCGTGCATCTTCAAGTGACCTCACAGTTGCTATCTCTCCGCTTGGATTGGTTGAACTTGCAGACGAAGAGTTTGAAGTTCATGGACCACGTCTAAACCGTTATTCTGCGGCTTGGGCGTGGTACCTAGGTCACCACTGGTCATACCGCCGTGAGATGGGCGAGTCACAGTTCTACATGAACTATGTCCGTACCATGTCGGACTACATCACCAACTTCTGTTTTGGTAAGGGCGTTCAGTTTAAAGTACCTGAGCAAAACGGTGCTATCACCCCACACTTGCTCCATAAAGTTTGGGATCAAGATAACAACAAACATTATGTGCTTTGGGAAATGGGTCAACTTGCTTCGGTAACTGGTGATGTGTTCGTTAAAGTTGCTTACGAAGAACCATTTGTTGACAGCGTAGGTATTCCACATGAAGGTCGTGTGCGTGTTATTCCTTTAAACCCAGCACACTGTTTCCCTGAGTACCACCCGCATGACCGTGACCGTTTGATTCGTTTTAAACTTAAGTATCGCTTCTGGGGGACATCACCAGAAGGAACTCGTCAAGTTTATACATTTACTGAGATCCTTACTGACGACACTGTCCAGCAATTTATTAACGACGAATTAGTTGACCAATACGAAAACGTTCTTGGAACTATCCCTGTTGTACATATTCCAAACACATCAATCTCTTCGTCACCTTGGGGTCAGTCGGACATTTGGGACATCATCCCTCTCAACCGTGAACTCAACGAGAAGATGGTTGAAGTCTCAGACATCATTAACTATCACGCCGCTCCTGTAACCATTATTACTGGCGCTAAGGCTTCACAACTAGAGCGTGGTCCTAAAAAGGTTTGGGCTGGTCTTCCTAAGGACGCAAACGTGTTCAACCTTGAATCACGTGGTGAGATGGCTGGCGCTTTGGAATACATCACTTTCTTGAAGCGCACCATGCACGAAATCACTGGTGTGCCTGAGACTGCTCTTGGTCAATTCCAGCCAGTATCTAACACTTCAGGTGTTGCTTTGGCTATCCAATATCAGCCAATGATGAACCGTTTTATGATGAAAAAGATTCACTTTACAAAGGGTCTTGAGCGTATTAACGAAATCATCATTCGCACGGTTGCTATTTTCCAGCCTGAGTATTTGTCGTATAACCCATTGCTTGCGGCTGAACCAGAGCCAGATCAACTCCCACAGTTGGATCCTGCTGACCCTGTCACTTACAAAACAACGGTGCACTGGCCTGAACCACTGCCTGTTGACCAACTCATCAAACTCAATGAAGTTCAAGCCAAGATGGCTTTGGGTCTTGAGTCCAAGCGTGGCGCCCTTGCCTTGTTGGGCGAAGAGTTCCCGAACGAAAAGATGCTTGAAATCTTTGAAGAGTTGCAAAATGACGCCTTGGACCAAGGTGCTCTTGACATGATGAACGCACAGATTCAGCAAGCCATCATGCTTGCTACAGGAATGATTGCAGGACCAGAGGGTGCGTCTCCCGCACCTGCTCCTTCTGGAAGTGGTAATGTAACATCATCTAGTGATGGTAACTCTCCATTACCAGGTGTTGGTGGAGGTATTCCACCAATTGAAGAAGAGATAGTAAACAAATTAGTTTCACGGGCATACGGAGCAAGGTTCGCCCAGCGCCGTAACCCAGACGAAGACAATTAAGGTTTAGAAAAACAGTTATTAACCGCCAAACAACCTATAAGGATAAGACATATGGCAAAGAACGTAGGTCCCGAAGGGGACATCATTACCGTTCCTGTAGACGCTCCAGCAGTGGAGAAGTTTGTAGAGAACGCTACTAAGAACAGCAAGATCTTCACGGAAGATGACGTGGAACAGATCCGCAAGCAGGAGAAAGACAAACTCTACAAGCGGATTGAAGAAGCCGACACCCGTGTAAGGACTATGGAAGAGCAGATGAGCCAGATCGCCGCAGAGCGTGAAGCCGCCCGCAAAGAAGCAGAGGAGCGTGCTAGTAAAGAAGCCGACATCCTGCGTCAACGGGAGATTGAAGAACTCAGCGCCAAGGACCTCCTTGCCAAGCGTGAAGAGGAATTCAACCAGAAACTGCAAGAGATTGACGGAGACTACAAGCGCCGCTTTGACGAGATTGAAGCACAGCGTCAAGCACAAGAGGCGATCATTGAAAAAGAGCGCCGTCTTCAAGAACTTGGGTCCTACCGCAACCGTAGGTTGGCAGAGGAACAAGAAGCGATCATTCCAGAATTAATAGACCTAGTGTCTGGTAATTCGGAAGACGAGATTGAAACATCCATTAGTGTACTTCGTGACCGAAGTGCTGCTATTATTGAATCAATCCAACAAGCGACGGCGCAACAGCAAAGTCGTTTGAGAGGGGTGCCAGTAACGGCTCCCTCTGTAGGGCCAATGGAAACTCAGACGGAATACCAACAGTTGAATGCGGATGACATCCGTAACATGACAATGGATCAGTATGCGAAAATGCGTGATCGGCTACTTAATGCCCGCCCCAATAGGGGTAGGTTCTAAAACCTATAACAACCATTAATCCTTAGGAGGATTAGAACATGGCTTTTCCAGCCCCAACAGGTGGTGCGGTTACAGGAGCAAACCTAGGGTCAATTACGACCACTGGTTACTCAAGTGACTCAACACTTTCACCCGCAATTCAGCAAATCTGGTCCAAGGAAATCTTGTTCCAAGCAATGCCAGTACTCCGTTTTGAACAGTTCGCAGTGAAGAAGACCGAACTCGGCGTGATGCCAGGTCTCACTGTTAACTTCATGCGTTACAACAACCTTTCGGTTGATGCTAACGGTTCAGAATTGGTTGAAGGCGTCCGCATGGAACCATCGGCTCTCTCGGCTTCCCAGATCCAAATCACCGTTAAAGAACAAGGTAAGTCGGTTGCAGTAACCGAACTTCTCTTGAACGCTTCGTTTGATGACGTTATGGCATCGTCCAGCCGCTTGCTCGGTCGTCACATGGCACAGTCCATGGACGTTCAGGCACGCAACACGCTGTACAGCACTGGCGTTCCATTCGGTGGCGGTGCCGCAGTTGCTCCAAACGTAGTCTTTGGTCGCAAGACCAACGGTTCAACCCGTGGATCAATTGCTCCTTACGAGTACTCGGCAGCAGGTTCGGCTTCGGCTCCTGGCTACCTCTCACCAGCAACCATTAAGGACGCTGTTGAAGTACTTGCAGGTCAAAACATCCCACGTCTTGGCGACACTTATGTTTGCTTCGTACACCCAGCACAGGCACGTTCACTCCGTGACTGGCCTGAGTTCATTGAAGTAACGAAGTATGCCGCTCCAGGAAACTTCATGCTCGGTGAAATCGGTCGTATTTACGACGTAGTGTTCATTGAAACCACCCAAGTACTCAAGGGCGGTACGGACATTGTTGACTTGGCTCCAGGAACCGCTGGTTACCAGGATCCAACTGAAACTTCGTACAGCGCAATGATGATCGGTGACAACGCATTCGGTCAGGCAATTGCCCTGCCAGTTGAACTCCGTGACGGTGGCGTAATTGACTTCGGTCGTGAGCATGGTCTCGCTTGGTACGCAATCTGGGGCTTCGGTGTTCTTACACACGAATCCCGAGTATTGATCAACACCAAGGGTGGAGCAATCAACGACTCCTTCTAATTTCTTAGAAGAAAAATGAAGTAGAGTGTAAGGGCGGGGGAAACCCCGCCCTTTATCTCATAATTAACTCAAACAACTAGGAGAATGTAATGGCAATAAAAAAAGCCAATATCTTTGCTGAACCTGTGGAAGCAGACGAAGCACCTGCTGTAGAAGTACAGCCAACTGTTGTTAACAGTGACACGATCAGTGCCCGTGTGAAGGGTACATGGACGATGTTCTGGGGACAGCATTCATTTAATTTTGAGGATGGTTCACGCTACACACTTCCACGTGACCTCTACAATTATTTGCGCAAAAGCGGAAATATCTACGACACTCTCTGAGGTAAATAATGGCTGGTTTTACAGTCCCCAATGCAACCGACTATGCAGTTGGTGGGATCATTGCATCGCTGGATCAAGCAGAACCAGACTCACTTGACTTCTCGTCATTATCTGACCGCCGTGATGCGGTACTTAGTGGTGGTGGCTATACCTCTGTTACAACGGCGTCAGGTAACCCTACGCCCGCTTATCTCAACGTAGTACTTGCTGCTTCAGAGGTTCGCATTGATGGAGTGTATAGCACTATCGCTAGTGGCACAGTTATCGTCCCCCTTGCTGAGGTTAACAGCGATGCTCGCTTTGATTTAATTGTTGCTTATAACAACGGTGGTACCTTTCAATACGCCGTAGTATCAGGTACTGCAAGTAGTACAAACCCAGTATTCCCAACGCTTCCAGACACTCAAATCCCGCTGTATGCGGTGTATGTAAAGAACACTTTTAACACCACCTACACCACTGAACTCCTTGTAGATAAGCGCATTTTTGATCTTACTTCTCTAACCCGTTCTGCAAGCGGTGCACCAGCAGGCAGTCTTGGAAATGTTGGAGATGTTTATTTAAACACGACTAGCCCGTCAAATAATGGTCAATCACAGATCTACGTAAAGACTGGTGCTTCATCATGGGTAAACCTCGCTACATACGTAGCAATGGCTTCAGCCAATACGGCTAATGCTTTAGTACAACGTGATGGTAGCGGTAACTTTACAGCAGGAACTATTACGGCAACTACCTTCTCAGGATCAGGCGCATCTCTTACAAACATCCCAGGGTCTGCATTAGACAACACATCTGTGGCGACTGGAAAGATTGCTGATGGTGCCATCACTGTTGCCAAACTTGCTACTGGAGCGCCACGTGCAGGTTTTAACTCTACTCGTTCAACAACTACTGGAAACTACACAGTGTCTACTTCTGATGTAGGTAAGTTGGTGGAGTTAAGTGCAACTAGTGCAGACATTACCGTAACCGTTCCAGGAACTGGTTTTGCTGACGGTGATCATATTGACCTTCTTCAAACCTCCTCTAACACCTACCGTGTCACTATTCAAGGTGACACAGGTGTTACTGTGAGTGCAGAAGGTAACAAAAGAACACTAAAAGCGCAATGGGCTGGGGCCACTTTGATTAATCGTGGTACCAACACGTGGGTTCTTATCGGCAACTTGACTGCGTAGCCTCTGATGATTCCAGGAATCGTTGAATCGTCTAGGTCAGTAAACCCTTTCTTAGAAACATTTAACCGTGCTAACACGTCTAGCCTTAGCACTACAGATGTTGAATGGACTGAGATTACGGGTGATTGGGTAATTGATACCAACACTGCCTACACCGCTACCTCTGCTTCTTTATACCCAATAGCAACTTTTGACTCTCAAAAATACAATGTGTCTTTACGGGCAACTAACGGAGATAACAAGGCTGGGTTTGGTGTTGCCTTCTGGGTGCAAGACACCAATAACTGGTGGGCATTAGTTAGTGACAGCACTACGACTACTGGTTCTTATTCTTACTACACATGCCCTCAAGGTGGTTACCTTTCAGGAACTACCTGCTACAACACAGTAACTGAACAATACATTCGTTTTTACACAAACGGAGATGGTTGTGTAAACAACCATGCCTATGACTACACCATTGACGCCGCTAGTGGTGACTGTACCTGTAACGACAACTGCCAGCCATGTGATGGTTACCTTGCGTCTGATGGGAATTGTTATCTAGACGTAGTTCCTGGTGTTGGTAACTGTCTTGGTTCAGGGGGGTCTTATAAAGACGGAGACCTTTGTTATTATTATCCAGTGTTTTGGTGCCCTCCGTACACGTACCAAGCCCCAGGTTGCGGTCCTGTTTATGGAACCCTTACAACTGATTACACGTACGCTGCAACTCTTGCTACTGCCAACACCACTACGTATACGTACACAATGAAATTGATCAAAAAGGTTGCGGGAACCGTGTCTGTTGTTGCTACACAAGAGCATGGTACTGACTTAACTGACGGTACTTACATTAATACTTTGTCTGTTGTAACTAACGAAAACCAGTTGACACTTAGTGGTGTTCGTAACGGTTTAAATGTTTCGTTTAGCCACACAGCGGTTAGCCCACTTGTAGCGGATAACCACGGTATTATATTGGCACCTGCTTCACGTAATCAGGGTTCACGAATTGATGACTTCTACTACTTTGGATAAAAATGGAAACACAACTAACAGCAGAAGAACGTTTGGACATCTGTAAAGAATGCCCAAGGTTATTCAAACCCACCTTTACTTGTAAAGAATGTGGTTGCTTCATGAAAGTAAAAGCACAACTCAAAGGGTCAAAGTGCCCAATAGGAAAATGGTAAATATGGATTACGAGATTATTGAAACAACGGTTGGTCCAATTACTAAGTGGAAAGACCAGTTAGTAACCCTTCAGGATATTCCTGTGCTTTTAGATATTGCCTACGCTAATCCTAACTTTTTAAATGATTTATATAAGGCTATTCAACAAGGGATGGCGTCTGCTTTTAAAGATCAACTTGATGCCTTTGAGATGAAAATGAACTTTCATTCTCCAAAAATCAATGCCTACATATCTTCAGCAACCCAATACATTTCTTTTATATCTGGTCCTTGGCCCCAATACAGACAGGTGATGGAGAATAAATGACAACTGAACGTCCTATCCCTAAACCAACGGGCACCGTTGCCGACATCACCAGAGTGTTGGGCGTTATGTCCCATCGCCACAGAGAACAACAACCAGAGGTAAATCAGCCCTACAGAGACACTGTCCCTGGCGCAGGCTCAGGCGATCAGTAATTTGAAGTAAACTGTAAGCATGGCTATCTACTCACAGCAGATCATGGATGAGGTTACCACGGTAGCCAGAAACTACTTGCGGGACTTTCCAAAGTTCTTTCAGGTCTCTTTTGACGCTGTTGGGCGTACCTACGAGTTAGGTCAGCCTAACATTGACACCAGCACCATGTGGATTGCCACAAACGTTGGTGCTTCTGTAACTGAACTAACATCGTCTCAGTATTCACTAGACAGCCGTAACGGCATTCTCCGCCTTGCTTCTACCCCTGCATCAGGAGCAAAGATTATGGTTGAGGGGTACCACTACGAATGGGTGTCCCCACAAGACCTTGAGTTCTATGCCAAGCAGGCTATTTCTCAGCACACTTTCAGTCTTGAAATACCTCTTGAGAACATGTCTGCGCTTATCATTGAAACGATTGGTATTGGCACCATCGTAGAAGCCCTAGGTGCTTTGATGTCTGAGTTCAGCCGTGACATTGACGTTATGACCTCTGAGTCCATTCATATCCCAGCCAGCCAGCGTTTCCGCATGGTACAAAGCCTCCTTGCCTATTGGACTGGTCAGTATCAGTCACAGGCTCGTGCGCTTAACATTGGTGTTGACAGAATTGAAATATTTAATCTACGCCGTGTATCCCGCACAACTAACCGTTATGTACCAATCTTTAAGGCTAAAGAACTTGGTGAGTACGGTCCAATTGAGCGCATCTTCCCAAATCAAGACAAAGAAGTTATTCAACTTGAGGAAGACCCACTGGATAAGTTGCGTGAAGATGTATACATTGACATGGATCCCCCAACGGGCTACACGAATAACACATACATCTAATGGATCTTCGGCGTGAACTAAATAGTATTCGCCGCCATTACCGTGAATACACCAGAAACTATGGTGAGACGGTGGTCTGGTTTGAATACCTAACAGCCACTACTCCAGCCAGCGCTGGGTCACTATACGATGACGTATACGACGAAGGCATAGCAGGACCTAACGGACGCAAGTACAAGTCGGGTGTGACTATTCCCGTATTGATGATTACGGAAACTGAAGACCAGAAACGAGCCATTCCTGAAGGTCGTCAGCCTGTGGAACTCACTAACTTTGTGGCATCCATTGAGGACTTTAGAACCGCTGGGGTGACCGATCCTTTTGAATACCAGAAGCATCTAAACGATATGTTCTTGTATGACGGTCGTTATTTTAGTCTTGCTACATACCGTGTTCGTGGACGCTTACGTGATGACGTCCTTGTAGTCGTTGAAGGTATTGAGGTTTACATCAACCAAGAAATGCCTTTTGACCCAGGTCCAACCGCAATGGGTGTGCAAAACCTTCCTTGGCCTACAGCGTTGCCTAGTATTTGATAAACTTAAAGCAATCTTGGTGAGCGCCAAGAGGTCCAACGCCTAGAACTTAAGGAGAAGCCAATGCCTGGCTTTGATGCCCCTATACCCTCAAGTTCTAGTGACTTTATATCTGGAGAACCTTGGGTTCTTAAGAACATGATGTCTACTACGCTCAACTTTCCCAAACTCGTAGCATCGGCTTTATATGCCGCCGCTCAAGAAGAGGAAGACAGGTTACGACGTACCTATGCAGATCAAGGTATTTCTGCTGATGTGTCAGTCACGTACAACGTTAACAATAATAGGTTTGAAGTTACGGCATCAGGGGCTGAGGTCGTTGAAGCAGAGTACGGCGGACCTACCTCTACAGCACGGGCACTCTTGCGCAAATCTGTGGTTCGTGACGCTGACGCTATGACAAAGACCATTGAAAAGGTAATCAGTAAAGGCTTAAAAGTATGAAGACTGGGTTCCTCTTTGCCGAAGACGAGGCAATCAAAAAGTTGTTTACAGGTCTTACCGTCAGTGACGACCGTGATGCCTCACGCCCAGTTCAAGTGTTCTTCCGATACCCAGAAGGTGAAACAGAACGCTACTACCCTTTCATCACAATTGAACTAATTGACATTGTGCATGCAAAGAACCGTCAGCATTCTGAGAACTTCTTAGATACTCACCGTACGGGGCATCCCAACAATATTGACTATTGGCCTAGCACCTCTTCCGCTAGTTCCCCAAATATTGAAGGATTTGACTCATACAAAACTACTGAGTTTACCCCAATAGATCTTTTATATCAAGTTTCTACGTTTACAAGAAGCGCCATACATGACCGACAAATAGCCACCCAGATGTTAACTACAGTTATCCCCTTTAGGTACAGTTCAATCAACATTGAGGCAGACGGAACCTCTCGTCGTTTGGACCTACTAGATTGGTCTACAGCAGACCTTCTTGACCCTGAAGCGGGCTACAGAAAGCGTATCTTCCGTAAGGTATACACACTACAAATGACGTCGGAACTACCAACGTCTGCACTAATCGGCCTCAAGAAAGTAACGTCTGTATCAACTACACTTGAACAGACGAATTAATTATTGAAACCCTGTCACCTTTGATTTAGGAGTAAAAATGGCATACGAACGCCCAGGAGTCTACGTACGTGAGACTCCATTTACAAGCAACATCAGCCCACGCACCGCTACAACGGCTGCCGCATTTGTCGGTACCGCAGAGCGTGGTCCTGCTGTTCCAACCCTCATTACCTCGTGGAATGACTACAAGGCAAAGTTTGGTGAATTGGCACAAGGTTACGACCTTGGTTATGCTGTTTACCATTACTTTGCAAACGGTGGTCGTGACGCTTATGTTTCACGTGTAATTGACACCACCGCCGTTGCATCTACAGTTGCGTACACAGGTACAGTAACTGGTGCTTCTGGATCATCAACTTTGTTTACTTTGCAAGCATCTTCAAAAGGTGCTTGGGGTGACGACGTTTCAGTTACTTTGAGTTTTGATACAAACACTTTGGTTGATGCATCAAGCGCACCAAAAGTACAGGCATCAACGTTGTTCTCAATGATTGTTTCGCAAGAACGAAACGGTTCTACAATTGAAGTAGAGCGTTGGCAAGAACTTTCGTTTGATCCTTCAGCAAGCCGTTATTTCAAGCAAGTTCTTGAACTTTATTCGTCGTACGTAAATGTACAGGGAACCCCAGCAACAATTGGTACAAACACCACTATTGCTGTTTCTGGTATTACCGCAGGTACATACTCAACAACACTTACATTGGCTAATGGTTCAGACGCTACTAACGCTTCGTCAGTAAGTGCTGACACTGAATGGGCTACCTCAGTATCAAATCTTGATGCAGTAAGTGGTCCTTTGTTGATTAACCTTGTTGGTCAGACATCAAGCACCCGTGTTAACCAAGCGTTGTCATATGCAGCAAACCGTGCTGACGCTTTTGTCATCATTGATTGCCCAATTGACGCTGCAACTAAGGCTGACGTGCAGACCGCAATCTCGTCATACAGCACCAGCAATGGTGGCTTTGGCGCTGTGTACTTCCCAGCATTGAAGATGTATGACCCATCAAAGAGTGGTCCAACCGCTATCCGCAACACCTACCCAGGTGGAGCAATTGCTGGAGCGTACGTACGTTCGGAGAACCTCCGTGGTGTTGCTAAAGCACCTGCTGGTTACTTCTTGGACTTGCAGAACGTATTCGGCTTGGTAGCAACTGTGTCAGATGCTGATCAAGGTACTTTGTATAACACTAACCATGTTAACTGCATCCGCACGATTGCTGGTGGTGGAACAATCATCAACGGTGCTCGCACCTTGGCTAAGAACCGTCCAGACAAGTACATCACGATCCGCCGTACCCTTTCGTACCTACGCACGGTTCTTGATGCACAAACTCAGTTTGCTGTTTTTGAACCTAACGACGAACGTTTGTGGGATCGCATCAAAGTCTCATTGTCCAGCACTCTTACTGATTTCTGGGCTAAGGGGAACTTGAAGGGTGCTAACTCAACAAGTGCTTTCTACATCATCTGTGACTCAACAAACAACACTCAGGCAAGTATTGAAGATGGATACGTAAATATTGAGGTTGGTGTCGCATTGCAGTACCCAGCCGAGTTTGTCGTAATTAACCTCACACAGTGGGCTGGCAACGGCTCTGCTGGAAACCTCTAATCCAAGGAGTTATTTAAAAAATGGTAACAGCAAAAACAATGCGAACTGATCCGCTACGTAACTTTAAGTTCCGTGTGCAGATTATTCCTAAGTCATCCTCAGGTCCTATTGCTCAAAAGTTAAGCCAAGTTAGTGAACTTGGTTTTGCTCAGGTAAGCGGTATCTCCGTAACCAACGAAATCATCACCTATCGTGAAGGTGGAATGAACACCCACCCACACAAGATGGTGGCACAGTCAGACTTTGCCCCTGTCTCATTTGCTCGTGGTGCCTTCAGTGGTCAAGATCAGTTGTTCCAGTGGCAGAAGTTCCTCCATGCTTGGTTGGGACAAGGCGTTGGTGGAGAACCTGGATTGTCAAATGGCGACTCAGAATACCGTTGCGACATTCTCGTAAAAGTATACGACCACCCACACACCGCAAGTGAAGTAGATGCTCAGAGTGGAAACTCTTTGTTCTACCAGTATGACGGTGGACAACAGGGAACTTCTAACAAGCCAGTTGTACCTGGAAACGTTAAGTTTCAATTTAAACTGTTTAATGCATGGCCTGGCGCTTATGCTTTGACCGACCTTAATGCTGGAGACAACGGTATCTTGATTCAATCAATGACCGTTCACCACGAAGGTTTCTACATTGACTGGAACGGTACTCAAGACCTCGCAACCATGTAGTATAACCAGTACCACTATTTAAGGAGTATAAGAAGATGGATGATAAACAACAAGCCGATGCGCTTAATGCCGCCCTTGCAGAAGAGATTCCTGAAGTTAAAGCACCACCCTCAACCTCTATAGAGTTGTTGCGTGGTGTCTTTAACTCGGAAACTAACTCATGGGAAAACACCGCATACGTTCGGGAATTAAACGGTTTTGACGAAGAAGCACTGGCTGCTTTAGATAATCAAAACATAGTTTATTCTGAGTACATGTCCGTACTGTTAAAGCGGGCTGTAGTTTCAGTCGGGTCCTTCTCTGTTAAAGATAACCCAACTGTCATTGATAATTTAATTATTGGTGATCGTGATTTGTTGTTTCTGAAGATCGTTGAAGCAACCTACGGTGTAAACCGTGAGTACCAAGTGACCTGTGGTTCATGCAAGGCTATGAACGACATTGTTGTTCCAATGAATGAGTTTGAGAACCGCAAGGTAGACCATGACCCTCAAACACCTTTAGAAGCAACCTTATCTGACGGCACTAAGATTCGGATGCGTCTTCCTAACGGTATGGACAGCCAGATCGTTGCTAAAAAAGCAAAGTCAACCGCAGAACAAAATACGTTAATGCTGGCTCGTTGTGTTGAATCCCCAGCCATGTCTAACCCACAGCAATGGGCTAAAGGACTTGGTATGAAGGACCGCAATGAGTTGGTTCGGGTACTAATGGACAGCCAACCTGGCCCTGAAGTAGGGGAGGTGAATGCCCAATGCGCTACGTGTGGCTCAGATCTGAACATCGTGCTTGATTGGGCATCCCTTTTATTCGGTTAATCTAACTCATATATACTGGGAATACGATTTGATAGCCACGGTTTACAAGGGCTTTACGCTCAACGACATACAAAATATGGCAGTACGCCAACGGGAGTACTGGTCCGCAATGGGTAAATGGCGTAACTCTGGAGACTGATGAAACATGCCTGAAGAACGTGGCGTAGGTGATGGTGCTTTTGGCGGTAGTCCACGCACTGGAAACAATGTTTCCAATGTAAACGCTAACGTTGGCATGCGCCTTGATAGGTCTATTGCCCGTTTATGGATGACAACGTACGATGATCTTACTAGAAGAGTAAGAACGTTACGTAATGAAATTAGGCAACTAAACACCGAAGCAAGCCGTACCACTGGGGCAATCACTGGTTCAGGTGGCGGTGCGCCATCTTCAGCATCAACTACTACAGCCGCCGCAACTTCTAATGCTACTGCTACAACTGCACGCCTAGTAGCAGGTACAGGTGGTGGTAGCGGTGGTGGGCTTGGTGGCGGACTCGGAAACCTTGGAGGAGGTGGAGGCGGTGGTGGTCTTAGTGGCGCCGCTATGGCTAGTGGGAACCCTTATGCAATGGCGGCGTCATTAGCGGCTAAATCAATCACTAAGAATTTGGACAAAGTCCAAGAACAACTGCAAAAGTTAGATGCCCGCATTGATCGTGGTTATGGTCCATCTTTAGAAGCAGACCGTCAGAGCGTGATGTTCCAACAAATGTATGGAATATCTCAACAACAGAATTACAACCAATTTAGAAAGCCAATTAACAATTACCGACTTGGTCCTGGTGGTATTAACCAGATGCTTAGTCTTCAAGCAACTACTGGTCTTAACGCTCAAATAATGGCTCCAGGTGTGGAAGCAATCCGCACCATGACTGGTTTTGGTTTAAGCACTGGCGATGTAAGCAACATGCTTTCTACGTTGGCTTCTCCAGAAGTAAACAATCGTTTAACAATGACGTTGGGTACGGGTCTGTATGGACCTGGTGGTAAGCAACGCTCTCCAGTAGAAGTCATTCAGGCAATTGTTCGTGGTGCTGGTTTGACTAATGAAAACGTAGTTCGTGGTGCGCTACAACCTGGATCTATGACCCGTGCTCGTTTGAGCGCTATGGGTGTACCTCCAGAAATGCAAGATGTTGTTATTCAATACGCAATGCAAAACATTCAATACCAGAAAAAGACTGGCGGAAAGAAGGGGATGTACAACCCTGCTGACCGTAAGCAGTTGGGTGTCATGGGTATTGATAAGAACTTTGCTACTGAACGAGAAGTAACAGATGTTCGTAGAACACAACGTGATGAGTCGTTCTATAACAAACAAAAAGACAACTACGCATCTTTAGAGCGCAATACCCAGAAGATGGAAGACCTCACACGTAAGGTTGAGGAGTTAACTGCCGCCATTATTGGTGCTCGTATTAGTACCCGAAATAACCCGTTAACCAATGCTCTTGGTAAAGGTTTTGGTGCGGCTTTTGGTCCAATTAAAGATGCGTTAGGTTTAATTGGTGGAGATGCTTTAGAAGATGGAACAGGATCTAAAGCAACTAATGGTGCTAGGGGTGGCAGAGGATCGGTAAATGTACCAAGTAGTTTAAATAAAACGTTTGGTGATCGTTTGCGTCAAATGATGTCAGAGCGCCCAAGCATCACAATTGGAACTGGTTTCCGTTCCTCAGCGGATCAGCGAACAATGTTCTTGTCCCGCTATTCAAAGACCTCTGAAAAGACAGGTGTGTACTGGGACGGTTCATACTGGAAGAAGCATGCTGGTGTTCCAGATGCGGCTCCCCCAGGAATGTCAATGCACGAACTTGGTTTGGCAGTTGACCTTAACTATCCAACAAAGGCTGACGAAGAATGGTTCATGCGAAACGCTTCACGCTTTGGTTTGAAGACTATCTCAAGCATTGCTGAACCTTGGCACGTACAACCAGCAGAACTTGCAAATAGCAGAAGGCAATATGAAAAAGATGGAGCGCCGTGGGGACGTGGTCCTGCGGGAACTATTGCTTACCCATTTGACGCTACCTTTGAAGGAACTCCAGAAGATTCATATGGCGCTAGTGGTGGTATCACTGTTAATTCTCAAATGAGTATTGCTGATTCCATTACTTATTCTCGTGCTAGTAATGTGCTGAAAATTGGAGGAGGTGGCATTGGTGGTCGTGTAGTTACATTACGTACAGGAGCGCCAAAAACTGGGGAAAATAAAGGTAAAGGTTCTGCACCAGGGTTTAAACCAGGAACCATCCCTGCGGGATTCATGTACCGAACAACTCCAAACTACCAAGGTTGGGGTTATTTTGTTCCACAATCATTTACCGACGCTGATCTAGAAGCCTTACACCTACACGAGCAAAAGGATTGGACTAGAACTGTAAAGAATCGTGACGGCACGCTTATGGGCGGATTTGCCATGAATCAATATAACTGGAACCGAGGTGGTGGTTTAAAGTATGCAAAGAATCCTGCACTAGCAACTCCTGAAGATCAAAAGAAAGTAGCCAAAGTTCTATTAGAACAACTTTGGGCGCACGATGGCTTTGAATCTATTGTACGAGGCAACATAACATGGCCTGGTGCAGGAAAACTTAAATCAATTGATCTTCCTCCTGGAACCCCTATTAGTACTACAAAGGGTTCTTCAGGTGACCCTATTAGCGCACCTTCTCGTGGTGGCGGTGGTAACACTGTGATCGTAGAGGGCAATGGAGGTGGTATTACAATTGCTCCAAACATTTACATTCAATCAGCAGGTAACAATGTGGCAGACGCAAACCGTGCCGCTCAAGAGATTGCAGATATCATTTCTCGTAAAGTTAAAACAACTGCTCTAAGGGGTATGTAATGGCTAATAAATTCCCAGCACGTTATCAAAATGACCAGTTTTATAACTTTACTAAATATGAAGGTGGCATCAAACCAGGTAGCGAAAAGGCTATTGGAGATAAAGACAACCCTGGTTTTTTATGGCCTGCCAGTAATTATAAGAATGCTGTTACAGGAACAAACATCAAACTACAGCGTGGGTATATGCGTATGATTGCGGAAGCATATGGGACAGATGCAGCAAGTCAAAACTTGTCTAAACGACGTTTTAACTTTCAATTTAACCCTGACGTTCTTGTACGTTCCGTAACTGCTCGTAATGATGTTCAGTTTTGGATGAACCAAGACCCTAGTCAGTTTGTTAATCCAATCCCAGGACAATCTAACTTTGCTTTTAGTTTCATATTAAACCGTGAGGCAGAGGTAGCGTCAGGAACTTACCGTAATAATTCAAACGTTATTACTACTAATAATCGTCCTACAACAATACCTGGAGAAGTACGAGATGTTTATGCGGCTTCACCTGGCGGTGGGGGTGGCAAAGTTGGCACTACTGTTGGTGAATATAACCCATCGTCAGTAACTGATATCGGTGTTCTAGCAGACCTTATGGTATTTGACCAAGTTATTGGTCAGGGATTAAATCAAGATTTAGCAAACAAACTGTTAGGAAAGATTACTGACTACACAAAAGAATACAACATTAATAACCCTACAAATGCATCCGCAGGAACAGCAGATGCTCAAGACCAACAACCACTTGTAATGCCATCAGACTTAGGCGAGTATCTGTCTGGGAATATTGGTAACTCTGCGTTTCTCATCGCTCAACCAGTACGAATAGTGTTTTCTTCTTTGTACATGGTTGAAGGGTTTATAAGCAGTTCAACTGTTACGTTTAACAAATTTAACCTAGCCATGGTGCCAACACAATGCACTGTAGAAATTCAAATGGAAGCAATGTACATTGGATTTGCAACTAGGGATACGTTTCTTACACGTAGTCTTAAAGTTGCGCTAGAAGACACTCAACCAGGTCAGGGCAGTAGTGATGTAGAGCAAGAAGCCATAAAGTTACAGCCGCTTGCTGATGACCTTGTTAATAGAGTTGTGCGCTCTAAGAGTTCTATACCATCAAAAATAAACCCATTTAGTAATGACAGCAACAGAAAAGAACTTAAAATATCAGACATTTTAAGTAAGGGTGACAGTACGTTTTTTGAAGTATCTATGGTCCCTACTAATACTTACGATGTTAATAAAGATTTTATTGCTAAAACAGATGCCACTATGACTATTAGAATAACGTACAAAGGTCGTCAAGGTGTTCCTCAAGACCCTGACTTTACAGGTAGTATTGGTAAAATTATCTACGAAACGTCTGCTCAATCAGAAGTTACTTGGGACTCTGCTATTCCATTAGTTAACGCAAGGCCAACTACTTTTGAAATAACAAAATTAAACCCAAGTATTGCAAATAAATATGACACGTCATCGGCTGCTAAATACCTTATTGAAGTCAATATTGGTTATGTTGTTTCTGGTACTCAAGGTGGTCAAGCAACTTCAAAACAATACGCTCAAGCACTTACAGAAGTGTTATATGATAATTGGATAGACGGTGATTCATTCAATGTTAAAACTATACAGTCTTCAACAAAGTTAAATTAATTATGGCTATTAATACATCCTCACGGTACACAACAGTCATTGATACTTCCTCTACTAATATTATTGCTGTTCGTAGAGACACTACTTCAGTACGTTACACAAACTATGTAACACGTTCAGAAGAATCATTTGAAAGTCTTGCTAATCGTATATTTCGTGATGGTACTCAATATTGGCGAATTGCTGATATGAACCCACATGTTAAATTCCCCGATGTAATACCTACAGGAACGATCATTCGGCTGCCTGCATGATTTTTAAAAGTAATCATCCTAACTCTCCTGATGTATCAGTTATCTTAAGTGATGTTTCAGTAGATTACGCAACAATACAATCTGTAAGTATTGACGTGCATGAAAACATGCATGATATGGCAACTATTACTTTTAGCGGTTTTCTGACTAAAGGTATTACTGATTATGTGGGTGTTCCTGTTTATATTTCTATTGGGGTTAATGAAAGCCGAGTAATTGAGTTTTACGGTTATGTCTCGTTTGTTGAACCTGTTATGGAAACAAGAAAGGGTTTAATAAACAACAGCCCTGTTCAAACTGCTGTGCTGACCTGTATGGGTGCATCCTATGATATGAGCAACAATAAGTACAGAGTGTGGGAAAACGTTACCCTTGCAAATATTGTTGAAAAGATAGCAACTACTTATGGGTATTCGCTTGCAGTTCCAGATGATCGTTTTGTATGGAAACGACTATTACAAAACCAAAAGTCTGATTGGCAGTTTTTAAAAGACGCTTGTAATTCAATTGGGTATTACATGACTACGTCAGGAACCCACATACACATCTATGACCCGTACAAAGCAATTGCACGGCAACTTCCTTATGTAGAGTTACTCACTGTGCGTGGGGCATTTGGAGACTTAGAATATGCGCCTGGTCGGATTATGGAGTTTAGAGGATTATTTGGAGATATTACTTTAGACGGGGCTGTTTCTAAATATAACTATGTTGGTATTGATTCATCTGGCACTGTTGTACAAGCCTCTACTTCTGATGATGACTTTACCAAACTTGGTGAACTTGTTGAACGGCGATATACCAACGAAGTAGCCACAAACGTTACGTCTGTTGAAATGTTAAATAAACTTGCTAAAGCGTCTACTAAACAAAATTACCCGTACAACGCCACCGCATTGGTTACTGGAGTTCCAGATCCTGTCCCAGGGTCTGTAGTTAAAATTGATAACTACGACTCCTACTTTGATGGATATTGGATTGTTAGGGGTGCCAAACATATGGTAACAAGGTCAAACTATCTAACAGAATTGACGCTATCTACTGACTCTACCAATGGTGTAATTCCAGTTAATCAACCAGGGGCTGCTTTTCAAGCGCCTCCACTACCTATTTTAGTTGACGGCAAATGGTCTGCTTCTTTAGAATTTAGTGATGTATATGTTTAGTAGCCCTGTATACAGAGCCATTGTCACCTACTCAAATAGCGTTAATGGGGAGATAAAAGTCCGAATCCCTGCACTATCTGGGGTACTGGACGTTGTAGCGCTATCTACGGTGGGCAGATCAGCGTACAATGGTAGTTGGGTAGTACCAGCAATCGGGGAACAAATAGTCGTCACGGCTGATGACGTTAACCTTACCAACCTATTTTGGGTTCAAACAAACCCAGTAACCCCTGTGTCTACTGCCTCTATTGAAGCAGACGTAGTAGGGCTTACTACGGATGTAAATGGGTTAACCACCCGTATTAATGAACTAGAATCGTATAGGGACGCATTTCTATTAGGAGTCTTTAATTAACCATGGCAACGATCAAAACCCCATTTGCTATTGCACCATCAGGGCGAGTTGAGCGTGTCATGGACCAGAACGCTATAGCCCGTCAACAGATCATTGATGTTCTTACAACATCTAAGTTTGAGCGAACCATGCGCCCTGGGTATGGTGCGGGCGCTAATGATTTGCTTTACGAGCCAGTAGATGATCTTATCTATGGTGAATTTAAAGCCGACGCTCTATTAGAACTTAACAAAAGAATAAACATTGCAAGTATTATTGACGTCCGTGTAGGTGCTTCTAGTACCCCTTACTTTGCAGATGATCTTAGTAATACAATTGAGATTTCGGTTTACTACCGAACTGCTTCTCCAGGCGTTCAATCTTTTTCATTTAACATCGCCACCCCTGGCGCTCTCACTGAGGAATCGGTAATATGACAACCTTTGACTATACCAGCAGGGACTATACGTCCATTCAAAACGACTTATTTGCTCGTGCGCAGACGCAAATTCCTGAATGGACATCTCGTGATAGTGGTGACTTTGGAGTGCTCATGGTTGACCTGTGGGCGTATATGGGAGACATCCTTCATTACTATGTGGACCGTGCCGCTGGCGAATCTTTCCTTAATACTGCAACACAACGTGAAAGTGTTCTTGCAATTGCAAACCTATTGGATTACTTGCCGTCTGGTCGTAGGTCAGCAAAAGTAAACATTCAACTGGACGCCAATCTTACAACGGCTACTGATACAAACCCTGTATTCATCCCTAAGTACACCCGATTTAAAGCAACTCCATTAGTGGACACTGCTTCCCCTGTTATATTCCTGTTAGACACTCCAATTGCTTTTGTAGGAACAAGTAACGGTGCCAGTACAAGCGTGGTTTCTGACGGTGTTACGTATGCAACCTATCCAAAAACACAAGTAATTTCAGTGGCTCTTACCGAAGGAGAACGCTTTACTGAAACGTATACCTCTACTGGTTTGGTTGGGCAACGAATTACCTTGCGACAAACAGGCGTTGTTACGGACAGTATTACGGTTACAACAAACGAGGGTGGCGCTGGGTCCACAGTGACCTACGCATATGTTGAACGAATCATCAATGGAACAAACAATGACAAAATCTATGCCGTAGATATCACGGCAGATAACTATAGTGTTATTGCATTTGGAAACAACGTTAACGGATCTGTACCAGCCGTTAACTCCGCTATTACCATTACTTACCGTAAAAGTCGTGGTAGTGCAGGTAACGTTGTTATAGGCGCTGTCAAAGAAATAGAAAGCACTACAGTACCTAACAAGCCATCATTAGATGGTTTAGTAGTTGTTCCAAACTCCTTGAAAGCCTCAGGTGGTGTTGACATTGAATCAATGGCTTCACTTAAACAGAACATCCCAGCATCTTTTAGGTCTCAAGACCGTGCTGTGTCTTTGCAAGACTATCGTGACCTTGTACTGCGTGTTCCAGGGATCGTACGAGCAACGTCGTATGTTAGTGGTAGTACCGTATACATTAAAGCAACCACTCAGCCCTCTGACTATGGATCATCAAACACATTGGTATTAACTAGTGAAAAAGTTACAGATATTGTTAATTACTTAGCGCCACGTGAAATTGCTTTTGTTACATCTTCAGTAGGAGCATCTGTAAGTTTAACGCCTGTCAACTTTGCAGGAACTGTTCAAATTAAAGATGGCTATATTCAAGAAGTTGTGTACAACAAAGTTGTAGATGCTATCTATTCATTGTTTGACTTTGATAACTTAGATTTTGGTACAACTGTATCGCTTGGTAGTGTTTATCGGGCTATTCTTGACGTAGATGGTGTTGATTACACCAACATTACTAAATTTACAATTACTGGGTCAAACGTTATTGACAGCAGTGGTTCCTTTATAGGTGTTACTCCTAACGCACAATCATTGTTAGTACTTGGCTCTACATCATCCTTTACACTTACACCTAGCGGTGGCATTACCGCATCTGGCGGGTAATCATGGCAAGAAAGTCTTTTAGGCTTAGGCGTGTTTCTGGAGTCGGTGACGCCGTAGGGGTCGGTTCATTTGTACGAGGTCTTCCTAGTACACAGCGCCTTCTTGGTGTATCAGCCGCTGATCAAGACGCCGCACTTCGTTCAACTGGCATTATTACAATATCTGAAACCGCAGATGCTTCTGTATTTTCAGCAATACCAATTGAATACAACGCTGTAGAACTAGCATGGCTTCTCACAAGCCCATTTGTAGCGGTAGAAGATATTACAGAAGGTGATTCTGGGCTAATAGGGGTTGCCATTGTATATTCAACCACTGGTTATCCAGAAACAGTGGCTGACGGTAAGTTATTGGTTAACAGTGACGTTCTTAGTTATATACACCAAGAGCAAATTCCCATCATTACAGATACAGGTACCGTAATTAAGTCAGAACCAGAACCTGGTAAATGGGCTTATTACACACTGTTTGGTTATTACAACACCGATGGTGTTGACGGTTCTTATTTCTATGAGCGTCTTGCTTCTTTAGAGGTACTGCTTCCCTTTGATTATGGTTCACGTAGTGCTTTGTGGAAACGAGTACCGCAGTACTACCGAGAGATGGACTCTGTTAATGCATCGTTAGACCCTAATCAACTTAATCGTGGTCAACTTGAACGTTTTATTGACGTGTTTGGTTTTGAGATAGATAGAACAAGAACTCTGATTGATTCATTGATGGTTCAATACGACCCACTACTTGCTGAGGCAGATGCTGTAGAAGAATTAGCAAACATGCTTGGTCTTGAACTAAATGTGACTGACATTGGTGTATCACGTACTCGTGCGCTACTCCATGACATCGGATATATCCGACGACAAAAAGGTACAGAAAACGCCACAGTGGCATACCTAACAGCCGTAAGTGGTGGAGACGTATCTGTTTTTACTGGAGCAAGCGCTCCGTACTATACGTTTGCGGTTCATTCTCAAAAAGCAAACTTAGTTGCTAATCCACAATTTGTAGGGTCTTCTTCATGGTCGGTTGCTTCAGAGTATTCAGTAACAACTACCAGTGCGTCTAGCGGAATCACAATTACTGCTGGCGCTACAGCAACAAAGGTAGCCGTACGTTCAACTGTGGCTGTACCAGTTTCTTCAGAACATACATATTATATGTCTGGTGAATTCAGTGGTGCGTCTGCTCCCGTTGTTTATGGCAGTCTGTGGCACACCGCTAATAACTGGTCTGCATGGGGTTCAACAACCACTCAAGTTGATGAGATCCCTGCTGGTATTACTGGTAGGCGTATCTACGAAATGGATACCGCAGGGTCCAGTGCTTCCTTATATCCAGTATTAGTTTTGTATCTAGGGGCTAACCAATCCATTACTCTTAAAAAATGGATGGTAGAACCCAATAGTTATGGAGACTTCTTTGATGGAGACTCAGTGTTTGGTGGTTACCTATACCAAGGTTTCTCGCCCGACTTTAGATGGACAGGGACGGCCTACGCCTCGTATTCCATCTATACGGCTAACAGAAAAAAGACCCAAGACTCTATTGAGCGCTTGCTTCCAAAGATCCTTCCAGTTACACTTCTAGGTACCGACAGTGGGCAACCTAAGTATGAAGTGTTGTTTGATTGGATTCCTGGAAGAACATTATGACCTATATCATTGCAGGTTTAGCCGTATATAAAATAATCCAATTGGCTGATGCCCTTTCACCAAGAGAAGCCATGCCATGGGTCAAGATCCTACTGACCGTATTGGTATCTGTGGGTGCTGCTTTTGTTATAGACCTAGATGGAAATCCCGCAGAACAAGTTGTGGCAGGTCTTGGCATCGCTACACTGGCGGGAGCCACCCACTCCTTGCTACGGTTGCTGACCTTAACAGGGGACATGGCGCACAAAAAATCACTTAAATAAAAGGATCAAAAACGATGCTCAAGAAGTATGGAATTCTCGGTAGTGGCATAACAAGCAAGAATGTAATTGAAGATGCCCTCAATGAACTAGGTGTGGACAATGACTTCATTGTTACCTGTGGTGCCAAGCCATCTGAATCCGAGGCACGAGTAATCAACTGGTTGATTGACATGGAAGTCAATTACGAAATCATTCATGCAGGTAAGGCTCCAACAAAGTTTATTGAGAGTGCCTCGGTTGAACAATTAGAGGTAAACCCAGCACGGGAAATGATTCGCCAACTTGCTAAGAAAAAAGGAACTCTTTTACTTCTTTGGGATGACACAGTAGTACCTGAGATGGAAGAAATCTGTTTTGATGCGGCTGATGCTGGTGTCACTATCCTTGATTTGACTAATGGTCTTGTACCAATTGTTGTGGACATTACTACTGAAGAAAAGACAGCACCAGTTCAAACTGAAGAAGTTGAGATTGAAGCCTTTACTCGTGATGAGATGCTGTCAATGTCCATTGGTGTTCTTCGCCGTACAGCAAAGTCCCAAGGGATCCAGGTAGGTACATCTATGTCTAAGGAACAGATCGTGGATGCAATCCTTAATGACGTACCAATGCCAGACCCAATCATTGAAGATACCGAGGTAGAGGAAGTGGACATCCTTCCACCAATTGATCTAGGTACTTTTCATGTTGTAAGTAGCGCTCAGAACGACCGAGCAATCACTAGTTCTTACAACACCTGCATGCTTACGGCAACATTCCCTAGTGGAGTGATTATGAGCCGTCCTGCAAATGTGGAAGAAGTCAAACAGTTGTTTGGCTTTGGTTCAACTGTTTAGTTACCACTTAACCTTGTCAGCCCAATAAGCGGCAGACATCTTGCCTTTAGAGATGTTCTTAGCGTGACGTGCTTTAAATGAAGCGTTACGTGCAGAACCATCAGGTGAACCTTTAACGCCCTGTTGACCAAAGCGAATCGTCTTAACTTGATCGCCTTCTTTAGCAACAACAACATGTGACTTGGTTGGGTGATCAGGTGTTGCTTTTGGTTTATTAAAACCAGATACACCTGCACGTGTAAGTCGTGGGTCTTTCTTACTCTCAGCCATTACTTCTTACCTTTCTTGGAGACAGCCATGTTGTCAACAAGGTTTGGATACGGACGACCAGCGGCTTTAGCACGAGCCTTTGCTTCTGACTTCTGGTCAGGTGTCAACTTAGTTGACTTCTTCTTTGGATTGGGTTTGTCCCATACTTCTTTTTTAGATGCCATGGGAATAGTTTAGCGGTTGGGAGGAGAGCCATTTAACACGGGCAGGGGAGAAAGGAGGTAAAGCCCCTGCTCTGTCGTCCTGAGGAGGTCGCTCTCCTCCCAACACTCTTATTACTTTAACACCCGATCAGGAAGTGTTAAAGCAACGCCGAGAGTGTAACATGGGCGCCCCGAGAAATGACAACCTGAGGAGCACAAGAAATGGCAAAGAACAACCGACTGAGTGGCCCCTTTTTACCAGTCCCAAGATGGGTGTTGCCATACATTGCAACTGACTATGTATCCCATGCAGTACTGAACCACTTCCTTCAGTACCTCCACCCTGATACCCAGGAACTGACGACGTCCTACCAGCACATTGCTGACCAAATGGGTTGTGATCGCCGTACGGTTATGCGCTCAATAAAACGACTTGAGGAAATTGGTTTGATCGTCAAACAGCACCGTGTCACTAGGTCAAATAAGAACCTGACGAATAGTTACTATGTCAATTTTAACAATCCACTAGTGTCACACGAGTCACCCCTAGTGGTGACACTGGAGACACTAGGTAGTGTCACCACAGACACCACTAGTAGTGTCTCCCGTGACACCCAATCAAGAGTATCTATCAAGAGTAAGAAAATCAAGAAGAGGGAAATTTTAACAAAAGTGGATCAGAGGTTGGTGGATGAAGAAACAATTTGACGACTGGGGAACTGGTTTAGGCGAAGACCCCGATAGAAAAGAACCAGCCCCAAAACAGATGCGCCAAGATTCCCGAGGCTCTCTAGTTCATTTCTTTCGTGACAGTTTGCCAACCGAGAACCTGATGAGAATCACCGCCCCTGTAAATGGTCCCGCCATGATGAAAGGGTTTAAGAAACTTACAGACAAAGGCTTTACAAACGAACAGATTCGTGAGATGATCTTGGACTTCGTTAAGGAGATCACACGCCGACCATTGCCAATAGAAGTGGCACCATGGAGAGCGTTCCTTGCGAATTTAGATAAATACGCAAAACAGCAAAGGATGACTAACGATGTTGAACCAACAACAACCTCCATTGACCCCCGTCTCATCGGAGAATAAAAAACTATTAGCAGTTCGTTGCCTTGGTTGTGGGGTTCTTTTTATGCGACCAGAAGATTATGCGATGCATTTCTCAAGCATTGGCTGTAACATGCAAACCCCCGTGTATAAGAAACGAGCATAAGTACACCATGACTGACTGGAAGAGTAATAAGTACTGGCGCAACCGTCCAGTAGAAGAGCGAGTGCGCAACCTACGTGTTCCACCTCGCTATAAGACTTGCACGTTTGAGAACTATGACGAAGAGGAAGGTTCTCCAGCATTCAAAAGTGCTGTAGAGAAATGGTCTACAAGCATTGACAAGCGCATGGAAGATGGAATGGGTTTGTACATTTACGGTAAGACTGGTCTTGGTAAAACTCACATGGCAGTTTCTGCACTTAACCAGATCATCTCAACAAAGCAATTAAGTGGACTGTTCTTGTCTTATGACATATTCACTGAGATGGTTCATGACTCTCGCAACAATGACGGTGAACTGCCAGAGATGTACGGCGATCCAAATCTACTTAAGTACATGCGACGTGTTTATGACATCGTTGTAATTGACAACTTGAACGCCGACCGCTTAACTGAGTACATGGCAAAGACGGTGTCAAACATGATTGAGTCTCGCTACGAGATGCAATTGCCAACAATCTTTACAACTGAGATTATTCCTGACAAACTTCCAGCGATCTACAGTCCACGAGTTCACTCCATCATTAAGCAGTCATGCTTCATGGTTGGTGTAACTGGTGAAGACTACAGAACGAGGGATTAATGCTCGGTAACGATATTCAGTCTTACGACTACATCGGATTCGGAGTGGTGTTTGAAGACCTTCTTGCTACACCACCTGTAAAATTAAAAGCACTAGGTGCATCGTTGTATCAGGCACGCAACAATTGGAACCGTGTCATTGAACAATGGAAGCCAAACGACATGCCATTGAAAGCGCTGTACGACACAACCAATCGGTTGGGCATAGGAGCAGAAGTATTTACTTTCTTACATCCTGATGCTGTGCCTGCAATTGAACAATTCTTATTTCGCAAAGATATTTCTGTTCCCGTTCTTTACTACAAAGCGGTAGAAGATTTGGAATATGACTTGCGTTTCAAGCGAGCAATTCGTACAATCTTCGTTCCGCACAAAGAACAAGCCTCAGTGCTTGGGATGCGTGCAACAGTCACACCTCCTACTAGCGCTTGGGTTCTCTAATGGCATCAACTGAACATCTCTTAATCAGTAAGGTAATCCAAACCTCAGACCTCAGCGAAGTCATTGATGCAGGTATTCGCCCCGAGCACTTCAGCGGTGAGTGGTCTGACATCTGGCTATGGGTTCTTAACTACTGGCGTGAATACAGCACTATTCCAACGGCTCGTGCGTTTAAACAAGAGTACGCAGATGTTCGTTTGCTCAACGCAGAGAATGAACCATTCCAGGCGCTCATTGATGAGATCTACATTGCCTACAAACAACAGCACTTGGTGCAAGCAATTACATCTGCACTACCAGCACTGAACAACAACGAGACAGAAGAAGCATTCAACAAACTGTCAGAAGGTTTACAAAAAGCATCAGTAGAGGTTGCACGACTACGAGACGTTGACCTCACGCAATCGTGGGAAGGACGGTTAGCAAAATATGAAGAAATGCGTAACACCCCGAACGGTCTACGTGGCATTCCGACAGGCTTCTTGGGTCTTGATCGGATCACTGCTGGTCTTCGGCCTCAGCAGTTGGTTACGTTCGTTGGTGAAGCAAAAAAAGGTAAATCATTAATGACCTTGATCATGGCTGATGCGGCTCACAACCACGGCATCACGCCAATGTATGTTTCATTTGAAATGAGTATTGAAGAACAAGCGGCTCGTTATGACGCCATCATCTCAGGTATTCCTCATACACGGATCATCCGAGGTGATTTGACTGCAAGTGACATGGAGAAATTAAGCAAGGCACTTAGTATCCGTAAGAACATGCAACCATTCATCATGACAGAAGATGCGCACTCATTAACTACAGTAAGCGCACTTGCTGGAAAAGTACAACAGCACCGACCACGCTTGCTCATCGTTGACGGTGTGTATTTGATGGACGATGAAAACGGAGAACCAAAAGGTTCACCTCAAGCACTGACAAATATCACACGAGCATTAAAGAGGTTGGCACAGCGCTTTGATATCCCTATCATCGGAACTACGCAGGTGCTGTCGTGGAAACTTGGTAACAAGAAGTCACGTCAAATTACTGCGGAAGCAATCGGATATACCTCATCATTTGCACAAGACTCAGACCTTGTGTTGGGCGTTGAGTCAGACCCCGATGTAGACAACCAAGCAATCATCAGAGTAATTTTGTCCCGCTCATCCCCAAAGGGAGAAGTAAGAATCAAATGGGATTGGGACACAATGAATTTCACGGAGGTAGACGAAAATGACACAGGCGATCATGACAACTGGTACTACTGATCTCTACAGCGTTCTTTTAGAACTTGGCGTAGATGTACGCCGAACAAATGGACGAGAGATTTCAGGATGCTGTCCAGTACACGAGAAGCGCACGGGTCGTGCAGATGGTTCTCCATCATGGTCAATGAACTCAGAAACAGGTCTATGGATCTGTCATTCATGCGGTGGTAAAGGAACCCTTGCCTCGCTCGTATCTGAACTCACAGGTAACCCTGACAGCGTCTCTGCTGTTAATCAGTTGCTGATTGAGACAGGCATCAACCGTCTCACCGCCCCAGAACGTGTTGAGTACAAGCCAGAGGTTGACTGGGTGTCATACAGTCGCTATGAGAACCCACCATTACATGAGATCGTTAAGCGCAACCTAGATCCTGATGTCGCACTAGCGCACGGAGTTAAGTGGAACGTGCGTAAACATGCATGGGTCATTCCTATTGTTTCCCCACTCGGAGAACTTATGGGCTGGCAGGAAAAAGGTCCTGATTATTTCAACAATGAACCTGCGGGTGTTAAGAAGAGCAACACTCTTTTTGGCATTGAGCGTTTTCAGTCACGCACTGCTGTCCTTGTTGAATCACCGCTGGACGTGGTGAGGTTTGCATCTGCATTCGGGGGCATGCAAGCACTCGCCACGTTTGGCGCTCATGTAAGCAAAGAACAAATCAACATATTGGTGAGTGTTGCAGATCGTGTGATAATCGCAATGGATCACGATAAAGCAGGAACTGAATCAGCAAAGACTTTGTTCAAGACACTCCCACGCTTCCGCAGTGGTATCTTTTGGTTAGATTATTCACGGACAGATGCAAAAGATATTGGCGATATGACAGACGATGAAGTAAGTTATGCAATAGGTAATGCGTCTGTGTTGCCATGGTGGATGACGTGACCTTTAAGGGCGAACTGTACCCGTTCCAACAAGAAGCCATGGAGCGCATGAGCGACCGTGGTCAGATGTTGCTTGCCATGGTGATGGGTGCTGGAAAGACACCAACCACTCTTTCAACGCTAGAGCACTTGTTTGATAACAAAGAGATTGATCGTGTTGCCATTGTCGTACCATCATCATTGAAGTTCCAGTGGCTTCGTGAAATCAAGAAGTTCACAGACTCTAAAGCAATTGTTATTGATGGCTCTAAAGCGGCTCGTGCAAACCTTTGGCGCATGGCACGTATGTGCAAGTACGTCATTGTCAACCCTGAGATGTTGGTTAATGATGAGAAAGAGTTCTTGGCGCTGAAGTGCAACGCCATGGTGATTGACGAAGCAACCATCATTAAGTCACCAAAAGCAAAACGTTCCAAGTTACTTAAGCGCCTTGGTTCCAAGTGCCACTATCGCTTTGCATTAACAGGTCAGCCAATTGAAAACAAGCCAGAAGAACTGTTTTCTATTATGGAGTTTGTTGACAAGACAGTGCTTGGTCGCTTTGACATCTTTGACCGCACCTTCATCCAGCGTGACCACTTTGGTAAGCCAGTTCGCTATCGCAACCTAAAGAGCCTGCAAGAAAGCCTGACCGAGGTAATGGTACGCAAGACCCGTGCCGACATCGCTGACCAACTTCCTAAAGTTGTGCACCAACTCATCCCAGTTGTATTTGATACTGCTGGTGCTAATGCATACCGTGCAATTACTAAAGACCTTGTAAAGGAGATACAAAACGCCATTAGTCAACACGGACGTGGTTTTGATCTGTGGTCTCATTACAACGGGGGAGACAAGGGTGGTGAGGCACAAGGGCAGATTATGTCCCGCCTCACCATTCTTCGTATGCTCTGTGACAACCCAGCGCTTGTGTATGAATCTGCCCAAAACTACCGAACCACTGGTGGCTCCACAGGAAGTCTCTATGCAGACAACATCATCAAACTAGGTTGGTTGAGTGAGACAGCAAAGTCACCAAAGTTAGAGTCGGTTATGGAATACATCAAGAACATCCTTGACAGTGATACGACCAGCAAGGTTGTTCTCTTTTCATTCTTTAAACGAAACCTTAAACTCATACAAGAGGCTATGGCGTCAACCACCAACAGCGTGCTGTTCATGGGCGGTATGACCGCCGAAGAGCGAGACGCCGCCAAACAACAGTTTGCTACTGACCCGCATACCCGCCTGTTCCTATCGTCAGACGCTGGTGGCTACGGCGTGGACTTGCCCAACGCCAACTACCTCATCTCTTATGACCTGCCATGGAGCGCTGGAAAACTGGATCAGCGGGAAGCCCGAATCATTAGGTTGTCTTCAGTACACCCCCATGTTACAGTTGCATCCTTCGTTATGAAGGGATCAATTGAGGAACGTCAATACGAAATGCTTCAACAGAAGCGGGGTATTAACGAAGCCTTTATTGATGGCAACTACGACAGTCAGGGAAAGTACGAATTAACGATTGGTACCTTGTCTGACTTTTTATCAAACTCGGAGGTATAAATATGGCAACAGTAAAGAGAGAGAAACCGCAAGACTCCATCATTGAGAACTTTGATGAGATGCACCTAGAGCGCCTTGCAGAAGAATTCAAGAAGTCCAAAGAGACTATTGAAATTCTGGAGAAGCGCCACAACGAAATGAAAAAGCAACTTACCGAGGCTGTGACAACCTTTGGTTACAGTGACGACAAAGGACACCAGTGGCTCAAAGTTGGTTCTTACGAACTAAAGCGTGAGCGCCGTGTTGCTCGTTCATTTGATCTTGCATCTGCTGAAGCATGGGCTAAAGCAAATGGTTTGTGGGATGAAGTCAAAGAAGTTGTAGAGGTAACCAGTGAAGCCAACTTGCTTCGCCTCGCATGGGAGAACAAGGATTACATGGACACTGTAAGTGCCTTCTACACTGAGAAAGAGACTTGGGCATTCAAAGCATGACCGATAAAGCCTTGGAGATGTTTGGTGACCTGCCTGACTTTCCAGGTAAGCGTGCGCCTAAAAACAGACCGACAACTAAGCGCACTAACGATCTCGGTATCAACGACCGACTCAACGGTGCCAAAGGAAAGAGTTTTAAAGTCAATGGTGAAGACAAGTTGTTCTTTAGCATTGGTGAACTTGCTAAAGCGTTGGGACGCCGTCCTGTTACGCTTCGCATGTGGGAATCACGTGGTTGGATACCAAAAGCCACGTACCGTACGCCTAAACCAAAGGGTGTACAAATTCCTGACAAAAGTGTCCAAGGACGTAGGTTATACAGCCTTGAACAGGTAGAGTTCCTGCTTGAAGCGTTGGAGCGATTTCGCCTCAACACGACAAGTCCTCAATGGGACTCATTTAGAAATCACGTAAGAAGCAATTATCCAAAATAAACACACGAAGGAAAAACGATGCCATTCAATGAATTTGAAGATGACGAACAGGAATTCCAACCAGTCGTCCGCAAGAAGCCAGCACAAGCAACTGGCAATGTAGAAATCACACGCAATCCACGACCAGCGATCGTTCTTGAAGAAGACGGCGAAGCCTCACCAAAAGCACGCCGTGTTGTTCGCAGTGGTTGGAGCGGTGTTGATTCCGTAAAGACTGGTAACAGTGACTACGCTGTCCGTCTTAAGTTGACCGAAGACACTCAGATCATTCGCTTTATCGGTGACGCCCCATACGCTTCGTATGGTCAGCACTGGCTTGAGCGTTCTGGTCAGAAGTCATTCGTTTGCATTGGTGAGGACTGCCCACTTTGCAAAGCAGGCAACCGCCCATCCAAGCGCCACAACTTCAACGTTGCACTCCTTACCGAAGGTGAAGAGCCAGCGCTCCGTTCGTTGGAGATTGGTCCACGAGTGATTGATCAGTTGAAGAACTTTCACAACTCAGACCGCACTGGTCCGTTGGACAAGCACTACTGGGCAATCTCACGCACAGGTAAGGGCGCAACCTCGTCCACCTTGCTTCAGATGGTTAAGGCATCAGATCTTGAGGAGTGGGGCTTGTCCGCACTTACCGCAGATCAACTTGCAGAGTTCTCAGAAACTGCGTACACAGAAGACATCATTCAGGTGCCTTCAAAGCGTGACTTGATGCAGATCGCATCAGAAGAACTCGGCTTTAACAACTAAGCCGTGACAACTATTAAAGATAATGACATGGGGCGCCTAGCGCCCCATGTTGTGTCTACCACCGAGGAACTACATGAAATCGTCTCCATTATCCAAGGCACTGGTGCTTTTGCATTTGACCTTGAAACCCGTGGAGTACTTGATCGCCATCCCGACCTTCTTGAGCACATTGAAGCGGAATGGAAAGCGCACGTCTCAAAACTAAAGAGCGCTTCACCAGACATTGCTCGTAAAGCACGAGAGAAGATAGAAGGTGACTATCGCAAGATGCTGGCGCTTGACCCATTGCGCAATGAGGTGTTTTGGATTGGTATCGCTACCAAAGGACAGTCGTGGGCAATCCCTATGGGTCACAGCCATGGCACTATCTTGGTGCCTGAAGAGATTGGTGATGGCAGTACCGTACCACCTGAGGGTTACCGTAAGGTTCTCAAGAACGGTCAAGAGTCCACTGCTAAAGCCAAGTACCACATCCCAGCGCAGTATTCACCAGTGCCCGAGCAGTTGTCTCGCTCAGTTGTGTTGGAAGCGCTTCGCCCCTTGTTTTTTAGTGACCTCATTAAAGTAGGGCACAACGTAAAGTTTGACGCTCGCTCACTAAGCAAGTACTACGGCACCGTACCCGATGGTCCATACCGAGACACCATGCTTTTGCAACACGCTATTAATGAGAACATGATGTCATACTCGTTAGAGAGTCTCATTCAACAAAATTACGACAAGCACAACGCATACTCCCGTGAAGGTAAGTTGGGCAAGATCATTGACGAGGTGCCATTTGACGTGGCGGCTCGCTATGTACATCTTGATGCTCGTTGGACTTGGATGCTTTATGAGCGCCTATCTAGTTACTTAAAGCATCACGCTGATCTACAGCGTGTTGTTGTACAGGACTCTGAAGTGCTTCGTGTGCTCATGCTCATGGAAAACGAAGGCATCCCTGTTGATCAGTACCGCCTCAAAAGCCTAGGTAAAGAACTAGATGGCAAGATGCGAGACATCTTGTTGGAATTGTCTAAGTACGCACCTGTGGGCTTTAACCCTGATTCCACCAAGCACAAGCAAGTCTTTTTGTTTAATAAAAAGCGTGAGGGTGGACTGGGACTAAAACCATTTAAAGAAACAAAAGGTGGCGCCCCATCCGTTGACGAAGAGTCACTAAAGCGTCTTGAGTCAAAGCACCCAGCCATTACTTTGCTATTGCAGTGGTCAGAAACGCAGAAACTTAAATCAACATATGTTGACGGCTTATTGCCTAAATTGTCCAAAGGGCGCCTGCATCCTTCATTCAATTTGCACCGAACTGCAACAGGGCGTCTGTCATCGTCTAACCCAAATCTACAGAACATCCCACGAGAGTCCAGTATCCGTAGTTTATTTACAGCCCCTGAGGGATACACCATGCTGGTGGCTGACTACGACCAGATTGAACTCCGAGTTATGGCGATGTTCTCCAAGGATCCTGAGTTAATTTACATTTTTAATAACAACATTGACATTCATGCTGGTGCGGCGGCTTTATTGTTTGGCAAGGACGTTACCGAGGTAACTGATGACGAACGCCAGATTGGTAAAGGTGTGAACTTCTTGACCGCTTACGGCGGTGGTTATATGAAACTGGCTCGCACCACAGGGATTCCTGAAGAGCGTGCCAAGTACATGATCAACCGCTATTACGAGCAGTTTGCAGGATTGACCCAGTGGAAGCGCCATGTGGTGTCCCAAGCCCGTGCTAAAGGCTATGTAACGACTTTAACGGGGCGTAGGCGCCATTTGCCCGATATTAAGTCCACAGACGATGAGAAGCGCTCCAGAGCAGAGAGACAGGCTGTTAACGCCGTAGTCCAAGGTAGTGCGGCTGACATCTGCAAGATTGCCATGATTGACATTGAAAAAGCCCTACGAGGAACTGATACTAGGATGTTGGTCCAGGTTCATGACGAAATCGTGACCGCAGTACCAGAAGACTCATGGGAGGCAATCATGCCACGATTTATGGAAGCAATGGGTGACGGCGTCATCCTCAAAGGCGTACCGCTACGGGTGTCATGCAATGTCGCTCATAACTGGGCAGACGCTAAGTGATGACCGACATAGATCGGCGTAACTTTTATTTAATGCTGTCAGTTCCTGATGGTCAGGGGTACGCCGAGACTATGGGGTTTTCACCACCATCTGAGGACGTGCGAGAAGTTGAATATGCAGACATCTTGTCACGTTGGGGAGTTTTCTTGGCAACCGAGATATACAACGAAATACTAGAAGGAGCAAATTGGTTTGCTGATTTCTTAGAAAAATCCGATAAACTAGTTTCCCCTAAAGATGAACTTACTGCGGTGCTGACTGTCTTTGGTATGGCTGTAGTAAATAAACTTGCTGAGGCTGAAAAAGTGTTAATTATGTTGGACGATATACTTTACGGAGAAGAGTATGAGTGATTGGTGGAGCAAAAAGATCGCAGGAGAGAAGCCAGCGCCTACACGGACAACAGCAACCCCACCTACTACTCCTCCTTTGCGTTTCCCTGCGCCACAACAACAGACTGCTCCGCAGGTGCATCAAACAGCGCATAATCAAAATGTTTTAGATCCAAACCGTGCACCCACAGAACAAATCTCCATGGGTGAAGCATTGCGTTTATGGAAAGGTGGTGAAGCCGCTCGTAAAGAAGGTGACGCCACTTGTCCAGAGTGCGGAAGTATTTATGTATTTAGTCGTGTTGGGCGTGGTTCCAACAGTATGATCAACGGAGCACAGCCAGCCCCACGATGTTATTCGTGTGGTTGGAACGGAAGATATTCACAAGCAGACCAATCCAACTGGGGAGTATAAATGTCAGACTACGAGTCGCTTAATTCAATCATCAATGCGATGAACAAGAAGTACGGCGATGGAGCCATCGTCAAAGGCAGTGAAGTGCGTGAACTCATGCCACGTATCACGACAGGCGTTCTTGCGTATGACCTCATGCTTGGTGGAGGGTGGCCTGCTAATCAATGGAGTGAAATTATTGGTGAAGAGTCATCGGGTAAAACTGCTCTTGCGTACAAAACAATTGCGGCTAATCAAGCACTTGACCCAGATTTCACAGCACTTTGGGTTGCGGCTGAAGAATACGTACCTGACTATGCCAAGAGCATTGGCGTAGACCTTGAACGACTGTGGGTTGTTGAGTCCAACATCATGGAACAGGTATATGACCTTGTCATCAAGACACTTGATAACCGTGCTGTTGACATGATTGTTATTGATTCGTTGCCTGCACTTGTACCAAGTGATGAATCAGAAAAGATGATGGAAGAGTTCACTGTAGGTCTTGGTGCTCGTCTCACAGGTAAGTTCTTCCGTAAGTCTTCTAAGTCACAGAAACGCTCATTGATCCATGACGAGCGCCAGTGCACAGGCATCATGATTAACCAGTGGCGTGAGAAGATTGGTGTTATGTGGGGAGACAACCGCACGACCCCAGGTGGTAAGGCTAAGAACTTCCACTACTTCTGCCGTGTTGAAGTAAAGCGTGACGAATGGATTAAAGCCAAAGACGAGACTGTTGGTCAAACCATCAAGGCTCGCACCATGAAGAACAAAACCTACAGACCACAACAAGTTGCTGTAGTTGATTATTACTTTGCAGATACCACAGGATTTAATCGTGGTGACTTTGATACAACCAAGGATGTTGTCAACATTGCTATTGCATACGAGTTGATTACTCGTGCTGGCGCTTACTACTCGTACGGCGATCAGAAGTGGCAAGGCAAGGACGGTGTGCTCCAAGCAGTTCGTGAAGACGCAGACCTCCGAGACAAGATCACTAAAGAAGTCTTCACTAAGTTTGGTCTTGAATGATCCTTGGCGGAGATGACCGCAAAGCCATCAACAAGACTTCCAAGAAGCAGGAACAGCGAAGCGCTAAAACCTACAAAGGAAGTCGTAACGCTGGATCAGGCTCAGGTTGGCTACGGAAGAATGACGTCCGCACTAGCGAGATCTTGATTGAAAACAAGTTCACCACAAATGCCAAGCAGATCACACTTAAGCACAAAGACTTGTCAGAACTGGTGGAGCGTGCCATATTAGAAGACCGCCTTCCAGTCTTACAATTTGATTTAAATAACAGACGGTATGTGGTTTTAACAGAAGACGATTTCATAGAGATGACAGGACTAAACGATGGCTGAAACACCATGGCACTTACAGGAATATAAAAAGGCACTCACCAGTAAAGGCAAGGTGCTTCCTATTGTGCAGGCTCAGTTAATTAAAGAGCGCTTGTCATCTACACGAGACACCGCTCACTTGCACCCGAGCGAGATCGCTAAGAAGGATTGGTGTCCTCGTTCATCTTGGTACACCATCAAGGGTTATGAGAAAGAGGACGAGAAGTTTGCGTTCCAACGTTTAAACGTCTTTGCAGAAGGACATGCAATCCACGCCAAGTGGCAAGGATGGCTTCGTGACGCTGGCGTACTACATGGCACATGGCAATGCAAGAATGATATTTGTAGTCACAAATGGGTGGATTTGAGTCCACAAAAATGTCCATCATGTGGCACTCCTAATCCCATCTACCGTGAGGTACCTGTAACCAACGAGCAGTTCCACATCCTTGGACATGCTGACGGCATTGTAAACAACGGTAAGGACAAGCCATTTCTTATTGAGATTAAAAGTGTTGGCGCTGGCACTATTCGCTTTGAGAGTTACGACATATTTAAAGATTCTGAAGGTAATCCCGATGAGATGTGGAAGCGCATCCGACAGCCGTTCCAGTCCCATGTGCGTCAAGCCATGTTGTACATGTACTGCACAGGTATTGACACCATGGTCTTTATCTATGAGTGGAAAGCCACCCAAGAAGTTAAAGAGTTCGTAGTCCAGTTCCAGCAGGAATTAGTTGACCCAATCTTAAGCGCTTGCGAAACTGTAGTTCGGGCGCTAGATTCTTCAGTCCCACCCATGCGCCCAGCGTGGGTAACGGACTCAGAACATAAAACATGCAAACAATGCCCATACAAAAACACATGCTGGAAGGAAAACGATGAGAACAATACTGCGCCCAGAACCGATGACATTGACAAAGCCACAGAACGACTCGTCAGTGAGGGAGAAGTTCAATCAGAAGTTCACGATGCCCCCACGACCAGCGGGGGAAATGCCACAGGTACCCCAGTATCTGGACGAGTTATCAGACGCTGAGTTGATGTCTCTCTACGGAGAGTTCATGGCATGGGTTTCATACGCCAAAGCAGAATTGGTTGAAGCAGAAATCAACGAAGAGCGACAAGCAAACAACTGTCGGATCGTTGAAGCCAAGTGTTTAATCGGTCAGTGGAGTGACACCGCTAAAGGTGACACCGTAACGCTGGCTAAAGCCCGCCGAGACGTAGACCCTGAAGTAATTGAACAACAAGAAGAGCACCTGAATTCTCGTGCTTATCGCAAGATGGTGGACGCTGTGTTTGAACGCTGTGAGCGTGGCGCACAAGTGTTGTCCCGAGAACTCAGTCGCCGTATCAGCATCGCTCCGCAGGAGCGCAGACAAGCACGATACAACCCATGACCATCTTCTTGTTTAAAGACCTGCCGATTGGTCCTATTCCAGCAACTCCCATTACGCCACACATTGATGAAAATACGTGTCACGTTGCTCGTCACACTATGTTTCATTACGCAAAGAACTTTGGCATTCCAGTTGGTTACAAGCAAGAACAAAACGGCAGGTTGATTCAGAACATCGTGCCTAACCCAAAGACCGAGTACTCGCAGATCTCATCGTCATCTAAAGTCAACCTTGACCTACATACAGAGACAGCCTTTCACCCTTACAAGCCTGACTACATTATGTTGTTGTGTCTACGAGGTGATCCGCAAGCCTTTACAACTTATGCGCAGTTGCATGACATCTTGCCTGAGTTAGACGATGTTTGTATTGCTCTTTTATCAATGCCCTTATTTGAAACATCTGTTGATGAGAGTTTTAGAACTAACGGAGAGTCTGACACCATTGTCACTACGTCCATACTTGGCGTTAAAGACGGGCGTAGCACCATGTGCTACGACAAGTCTGTTATGCATGGCACAACGGCGGCGGCTCAAGATGCTTTAGAAGAATTTGGGCGTGTTGTAGAAAAACACACTCAAGAGGTAGCGCTGGCTACTGGGGATCTTTTTATTATTGATAACTCCAATACTGTTCATGGTCGCAAACCATTTCAAGCCCGCTATGACGGTACCGATCGTTGGGTACAGCGCTTGCTTGTCCGTAGTTACACCAGCCCAATATCACCAGATTTAGAGATGTGCCCAACTACTGGATACCCTGTTATCACTAAGTACAAGTAAAGGAGTACGCAGTGGGAAATAAACATAAAGCCAAAGGGACAGCCTTTGAGACTTTGGTCAAGGAGTACTTGATCAGCGCAGGTTTCAAGAACGCTCGTAGAACAGCCCTTGCTGGAGCACAGGACACAGGTGACATCAATGGCATTGTGCGCCGTGTAACCGAACGTGAGGTTGCAATCCAGTGTAAGAACGATAAATCATTCAACATCAGTGGCTGGCTCAACGACACCGTAGAGCAGGCAGACCGTTTAGGTGACGGCGTTCCTGCGTTGGTTGTGAAGAGGAAAGGTAAAGGGGAAAAAGCGTTGGGTGACTCATACGCTGTGATGAGGCTAGATGACCTGATAGACCTCTTGAAAGAGGCAGAGTACTTCTAAACTTTGGGAACAATTTAAACACTTTGTTCTATTAGGAGTACTACTATGTCACAAGAACTTAATTCTGCAATTGAAGACGTCCTCAAAGTCTCAGGTTCCAGTAACCCTCAAAGCGTTGGATCTATTCTTGCTCGTGCAGTAAATGCAGGGCAAGCACCAAAGATGCGAGCCATTGGTGCAAGTGCAGTCAACCAAGCAGCAAAAGCCGCTGCAATTGCTAGAGGCTTTGTTGCCCCACGTGGTGTTGATCTTACTTACATTATTGGCTTTGATGATATTATTGGAGATAACGGAGAAGCCATCTCGGCTATCTCATTTAAACCAGTAGTGAGGTAGTCATGGGCATTTTTAATAAACTTCGTGGTGGTACAAGTTACGGACGTGGAGACGATCCACATGGTGTAACTTCTACCTCTCAAACTCCTTTTGGACCAGTCACAACTCGCTCAACAGGTCCTAATACTCGTTACAACATGACAGAAGATCGTAATGAAGTTGGTCTTCGCCGTGAAGGTCCATCAAGTTACAAGTCATCGGTAACCAATAAGGTTTATATCAATTCCATGGACTCCGTAGACGGTGGTAAAGTATGGATTGGTGATGACACCCCAGCAGGAAAAGCCCAAGTCAAATCGGATAAGCGTACCGCAAAGGCTTTGAAGAGTATTAACAAGCCTAAGGCAATGGCAAAGTCAGCAAAAGCAGGTCAGGCATATGATGCCGCCAAAGCCGCTGACAACCGTTTGAATGAGAACTGGACTAAGCCAGATACTCGCTACATCGGTAGCGAACAAGAAACCGCTGACAACGAAACCGTTAGAACCATGAAGACTGGTGGCATTAAAGCCATGCAGAAGAAAGTAAAGAAGAACCCAGAGATGGCAGTTGATGCACAAGAAGTGCGTACTAAGCGAATCATGGACGAAAACAAAAAGCGTTAATGGCTCGTAAAGACCACTTCGCATCTGGAGCGGGTTCAGAATCTCCATTTAAGATTTGGGATCAACCTAACACCGCTAAATCTTCGGAAGAACCTCGTGAGATTGTTGTTCCTATGATCCACACGCCTGCTCGTGAAGCAGGCACACTGGGTCCAGATGATGCTGGGTTCCCAGTTAAATGGACTAACCGCATCAAAATTGAGCGTGGCACTACCACTAAGACAAGCAAGATTGGTGATGTAGGAAACGTCCGCATTGCATTGCGTGATCCAAACACACGCACCGTTGAAAGCCTTGCAGGTCGTGGTATGACCACTACAGATCCAGAAGCACTAGAGCGTCAGCACCCACGCCAACTGGGTAAGGCGGTAGGTGCTCCTGCTACAGATGATGAGTACATGGCTGGCAGAGATAAGTACGTTGCAGACAAACTTGCATGGGCAGACCAACAAAAAGCCGCCAAGAAAAAGCAAGGAAGCAAAGCAAAGCGTGAACGGCGTATGGCTTTGTTGCCTAATGAGAAGCCTAGGAAGCGCACTAAGCGCATTGAGGCACCTTCAGTAGCAACTAAAGATTACCCGCAAGCAACAATCCCAAACCCTAGGGCAAAAAAGCCTAACGAGATGTGATTGTGGCTTCCAAGAAGAAGCCCCGCAAGACAAGAGGAACTCGTGTGCCTCCATCGTTGTCTAAAGAGCGTAATGGTGCACGATACTCACCTCGCCCAATCTCACCCCTAGGTGGAGGTACAATGGGAGGACTACTTACACCAAGTGGACAAGGTCAAACAAACATATGAGTAAAAACACTTTTACGTCTTGGCAGACACCATCGGCACCCCCAGGTGGTAACTCGCAGGCTGACTTTGGTCCACAGCCAGTATTCCGTAACGCCAAAGATCTAGCGCTCTCTGGTTACCAGCGTGGCGCTGACACACAGTATCCAGACGGATACCTAGGAACCATGTCGGCTAACCGCCGTCAAGACAAGATCCTTGGCTCACTTAGCCGAATGAATGCTCGCCAGTACTCACGTGGTGTGCACAAAGGTGAACGCATTAATGCGGGCGATTATCTATGGCCCGATGAGTTCAACCTTTATACTGCCCTTCAGTATCAAGCACAAGGTTTGAAGTTTGCGCCACAGGGCGCAGAGCCTGTGCGTCTTACTAATGATGGCAAGGTTGGTCCTCGTGGTATTTCACGAGATCAAAAGCGTGATGAGGCTATGGAAATGAGCCTTGAACGCAAATCAAAACTTAAAGCACTAGCCCCTAACTGGAGATAACAATGGCACGTGGAGAAGACACAGGACGGCACCCTAACCGTCAAGTGGGTCGTTCATTTTCTAAATGGCATGTTTTGCATGATGGTGAAACGTTTGGAATCCATGAAACCAAGCAAGATGCTATGGATGAATACGAAGCGTCAAAAAGGCGAATGGGTCCAGAAGAATCTAAGTATTTGTCAATTGAAGAAAGACGAGAAGACTACTAATGGCAAATGGTACTGACGAATCACGCAACGAGGCACGCATCGTTGACATGAAGACATGGAAGATGCGTAATCACCCTGCCTCTGGTGGTGCTGGTGGTAAGCCACCAAAGAAGCCATACACCCAAACAGGTGGTAGTGGTAAAGAGCCATATGGTGACGACCATGCAAATCCTTATGGCATACCACGCCCAAACACAGACTGGTTTCAGGATTAAATAATGGCTCAACAGATGCCTACCGCACGCCCATGGCAGTCTCATTCTGAGATGCTCGTTGACATGGCGTTGCAGACGGCTATCTCGGATCCTGACACAATCCGC
>Ga0209229_10000002_pt1 | contig 120434 bp, 111 predicted proteins | sample SanBayMetagenome_FD_187466 | JGI IMG/M metagenome (GOLD analysis project Ga0209229, IMG submission 187466) | Freshwater and sediment microbial communities from dead zone in Sandusky Bay, Ohio, USA (SPAdes) (version 2) | ecosystem: Environmental > Aquatic > Freshwater > Lentic > Sediment... | reverse complement strand
GGTTCGACTGATACCGCGATCCCAACTCCGTATATCAAGGTCAGTGTGAAGCCAGGCGAGACCCTCTGGTCTATAGCTGCCTCCATCGCCCCAGGCAGCGACCGCCGCTCCCTTGTGGCCGATATTGTTGAGATCAATCGCCTTGAATCCCCAGAACTCCAAGCCGGCCAGAAGATCTACATCCCGACACGCCCGTAACGCTCAAGGGGCTTTCAATTTGCGGGAACTCTCAACCGCTGCTTTACTCTTACCCCTAGATATTGGGGTTGTTTTGCGATAGGCTTCCATAAGTTGTGGTTCAAAGCCGAATCGCGGATACACCCAAAATCAGAAATTTCCCAGTATTGAGAGGACGACACGCCGTGAATTGCCCCTTCTGTCGACATGAGGACTCACGAGTCATTGACTCGCGTCCAACTGACGAGGGCACCTCAATTCGTCGCCGTCGTGAGTGCACCGAGTGTGGCTCTCGCTTCTCAACTGCGGAGACCGCGGTCCTCTCCATTATCAAGCGAAGTGGAGCGGCCGAACCCTTCAGCCGCGAAAAGATCATCAATGGCGTCCGCAAGGCCTGCCAGAACCGTCCAGTCGACGACGATGATTTAGCGCTCTTGGCCCAACGCGTGGAAGAGACCCTTCGCGCCACAGGCCAGGCTGAGATTGAAGCTCAAGAAGTCGGTATGGCGATTCTCTCACCACTGCGAGAATTAGATGAGGTGGCTTACCTGCGTTATGCCTCCGTATACCGTAACTTTTCCTCCCTTGAAGATTTCGAAGGCGAGATCGCACTTCTCCGCGCTCTGCCAGTTGAAAAATCAGTAGCAGAAAAAACTACCGAAAGCATTTCTCAAGTTGCATCCCCGCAACTTAAATGAAGCGTCCGATAAGTAGATAGAGCAAAAAACTTAATAAGAAAAAAGTTAAAAGAAGAACACAATTAAAAATTTTCAAGAAGAAACTGGAGAAACTCGAATGTCGGACACGGTGATCAATCGCTCATCAGCAAAAGGTAAGCTCGGAAAAGCCCTCACTATTGAGCGCGTATTTAGCACTCCGGGAGTACACCCGTATGACCTAGTGACCTGGGAGCGACGAGATGTAGTACAGACCAACTGGAAATCCGGCGAGGTTGTCTTCGAGCAACGCGGCGTTGAATATCCAGATTTCTGGTCAGTCAATGCATCCACCATCGTCACCACAAAATATTTCCGTGGCGCAGTCGGTCACGACAACCGTGAATGGTCACTCAAGCAAGTAATCGATCGCGTAGTTCTTACCTATGTGAAGGCCGGTAAGGAATACGGATATTTTGCAACCACGCAAGATGCAGAAATCTTCGAGCACGAACTCACCCACATGCTCTTGCACCAGATCTTCTCTTTCAACTCTCCAGTCTGGTTCAACGTCGGAACAGCAGCGCCACAGCAAGTATCCGCCTGCTTCATTCTCTCTGTTGATGACACTATGGATTCAATCCTTAACTGGTACCGCGAAGAAGGCATGATTTTCAAAGGCGGATCAGGAGCTGGCCTCAATCTCTCCAGAATTCGTTCATCCAAGGAACTCCTCAAGTCCGGTGGAACTGCCTCAGGACCAGTCTCCTTCATGCGTGGCGCTGACTCCTCAGCCGGAACAATCAAATCAGGCGGTGCTACACGCCGTGCAGCGAAGATGGTTGTTCTTGATGTTGATCATCCAGATATCGAAGAATTCATCGAAACCAAAGTCCGTGAAGAAGACAAAATTCGCGCACTTCGCGATGCAGGATTCGATATGGATCTCGGCGGAAAAGACATCATCTCTGTCCAGTACCAGAACGCCAATAACTCAGTCCGCGTCAATGACGATTTCATGCGCGCATACGAGAACAGCACTCAATACGGCCTCCGCGCTCGTTCAACTGGCGAGGTCATCGAAGAAGTAGATGCTCGCGCGCTCTTCCGTAAGATGGCAGAAGCTGCATGGGCATGCGCCGATCCAGGAATTCAGTACGACACCACAATCAACGATTGGCACACCAACCCAGAGACGGGCCGCATCAACGCGTCCAATCCTTGCTCTGAGTACATGTCACTTGATAACTCTTCCTGCAACCTTGCTTCTCTCAACTTGATGAAGTTCCTCAAGAGCGATGGCTCCTTTGATGCAAAGAACTTCGTTAAGGCAGTAGAAATAATCATCACTTCGATGGATATCTCAATCTGCTTTGCAGATTTCCCAACAGAGGCAATTGGCGACACGACTCGCAAATATCGCCAACTCGGTATCGGCTACGCAAACCTCGGAGCTCTCTTGATGGCTTCTGGTCTTGCTTATGACTCCGATGGTGGACGCGCTCTTGCTGGTGCAATCACATCCTTGATGACCGGCACTTCATATCGCCGCTCAGCAGAACTCGCAGGCATCGTCGGTCCTTACGAAGGTTACGCACGAAATGCAGCGCCACACACTCGTGTGATGAAGAAGCACCAAGCGGCTTCTCTATCTGCCAAATCAGTTTCGACTCTTGATCGTGATGTCTGGACCGAAGCTAATAAGCAATGGGATTCCTGCCTCTCGATCGGCGAGAAGAACGGATGGCGTAACGCGCAGGCTTCAGTTCTTGCCCCAACAGGAACAATTGGTTTGATGATGGATTGCGATACAACCGGTATCGAGCCTGATTTCTCACTCGTGAAGTTCAAGAAACTCGTTGGTGGCGGATCACTTCAGATCGTCAACCAGACTGTTCCTCAAGCGCTCCGTAAACTCGGATACACCGAAGAAACTATTGAAGCGATTGTCGAGTACATCACCGCAAATGGCCACGTAGTCGATGCTCCTGGTCTTAAGCCAGAACATTACGACGTCTTTGATTGCGCTCTTGGTGCGCGTTCAATCGCGCCAATGGGTCACGTTCGGATGATGGCTGCTTGCCAACCATTCCTCTCCGGAGCAATCTCCAAGACAGTAAACCTTCCATCTGATGCAACTGTTGAAGATGTTGAAGAGGTTTATTACGAAGGTTGGAAGATGGGCCTCAAGGCTCTCGCGGTCTATCGTGACAACTGCAAAGTTGGTCAACCACTCTCTGACGGAAAAGCTGCAAAGCAGGATGGCGCCGCAGAAGCTTCTGCACCAGCCCCCGCTACTCGCAAGCGCCTTCCAAAGTCACGCCCATCACGCACCACTTCATTCTCTGTTGGTGGCGCAGAGGGTTACATGAATGCCGGAACTTACGAAGATGGACAACTCGGAGAGATCTTCCTCAAGCTCGGTAAGCAAGGTTCAACTCTTGCCGGAGTCATGGATGCATTCTCAATCGCAGTATCTATTGGCTTGCAATACGGAGTACCACTAGAAACATATGTTTCTAAGTTCACCAACTCCCGCTTCGAGCCAGCTGGAATGACTGATGATCCAGATATCCGCATGGCACAGTCGATGATGGATTACATCTTCCGCCGCCTTGCACTCGATTACTTGCCATATGAAGAGCGCGCTGCTTTTGGAATCTATACATCAGCAGAACGTGCGCAAGCTCTTGAAACTGGCGAATATGCCCAGGTTCAGGAAGTTGCAGCTCCTCAAGTAGCGCCCGTTGTCGAGAAGAAAGCCGCACCCGCAAAAGCAGTGGAAGTAAAGATCGAAGCTGCTCCAACACAGATCGGTTCTTCTACTGAACTCCTCGAGAAGATTGCGGGCATCAAATCAGATGCTCCACTCTGTGTCACCTGCGGCGTCAAGATGCGCGCATCAGGCGCATGCTATGTATGCGAAGGTTGCGGATCTACTTCAGGTTGCAGCTAAGAAATAACTAACGTCTTACTGAGTTCCACTTTGGAACTAAGGTAAGACCCATGAGTATCGACAAAGTCCGCAGCGCCCTAAACGCTGCGGTCTTTGCTATTGAGGGCTCGCCACGAGAAGGCCAGATCGAGATGGCCGAAGCGGTCGCCAACGCGCTCTCTGATCGACATCATCTCTTGGTTCAAGCAGGCACCGGTACTGGCAAATCACTTGCCTATCTCGTTCCTGCTCTGGTTCATGGCAAACGCGTTCTCGTTGCTACCGCAACTCTTGCTCTTCAACGACAGCTTGTCGAACGCGATCTACCTCGCGTCAAAGAGGCTCTCGAAAAAGAGTTAGGGCGAACAATCTCCTTTGCTGTGTACAAAGGCGTCGGAAACTATCTCTGTCTACAGAAGATGAATGCCGATGATGGAACCGCTGATAGCGAACTCCTTGTTGAGATTTCCGGGCTAGAAAAAGATGCGCGTCGATTACGTGAATGGGCCCAGAAGCCAGGAATCTCTGGAGATCGCGATGATGCTCCCGATGTAGACCGCCGCGTATGGCTAGCGAATTCCACATCAGGTCGTGAATGCGTTGGCGCGGATGAATGTCGTTTTGGTAGCGAATGTTTTGCGGTCAACGCAAAAGCTAAAGCCCAGACTGCCGATATCGTGGTAACAAATCACACGCTCTTGGCGATTGAAGTCGTTGACTCGCATCCCATTTTGCCTGAACGCGATGCCATCATCCTTGATGAAGCCCATGAGTTCATGGATCGCACAACTCAAGCAGTGACAGAAGAGCTCACCTCTGGGCGAATCGCGCGTGCTGCCAATATGGTTCGCCGCCACATGCCAGGAAAGCTAGCGGAAAGCTTTGTGAAAGCCTCCGATGGCTTTGCAGAAGCGATGGATGATTACGGCCAGGAATATAGATCTCGCATTGATGAACAAAGGAAACTTGATCAACTTCCTGATCTGCTCGCAGCTCCAGTGCGGAAAATTAAGGATGCAGCAGAAGCGGTCATTGCTGCAATTAGCGCTGATAGCGAGATCGTCGATCCCGACAGTTTGGCCGATCGCGCGCGAGTCAAAGGTGCGGTCAATGAAATCAAGACCACTGCCCAGAAATTAATGCGTATGGGTGAAGGCCAGGTGCTCTGGTACGAACCAACTTTCTCGACGCTCTATCTAGCGCCCCTTGCAGTGTCACATGTCTTGCGCGAGAACCTCTTCACTCAGACACCAGTTATTGCAACGAGTGCAACTCTGACGGTTGGGAAAAGCTTTGATCCGATTGCACGCAGCCTTGGAATTCTTTCAACTACGACAAGTGAAGATGAGGGCAAAGAAGAGAGTGATTGGCAGGTTGACCCCAACAATGTGCAGATGCTTGATGTGGGATCACCCTTTGACTTTGCAAATCAAGGAATGCTCTACCTTCCTAAACAACTTCCAGAACCTGGTCGAGATGGTCCAAGTAAAGAAGCGCTCGTCGAACTCGGTGAATTAATCGATGCAGCAGGTGGTAGAACTCTTGCGCTCTTCTCATCATGGCGCGGGGTTGAAATGGCTGATGAACATCTGCGCCGAGTACTTGCTGAACTCCCAATCTCCATCATCACTCAAAGACGTGGCGATAGCGTCGGATCCCTGGTTGATCGCTTTGCCGCAGATCCCACATCGATATTGCTCGGCACTATGAGCCTCTGGCAGGGCGTTGATGTTCCTGGCCCATCCTGCACATTGGTTGCAATCGATCGCATTCCTTTCCCTCGGCCAGATGATCCTGTGATGTCTGCGCGCGCGGCTGAAGCCGATGCTGCGGGTGGCTCTGGATTCATGCAGGTTTCCTTACCGCGCGCCGCTCTTCTTTTAGCGCAGGGGACAGGTCGCCTCATTCGCTCAATAGATGACCGAGGAGTCGTTGCCATCCTCGATTCTCGAATCGTCAATAAACGCTATGGATCAATTCTGTTGAACTCGATGCCGCCTCTGTGGCGCACAAGCGACGGAGCGGTCGTCAAAGACTCTTTAAAGCGTTTGAACTCTCAATTCACAACAAAGTAAAGCTCCACAACCTCATCTTTTCCACCCCTTGCAAACCTCCACCTCCATGATGCCTTTGCGGCATTCACCATCGCGCCATGAGAATTCTGATTCTGGTCGTGGCTCTACTTCTTGGCACGATGGGTGATGCCTCTGCCCAATGCGAGGGCGATACATGCATCGATGTTTCTGCCGATCAGAGCTCAAATCAAATAATCATCACTGTGAAAAAAGGAAAGGATGGGAGTTCGAAGACAAGTTCTCCCAAGCCGCGCGCTACATCCACGACGCGCAAACTCTGGATACCGTGGTTACCGCGCCCGGTTATAACCTCGCAACCTCGGCCGAGGCCATCAATATCTCGCAAACCTCGAGTCCGAACTATTTCCGGTTCGCAAATCACTGATCAAGTAACGCGACTTCTTCCGACGGGACGCATTATCACTCAGCCTTTGGGAGATGCGTTAGTTCGTGAACCAGTTAATTTCATGACAAATACGCCGTCTCAATTCACCACTGTGATTGTGGTCTTAACTGTTCCGATAACGATTCACCTCACACCGCTATTTATTTGGGACTTTGGTGACGGTAATTCACATCTCACTCGATTACCAGGTGCGCCGTATCCCTTGACTTTGATACAGAACACCTACACAAGCGCGGGGGAGAAGGATGTTTCATTAACAATCAAGTGGAGTGGTTTCTGGCGAGCAGGAGCGTTGAGCGCACCAATAAATGGAGCAATCACTCAGAGCGTTAGCAAGAGCATCACAGTGCGTCCCGCCCGAACAACCTACATCCCTTAGTTATCAACAGATTCTTTGCATTCAGCCATCGTTGAATCTCGCGCCTCGATGCTTCGCCCATGACAACACTTACATCTCCATATGACTTGCTTTCAGCCATTCCCTTTCTTGTGGGATTTAAGCCAGAAGATTCCATCGTCCTGATGACCCTCAAGGATGACTCCATTGCTATGGCGATGCGAATAGATTTTCCAGAAACTCTCAATACCGAGCAACTAGATATCATCATGGGTCATCTCCAAAGCCACCAATCCGAGGCTGTCATTGCCGTGTATTACTTGCCGGACTCAAGTACAGAGTCCTCCGAGGTGATTAAGTCGATTACTGAAGCAATCGATAAGAATCAGATTCCATTGCGAGAATCCCTGATTGTGCATGCGGGACGTTGGCGTTCCCTTATCTGTGAAGATCGTGAGTGCTGTCCACCAGAAGGATCACCAATGCCAGCACTTGAACAATCACGAATCGCCGCAGAACAAGTGGCTGCAGGCAAGCCGATTCCTTTTGAAAGTGTGAAAGAGATGGTTGATTCCATCGCAGCGACCCCCGATGATGGCGAGCTCCTTGACTTTATTCACACTACGGAAGTAATCAATGACCAAGAAGATCCCATCCCGCTACAAAGGCAAGGAGCAGAGGCCATCATTGATTTCATCGCAGATTTTGCTGTAGAGGGTCTATGCCGAGACAAGAAATTAGTAGCTCTTGTGCTTGTGAGATTGCTTGATCTTCAAGTTCGCGACTTTGCATTAGGAAGCGTCACTTCAGAGACCATCGATACATATTTCAGTGCATGGCGTTGGCTGTTGAAAATTGCCCCTGATGGTTATGTCGCTCCTGTCGCAACGCTCTTGGCGGCTGTTGCTTACGAGCGAGGAGATGGCGCGCTTGCTCACCGGGCTCTCGATCGTGCGGATGTAGATGATCCTGACTATGCAATGACGGGTTTGCTTCGCCAGGTTTTCTCATCAGGTTGGGCGCCCCAATCTTTCGCAGCGATGAGAGCCGAATTACATCCTCGAATTTGTGACTCACTCTTCTCAGGTACGATAAATGCATGAACATTGGTGTTCCTAAAGAGATCAAAAACAATGAATATCGCGTTGCAATCACCCCAGCTGGAGTTCGTGAATTCGTAAAGCACGGCCACACAGTTTTGATCGAGAGCTCCGCTGGACTTGGATCTGCAATCTCTGATGATGACTATCGAGCAGTAGGCGCAACAATCCTCTCTAGCGCTGATGAAGTCTGGTCTAAGGCAGACCTCGTTCTAAAAGTGAAAGAACCGATTGCCGCCGAATATTCACGGATGCGTTCGGGACAAGTTCTTTTCACCTATCTACACCTCGCAGCCTCGCGCGATTGCACAGATGCATTGATTAAGAGCGGTATTACTGCGATTGCCTACGAAACAGTGGAAGTAAACGGCGCATTGCCACTTCTTGCCCCGATGAGTGAAGTTGCAGGTCGCATGGCAGCCCAGGTTGGTGCCGCAGCTCTCCAGAAGAGCGCGGGCGGTCGAGGAGTTCTTCTTGGTGGCGTTCCCGGAGTTCGACCAGGCAGAGTTCTCGTTCTTGGCGGCGGAACAGCAGGTCTTGCAGCAGCAACAATCGCTCAAGGTATGCGTGCAGATGTCACCATTGTTGATGTCAATCAGAAACGTCTCGGCGAAATCGACCAAATTTTCAATGGGACTGTCAAAACTTTGATGTCGAATACTCATGAAATTGAAGAACAAGCTCTGGGTGCTGATCTTGTTATTGGTGCCGTCCTCGTCCATGGCGCTAAAGCTCCAAAATTGATCACCAACGAACTAGTAAAGAAGATGAAGCCCGGCGCAGTTTTGGTTGATATCGCTATCGATCAAGGTGGGTGCTTTGAAGATTCTCGCCCCACGACTCACGCTGATCCAACCTACAAAGTCCATGATGCGCTCTTCTATTGCGTCGCGAATATGCCCGGCGCTGTGCCCTTCACTTCAACATATGCGCTCTCCAATGCCACGCTTCCATACGCCTTAGCCCTGGCAAATAAGGGGTGGCGCGATGCGCTGGCTCAGGACCCGGCGCTCCTCAAGGGTCTAAATGTTCATGAAGGAAGAGTTTTCTATGCGGCTGTCGCCGACGCGCACGGACTAGATGCGCATAAGTGGACAATTTAGTTTCAATTTTCTAGAGTCCGCCGTAGGTCACGAGTTCCAGCATTAAGCCCCGGCTAACTGGACGGCAACCCTCCACCGCGGTGGGGTGCTCCGGGTGAGGACCTGGTCGATTGCACGGTGCATCGGCAAGCGCGGGTCTGACAATTATTGCCAGGCCTTTAGCGTATTTATTGCGAAAGGCTAGAAATGAAAAAACTTCTTAAAGTAATTCCACTTCTTGTTGCAGCTCTGGTTCTGACTGCATGTTCATCATCTGATGAGAACAGTGCGACCAGCGAGAGCACAACATGTGCTCCAGATTCACTCGCCACAGTTGAAGCAGGCGTACTCACGATTGCAACCGGAGAGCCAGCATATGAACCATGGGTCCTCAATGATGCTCCTGAATCAGGCGAGGGCTTTGAAGCTGCCGTTGCCTATGCAGTTGCAACTCAACTTGGCTATGACCAGTCTCAAGTCAAGTGGATCCGCACCACATTTGATGGAGCGATCGCACCAGGTCCAAAGGATTTCGACTTCAACATCCAGCAGTACTCCATTACTGAAGATCGCAAGAAAGTTGTTGACTTCTCGAGCGCGTACTACAAGTCAAATCAATCAATCGTCTCCTTCAAGGGCAGCAAAATCGAAGGTGTAACAAGCATCGCTGACCTCCAAGCAAAGAATCCAAAGCTTGGCGCAGCGGTTGCCTCAACTTCTCTTGATGCAATTGAGAATCAGCTTGGCCTAAAGCCACAAGTATTTAACGACAATGCGGCTGCAGTCGCTGCTCTCAAGAATGGTCAGATTGATGGTCTTGTAGTTGACCTACCAACAGCCTTCTATCTCTCTGCAGTTGAGGTTCCAAATGGAATCATCGTTGGACAGCTCGAGAATTCAGCATCAGCTGATGAAGGTGCAGGTCTTCTCCTTGCTAAGGACAGTCCAATCACTTCTTGCGTAACTCAAGCAGTCGATGCGATTCGCGATAACGGAACACTCGCAGCGATTACTGAACAATGGCTAGCAGCTTCAGCTGGTGCGCCATTCTTGAAGTAGCGATTAGATAATCTGATTAAGGAAGGTTAAGAATCATGGGGCGCAACGCCGCGGAAAACGACGGTGTTGCGCCCTATGACTTTGGTGGAAACTGGACCCCCAGTAGCCATGAATTAGCCCGCCGATTGGCGCGCAAGAATCGAAACAAACGCAATGCCATCGTCGCCGGAGTTTCGAGCCTGCTTGTTTTAGGCTCTCTTGCACTCGTTATTGTCACCTCTCCAGGTTGGAAATTATTATCTGAGACTTTCTTTGCCTGGGCTTACGGCGTTGAAGTTCTTCCGAAGATCATCTTGGGGTTCGGAACAAATGTAGTTTTGACAATCATCGCAGGTACATCAGTTGCCATCTTGGGCCTGACAATCGCACTGATACGCACCTCGCGCTCACCAGCACTGACACCATTTCGTATCTTGGCAACAATCTATGTAGATCTCTTCCGCGGCATACCGATGCTCCTCGTCATTTTGCTGGTCGGATTTGGAATCCCAGCTCTTCGTATTCAAGGCCTGACAAATAACGTCTTAATACTCGGCACAATTGCAGTCGTTATCACCTATACCGCATACGTTGCTGAAGTAATCCGAAGTGGAATTCTCACAGTACATCCCAGCCAAAGAGCAGCAGCTCGCTCCTTAGGGCTCACACACTTTCAAACTCTGCGCCACGTGATTCTTCCTCAAGCGCTACGTCGAGTAACCCCGCCACTTCTAAATGACTTAGTGGCCCTCATAAAGGACACAGGCTTAGTCTCGATTTTGGGCGTCACTGATGCGGTGAGAGCTGCTCAAATAGCAAGTAGCCGAACTTTCAATTACACCCCATATGTCATGGCTGCAATCGTCTTTCTTATTGTGACAATTCCTTTGACGCGATTCACTGACCGAACTCTGCGCAAGTCCATTGAGAGACAGAACGCACAAGGAAACGCCTAATGAGCGACATTCTGAAGGTCGAGAAGGTTCGAAAGGCATTTGGAAAAGAAGTTGTGCTCGAAGATATCTCTTTTTCTGTGCCCGAACATACTGCGACGGTATTCATCGGTGCTTCAGGATCTGGCAAGTCAACCTTATTGAGATGCATTAATCTTTTAGAACAAATCGATGATGGAAAGATCACCTTGGATGGGGAAGAGATCACCGCCGTCGAGTCCAACGTAGATGAAGTCCGTCGAAAATTCGGAATGGTATTTCAATCCTTCAATCTCTTTCCCCATAAATCTGTCCTAGAAAACATCACTTTGGCTCCCATTCACGCCCGAGGGATGGATGAAGAACAAGCGACCACCGAGGCATTTTCACTCCTAGAACGTTTTGGCCTCAAGGACAAAGCTGATCAATACCCAGATCGCCTGAGCGGTGGCCAACAACAACGTGTTGCGATTATCCGATCGCTGGCACTGCATCCACGCATGTTGCTTCTCGATGAGATTACATCTGCCCTAGATCCTGTGCTGGTCAATGAGGTCTTAAGTCTGGTGCGCGATCTCAAAGCAGATGGAATGACCATGTTGTTAGCTACACATGAAATGGGATTTGCAAAGCAAGTGGCTGATGAAGTCTGCTTCTTGCACCGCGGAAGAATTCTGGAATGGGGTAAACCCGAAATGATTCTTCAAGCACCTCAGAGAGATGAAACTAAGGATTTCCTTCGACGGATACATGAAGCTGGGCGTTTGTGAGCGAACTCAGTTTCGAGATAATCGAAGGTTCGCACCAATCTCCAGTTATTCTGCACGTTCCACACTCGTCACGTGTGATTCCACCGCAAGTAAGAGCGCATCTCTTGCTGAGCGATTCTGAGTTAGAAGAGGAATTAAATGAGATCACTGACACTTTAACTGATCGAATCGCAGAAAGAGCAGCTCAGAAGCTAGCGCCAAACGTCCCACAACCCTGGTTCTTCATCAATCGAATGTCTCGCTTTGTGATTGATCCTGAACGATTTCCAGATGAGCGAGAAATCATGAACAAAGTGGGCATGGGCGCGGTCTATCAGAGAACTTCCACAGGAAAGCAATTGCGTCCCGAAGGCTTTGACTCTTCTCAATTACTGGAGAGCTACTTTCATCCATATGCACGTTCACTAAGTGAATTGGTAGATACAGTTCTAGAACGGACGGGTTCGGCACTGATCATCGATGTACATTCTTATAGGGCTAGACAGCATCAGAACGCGGTCAATCACGGACAGAGGCGACCTGCGATGTGTATTGGCACCGATGAGTTCCATACACCGGATTGGCTAACCGAGCTCTTTCACCTTGAATTCAGTAAATCAGGGGACTGTTATGAAAATGAGCCATATGCTGGGACATACGTCCCCCTCAAGTTCTACCGAAACGACTCTCGGGTCCATTCGATCATGATGGAGACTCGGGCAGATACCTTTCTGGATGAGAGTCTCAAGGCTCACGGAGGATTGGAGCTCTTATCAGGCGCGCTAGCCGCCGTCATAAGCGGCGCCCACGCCCGAAGGGCATAAAGAGGCTCGGATGTGCGTTCTAGCCTGTGGACAATTTATAATATAGCCATAGCCAATTCCCCGTGGCTGGCAAGTAACTCTGACAAGTCGTCAGCTCAAAGCAAAGGACTATTTCGTGCCTGTATCGCGTGCGCCCAAAAACGCAAGTAGCAAGAAGAGTCCTGCCAAATCACCAGCAAAGAAATCTACAAAAGCCGTTCCTGCAAAGAAGAGCGCCAAGAATGTAGTCAAGAAGGCTGTAAAGAAGCCAGTTAAGAAAGCAGGTCCGCGCCTCTTCCCAACCAAAGCAGAGTTGGAAGCGCTCAAGGTAGCGAAGGAAAGCAAAACCAAAGTTGAAGAGAAAAAAGGTCCGCGACGTTTCCCAACTAAAGCCGAATTAGAGGCGATGAAAGCGGCTTCTTCCGGAGTCGCGACACCTGTCATCGCTGCGGCCGGCACCGCTACAACAAAACCTGGTGGTAAAAAGCTTGTCGAAAAGATTGATGGCGAAGAAGTTGAACTCGAAGAAGTAGAACTAGAAGACCTCGAAAAGTTAGTTGCAGACACCGGCGAAGAATCAACCGAAGCCCAATCTGATGTTCGCGTCGTTAACCTGAATGAAGAAGCGAAACAAGAAGAGGGCGAATTCACACTCAAGGATTCCGAAGAAGACGATGCTCCGGCACAGACCGTTCTAACTGCGGGCGCCACCGCTGACCCAGTTAAGGACTATCTCAAGCAGATTGGTCGCGTTGCGCTTCTCAATGCAGAACTTGAAGTTGAACTTGCAATGCGTATCGAAGCAGGCCTCTTTGCAGAAGAGCGTTTGAATTCTGCCGATAAGTTAGAGCGTTCATTGAAGCGCGAGCTCGAGTGGATTGCCGAAGATGGAAAGCGCGCAAAAAACCATCTTCTGGAAGCTAACCTCCGTCTCGTCGTATCTCTTGCAAAGCGCTATACGGGGCGCGGAATGCTCTTCCTTGATCTGATTCAAGAAGGAAACCTTGGTCTTATTCGTGCTGTAGAGAAGTTCGATTACACCAAGGGCTATAAGTTCTCGACTTACGCGACATGGTGGATTCGCCAGGCAATCACTCGCGCCATGGCAGATCAGGCTCGAACCATCCGTATTCCGGTACATATGGTCGAAGTCATCAACAAACTTGCTCGCGTTCAACGTCAGATGCTCCAAGATCTCGGTCGCGAACCGACCCCAGAAGAGCTCGCTAAAGAACTTGATATGACACCAGAGAAAGTTGTTGAAGTTCAGAAGTATGGCCGTGAGCCGATTTCTCTTCACACTCCACTCGGTGAAGAGGGCGATTCAGAGTTCGGTGACCTCATCGAAGATTCCGAAGCAATTGTTCCTGCCGATGCTGTCTCCTTTACTTTGCTCCAAGAGCAGCTGCATTCAGTTCTCGACACTCTCTCAGAGCGTGAAGCAGGCGTAGTTGCGATGCGATTTGGCCTGACTGATGGCCAACCTAAGACCCTCGATGAAATCGGCAAGGTCTACGGCGTGACCCGCGAACGTATCCGCCAGATCGAATCCAAGACCATGTCCAAACTGCGCCACCCATCGCGTTCTCAAGTACTACGCGACTACCTCGACTAGTCATAATCAAGATAGGGAGTCAATTCATGTCCGAACGTCCGAAGATTTATGTGAAGCCAAACGGTTCGATCCGCGTTACTGGCGCTGCTGACTTTGTCGATGCAGACGGCAACGTTCTCGAGACAAAAGAGAACTTCTCACTCTGCCGTTGCGGCCACTCCAAAGAGAAACCATTCTGCGATGGCTCACACCGCGAAGCAGGATTCCAAGCCGAATAACTCGCTATGGGCGAGTGAAGTATCAACATCAAATCTCAAAACAGAACTAGTTGATTCGTACGACGTTGCAATCATCGGTGGCGGCTTCTCAGGTCTTTGGAGCGCTTTTCACTTACTGCAATTAAATCCTGCGTTGAAGATTGCTATTTTTGAAGCAAAACAATTTGGTTTTGGTGCAAGTGGACGTAACGGGGGATGGGCTTCATCTGATTATCCGGTTTATCGCTCAACTTTAGAGAAGAGATACGGAAGCGAAGCCACAAATAGACTCTTCGCAGCTCTGACTTCTTCCATTGATGACATTGGAAGTTTTGCCCAGAAGTACGCTCCGCGGGCCAATTTCGTGAAGTCCGGAACCCTCATGTTCGCACGTAATGCTGCCCAAGAGAAGCGTCTGCGTTTGTCGGAAGACGAGATGCATCGCTGGAAAGATCGCACAGAACTCGATGCGATGATCCGCGTTGCTGATGCTCGAGGAGCTCTCTTTAACTCAGAGTGTGCAACGGTGAATCCATATGGACTTCTCCAAGGACTGTTGGAGTTCCTATCTGGAAGAGGTGTGCATCTCATCGAAGGTGCTTATGCAACAAAGTCAGATGACGGAGTTTTCGTCAATAGTTCGTATATCAAGGCTCCAATAGTTATTCAGGCAACGGAGGTTTTCGGCGAACCTGGACGAGAGTTCATACCGCTGTACTCGCTCATGGTTGCAACAGAGCCCATTTCACAAGATATCTGGAGCGAGATTGGTGCCGATACTCGCTTTACCTTCGCTGAAGCTGCACATATGGTCAATTACGCACAGCGCACTGCTGATAATCGTTTAGCAATTGGCGGCCGAGGTGCTACATATCCGTTGGGCTCGAAGCTCAGGCTCGAGAAAGAAATGACATCATCAGTCCATGCGCATCTTCGAGATTTGGCGCGAACCTGGTTCCCACAATTACGGAATACCTCCTTCACTCACGCGTGGGGTGGCGCAGTCGCCATTACACGGAATTGGGAGCCATATGTTCAATACAATCACACGAGCGGTTTCGGACGCTTGGGTGGATATGCCGGCGATGGCGTCACGATGAGTTATCTGTCAGCAAGAATTTTGGCGCATCTCATTACAGGAAAAGAGAGCGAGATTACTCAACTTCACTTTGTAAATCGGATGATTCGCAAATGGGAGCCAGAACCTTTGCGATATCTCGGTGTTAATTCTTTAGTTAAACTCAGTGGAATTGCAGATAAAGAAGAAGCGCGAACTGGGAGACCAAGTATGGTCTCAAGAATTATTGCGCCGTTGATTCTTCGCTGAGGCGAGAAGTCTCATCGTCAATCCGCTTAGCGGCGGTTGCTAGACCCTCTTGATACTTCTTGGCGTGATGACCGCAGAAGAGAAGTTCGAAACCATTTGCCATTACTGCTCGCACATAAGCTTGTGCGCCACAACGATCACAGCGGTCAAGGGCGTTAAGTGGCGTGGTATCGAGTACAACGTTCTCGGTCATGATGAGCCTGCCTTCCTTGCCTTGTGAATAATTGCTTCTAGTGGAACATCAAACCACCTCTGACTTATTCCCCGCAGGCTGAAATCGAACTTTTTTTCAATTCTCGCCACTTTCTGTGAAATTATCGACAAATTCCCAGCGTTCTCGGCGCGTAATCCCTCTGCTCAATACTGAGGTAGATACCCTTGCGCATCGTGGCCGAGACTGATAATCGCAGTGTAGAGAAATCATATTCCGCAAAAGACCTCTCAGTTTTAGAAGGTCTGGATGCGGTTCGCAAGCGTCCCGGAATGTATATCGGCTCGACCGATGGTCGCGGGCTCATGCACTGCCTCTGGGAAATTATCGATAACGCAGTTGATGAATCACTTGCAGGCCATTGCAAGAAGATTGAGATTAATCTTGAAAAAGATGGTTCCATCGAAGTCCATGATGATGGCCGCGGCATTCCCGTTGATAAAGAGCCCAAGACTGGTTTAACAGGCGTTGAAGTAGTGATGACAAAACTGCATGCCGGCGGAAAGTTCGGCGGCGGTTCATATGCAGCCACAGGCGGTCTCCATGGCGTTGGAGCTTCCGTTGTGAACGCGCTTGCGTCACGCCTTGATGTAGAAGTTGATCGCGATGGAAAGATTTATTGGATGTCATTTAAGCGAGGAGTAGCTGGCGTCTTTGATGGCGACGGTCCCAATGCGCCTTTTGAACCACAATCAGGACTGCGAGTTATTGGAAAAGTTTCGACCAAGATCACTGGCACTCGCATCAAGTGGTGGTCTGATAAGCAGATCTTCCTTAAGGATGCACAATATGATCTAGAAGAGATTTACACACGCGCCCGCCAGACCTCATATCTTGTTCCTGGCCTCACCTTAATTGTTAATGACAATCGCACTAAAGAGAAGAGCACCGAGACTTTCTTCCACAAAGGCGGAATTTCCGAGTACTGCCACTTTATCCAACCCGATGAGCCGGTCGGAGACGTCATACGTCTTACCGGTACTGGCCATTATCAGGAAACCGTTCCCGTCCTTGATGAAAAGGGCCACCTAGAGCCTAAAGAAGTAGAACGCGATATGGATGTAGATATTGCGATGAAGTGGGGCAATGGCTACGAGACGACTGTTCGCTCTTTCGTCAACATCATCACCACTCCTAAGGGTGGAACCCACGTACAAGGATTTGAACGCGCTCTGACAAAAACCTTTAATGAGTTTCTCCGAGCTAAGGGAGTCTTGAAGAAGAACGAGCAAGATGTCATTAAGGATGACATCGTCGAAGGTTTAACTGCGGTCGTCACAGTCCGCATGCAAGAACCACAGTTTGAGGGACAGACCAAGGAAGTTCTAGGCACTCCGGCTGTTACCAAGATCGTCCAACAAGTAGTTTCGGACGAACTCAAGAAGTTCTTCACCACAACAAAGCGCATTGATAAAGCAAACGGATTGCTGATTCTTGAGAAGGTCGCTAATGCTTCCAGAACTCGCATCTCGGCTCGTACCCATAAAGAACTGCAGCGTCGAAAGAACGCTCTGGAAAGTTCTTCACTTCCTGCCAAGCTCTCAGATTGTCGCTCTGAAGATGTCTCAAGAACAGAACTTTTCATTGTCGAAGGTGAGTCTGCTCTCGGCACCACGAAGGCCGCGCGAAACTCTGAGTATCAAGCGATTCTTCCTCTCAAAGGAAAGATTCTTAATGTTCAAAAAGCATCTTTATCTCAGATGCTCGACAACGCAGAATGTGCAGCAATCATTCAAGTGATTGGTGCGGGTTCAGGAAAATCATTTAGTCTTGATGATGCGCGCTATGGACGCGTCATTCTGATGTCCGACGCGGATGTCGATGGCGCACACATTCGTTGCCTCATGTTGACCTTGCTCTATCGCTACATGAAACCTCTGATTGATGACGGGCGAGTATTTGCTGCCATCCCGCCACTTCACAGAATTGAAGTCATGGGTGGCGGAGGTAAGAAGGGCGAGGTTCATTACACCTACTCTGATGACGAGATGAAGAAGTTGCTCGCAGATCTTAAGAAGCAGGGTAAGCGTTGGAAAGAACCTTTACAGCGTTACAAAGGCCTTGGCGAGATGGATGCTGATCAACTCCGCGAGACCACTATGGACCCGGAGCATCGCACGCTGCGACGCATCACCATCAAGGATGCCGCTCAAGCAGAGAAGATGTTCGAGCTATTAATGGGTAACGAAGTCGCTCCGCGAAAAGACTTTATAGCTACAGCAGATATTGATCGCGAGAGAATCGACGCTTAAGCAATCAATGTACGTCGTGGAGTCGCGTACTTTGTCGCTACTTCACTGAGTTCATCTGAAACTTGTTTACGTAGCGCTTCATCGCTCTTGAGCAGCGCTGTTAATTTAGCAATGGTCGATTTGAGCTCTTTCTGCTCGCTTTCAAGCTCGATCTTTGACATCTTTGTTAGGCGGCGCAGAGGCATATCCAAGATGTAGGTGGCTTGTTCGTCAGTGAGTTTGAAGGACTTAATGAGAGATTCCTTGGCTTCACTTGCGTCATCGCTGCTGCGAATGATTTTCACAACCTTATCTATATCGATAATCGCCTTGAGCAAGCCATCAACTAAGTTAAGTCGAGCAGCGGCTTTATCTTTGCGGAAGTTAGAACGGCGAGTGACGACTTCAATGCGATGATCAACGAAGACCTGTAGTAATTCCTTCAAGCCCAGAGTCTTTGGTTTGCCATTGACCAAGGCAACAGCATTGATAGAGAACTGATCTTCAAGGGGTGTTAGCTTGTAAAGGTTCTCAAGGACCTGGTCAGGTTCGAAACCATTCTTGATTTCGACAACTACGCGGGTACCTGATTGGCCATCGGTGAGATCGACAATGTCTGATATTCCTTGGATCTTCTTTGCCTTCACAAGATCGCTAATACGTTCGACCACTTTCTCTGGTCCAATATTGAAGGGAAGTTCCGTGATGGTGATGCCTTGCTTGCGAGTAGTGACTTTACCGACTTCAACTTTGGCACGGACTTTAAAGGCCCCTTTGCCAGTCTGATACGCATCAAGGATTCCTTCCTTGCCAAGAATACTTCCACCCGTGGGAAAATCAGGCGCAGGAATGAACTTCATGAGTTGCTTGAGAGTTGCATTGGGGTTTTCGATCAGGTGTTTAGCAGCGGCGATTACTTCGCCGAGATTGTGCGGCGCCATATTGGTTGCCATGCCGACAGCGATACCGGTGGCACCGTTGACGAGAAGGTTAGGAAAAGCTGCAGGAAGTACTAAGGGCTCCATAATCTGGCCGTCATAGTTTGCACCAAAATCGACTGTATCTTCATCCGCCTCTTCCACCATGAGAAGCGCTGAACTAGCAAGACGCGCTTCGGTGTATCGCATTGCTGCAGGGCCAGCATCAAGAGAGCCAAAGTTTCCATGGCCATCCACTAACGGAAGACGCATGGAGAAATGTTGTGCCATGCGAACGAGAGCGTCATAAATTGCGCCATCGCCATGCGGGTGCAACTTGCCCATGACTTCACCAACAACTCGCGCGCTTTTAACATGGCCTTTATCTGGACGAAGTCCCATCTCTGCCATCTGATGCAAGATTCTGCGATGAACGGGCTTCAAACCATCTCGAGCATCAGGCAATGCGCGTGAGTAAATAACTGAATATGCGTATTCAAGAAAAGAATCAGACATCTCTGATGAGACATCGATGTCGACGATCTTGCCAGGAAATTCTCCGGGCTTAGGACCGACGGCCTTCTTCTTGCCACTTACATTTGCGCTCTTGGATGAATCCGCTTTTGCCATGGCGTGATTCTGCCAATGAATGGTGAAATTACTGGGGATTGACGCTCGGTCTAGCGCCAATAATTGTGACGCATTCTCGTGCTAAAGCATTTCCGGCAGCCATTGATTCTTGAAGATCTCGAGTCGTGATCCAACGTGGAATAAAAGCTGCTGCAAAGGCATCGCCAGCACCTGTGGTATCTATTGGAGTGACTGGGGAAGTGGGTGCTGCAACTGGTTGTTGTGATTCGGCGGCGCCATAAGCGCCTTTATCTCCACGTTTGATGACCACAGTCTTGGTGAACTTGTTCAATTGAGAGAGCGCTTCATCAACAGTAGAAGTCTGAGTTAAAAAGAGAGCCTCTTCTTCATTAGGAAGAATGACATCCATTTGATTGAGATAGGTGAGCGCTTTTTCAAGTCCAAAATGAGAGATAGTTCCAACTGAAGCAGGGTCGAAGATCAGAGGAATTCCTGCACTTTTGATAGCAGAAATCATTCCTTCCACTCCGTCGGTAGATTCAGGATTGAATAATGAATAACCCGAGAGAAAAGCTGCATCAAAGCCGCTAAGGCTCGGTAAATCTGCACTGGTGAGCCCAGAGTTGGCGCCTGAATCCGGAAACATTGTGCGTTGTCCTGTCTTGTCAACGATGACAACCACGACTCCAGTTTTTCCTACGGATTGCTGGATTTGCTTATGTTCGATATTCCACGTATCCAACTCAGATATGACTGCGCGCCCAGCAGCATCATCTCCTACTCGAGAGACGAAAAAGACCTGATTTCCTTGATGCGCCATCCATGTCGCCGTGTTTGCGGCTGCGCCTCCACCATGGGTGGTGATACGCGATGGAGTATCGCTGCCATAGTGAATGTCAGAGTCAATGAGTACCAGGACATCAAGCATCGCATCGCCGATACAGAGAATGCGAGGCATCTGGTTTTGGACCCTAGACCTAGTTCGCAGCAACTGCGATGCGTGCTGCGAGCGCCGCGTTGGCTTTGATGATTTCGATATTCACCCGTAATGACTCACCATTAGTGTTGCTGTGGAAGTAGTCAAGCAAGAATGGAGTGACAGCTTTGCCTTTGATGCCTGCGGCATCTGATGCTGCTAAACCGTTTCGCAAAGTTGTTTCGTGGAGTGTCACATCCATCTGATTGATGACGGGGTTTGCGACCACCATTCCTGAGTGAGAAGTCTTAACGAGTGTGCGAGCGTTCCAAATTGCCGCAACTTCTTCGGGAGAGTCTGCTCGATATTCAATATCAAAACCGGAGTCCGCGAGATAAAAACCTGGGAAACGGGTTGTCTTAAAGCCAACGATAGGGACAGAGAGTGTTTCGAGACGCTCGAGAGTTGCGGGCACATCAAGGATTGATTTCGCTCCAGCACTGACAACGAGGACTGGGATTGTGGCCAGAGAATGCAGATCAGCTGATTCATCCCATGTCTCTTGTGCTCCTCGGTGCACGCCACCCAGACCACCAGTAGCAAAGAAGGAAATTCCAGCAGCATGGGCAATGTGTGACGTTGCAGCTACCGTAGTTGCGGCGCTGAGTTTCTTTGCTGAGATTGTTGCAAGATCACGAATGGAAGCTTTGAGTATGGATTGATCGGTTGCGATTCTGTGCAGCTCTTCTTTTTCAAGTCCAACATGGATTAATCCATCAATGATTGCGATGGTGGCTGGAATTGCGCCATTGTTACGCACAATAGCTTCTACTTCAGCAGCAACTTCCATGTTTCGGGGCCGCGGCAATCCGTGGCTGATAATCGTGGATTCAAGAGCGACGAGAGGTTTCTTCTGGGCCAAAGCATCGTGGACTTCGCTCGAGTAGCGGAACATAAGAGGGAAGATTACTGGAAAGATACCTACGTGGCCCACTTGCTCTCAGACTTATCACAATCGATCTTCGCCACACTTGGTTTGTCACAAACTAGCAATGTGCTGGGAATTGAAGCTAATGCTGCCCAACGTGAGTGCGTACTGCTTGTTGATGGCATGGGCGTGAATGCCATAGAGCTTTGCGCAAAAGATCTTCCTGTTTTCTCACAGATGAAAGCGCACGCGATGCTCAGTGCGACATTTCCTTCGACGACATCCACCAGCCTTACCTCCTTTGGAACAGGTTTAGATGTTGGAGTGCATGGAATGGTCGGGTACACCATGCGTGTGCCACATAGCGGAACGCCAGAGAGATTGCTAAATGCATTGAAGTGGGACGAGAGAGTCGATCCATATATCTGGCAATCAGAAAAGACCCTCTTTGAACGCGCAGTCCAAGAGGGAATCAAGGTTTCTCATATCGCTGCGAAACGTTATGAAGAGACAGGCTTTACTCGAGCAGCACTTCGTGGCGCAAGATATTGCGGCGTGAATGTCACTGACGAAATGGTTTCTCAAGCTGCAGCTGCTTTGTCGCAAGAGAGATCTTTTGCCTATGTCTATATCAACGATGTAGATGATGCTTCACATCGAAGTGGTTTTGGCTCAGATAGATTCCATGCAGCAATGTTCAAAGCAGCTGACCTTATTACCAAGCTGATCGAACGACTTCCGCAAGGATCTCGTCTCTGGGTCACTTCAGATCACGGAATGATTAATCGGGGAGATTTCTGCGTTCTTGGGAAAGAAAATGACCTGCTGAAGAATGTGAATTTACTTGGAGGCGAACCGCGTGTGCGCTATCTATACCTGCAAGAGGGCTCGTTAGAAGAGACCAAGTCTCAATGGCAAGAATACTTTGGTGAGAGAGTAATTCTCTATTCGCGGGAAGAAGCTCTGAATGAGAATTTGTTTGGTAACTCTGTCTCCGAAAAGAGCGCAGAACGTATTGGTGATCTCATTGCAATCGCTCAGGGTGAATTGATATTGGTTGAGCAGTCTCGCGAAGAACTACAACTTTCGATGGTGGGGCACCACGGGGGAGTTACTAGATCTGAGGTTGAAATTCCGTTACTGTCACAGAGAATTTAGCTCTCTTCTTCCTCATCTTCTTTCTTCTTGCTCCTGCCAAACATGATGTCATCCCATGATGGGATTGAGATTCGACGGGTCACACCATCTTTTTTGGCATCTGGTGTGATCTCTTTAGTTTCTGGAGCGTCTTCTACGGCGCTATCTCCGCTTACGGGAGCAGTACGTACTGCGACAAGTCTCGGAGGTTGAGGAGTCTCGCCTTCAACTGGAAAGAGAACTCCGTGATCACTCATGCGATCGGGGCGAGGAGGTTGCTTGGTTGGAATCTCTTCTCCATTAATCCAGCGCGCACCATCATCCTTTGAGGTAAGAGTTCTCTTGCTGGAGTCAAAAACCCATGTTGCTTCGGATTGACCTTCACGCGATGGATAACTCAAGACTAAATGCCACGTTCCATCATCAAGTCGCCATGTGTTCCATGAGATTTGATTCATGTTTACACCGCGAGGCGCTAAACGGTGAATAACTAACTCAGAGAGCGGAAGTGAAGTTCCTTTAGGTGATGCTTTCTCTGCTTGCTCAATTATCCATGCACGCTCTTGCAAAATCGGGCTGGCGTATCTCTCAATTTTTTCCAGCGAGAGTCCGGAGATCCGTGAGACTTCGGCATAACTCTCGCCAGCTCTAAGGCGAGATTGAATTTCTTTGATCGAAAATTGAGGAGCCTTCTCCACGACTGGAGTAAGACGTCTTTCGTTGACGGTAGCGCGGAGAGAGTCACTCACGCGAAGGGAGAATTTATTTCCTTCGAGATCAGTGAGCTCAAGACTTTCGCCATCGTCAGAACGTCCCACAACTCGTAATTCGGTCACGGGTAAAGATTGCCACAGAGTGCCATATAAGTTGGGGAACTTATGCGTGGATTTGGACCACTTTCTGCTTCCATAATCTCAGGAATGGAAGTAATGACAAAAGTGCGATTGTTATACAGGCTAGCGGCACAATAAATGCGACAGTCGAGCCGTATGTGTCAATGATGTATCCCGTAATTGCTGTTGGTATCGCTCCACCTAGATTGAGCGCCGCAATAGCCCATGCCAAGACTTCAGTAGTTCTCTTCTCGCTTACTGAACGTTCAGCGACTGAGAGACCAGCCGTCAACAGAGGCGCGATGGCTAGTCCATTGATGAATAGTGCAACTGCCATGACAAAGAGATTTCCTTCAAATAATTGAGCAGCGAGGAAGATTGGCAGAGTAAGAATCACAAGAGCACCGACTGAATACACGAATCTGCGCGCTTCATTCATCTTCCAGTGAATCGAACCGCTGATGAAAGCTGAGATTCCTGAGCTGAATGACCAGATTGCGACGAAGAATCCACTGTATTCGCGGACTCCAAATTCATCTGAATAACCAACGATGACTAGTCCTGTTGCGCTAAAAAATGATCCAACCATCATCATGGGAATAAAGAGCGCTTGGATAAAACGATCTCGAATGAGAAGAGTGTGATCATCACCGGGTTCGCGAGGATGAGCTGGAGGTTGAGTACTTCTCTGCGAGAGGAAGAAGAGCGCTCCCACAATCAAGAAACCCATGGCAGCAAAGATTGCGGCGGACGGGAAGAAGAACGAAGCAATCAAGGTTGCGACAACGGGTCCAGTCGTGAAAATTACTTCATCAACCAGCGCTTCAAATGAATATGCAGTATCAATCAACTTGCGATCGTCACCTATGGCATGAATCCATCTACGCCTGACCATCTGTCCAGAACCGATAACAAATGCTTCGAAGATGATGACACACAGGAACCAGCTCCAGGTTGGGGCGTCGTTTTTAACCAGATATACGAAGAGCCCAAGGAAAATGATGTGAACGGGGGCCGTGATGGACAGGATTCGGTTCTGGCCGAATTGATCTGCGGCCCGCGACCATAGAGGCGTCGCAATGGCTAATACGACAGATGCCATCATCGAGAGCGCACCAGCTAGTGCATATGAGTCGGTTTCAGCAACAACAAATAGAACGATTGCTAGGTACAACATCGAAATCGGCATACGCAGAATAAATCCTGCAAAAGAGAAGCGCCAGCCTCCGGGCACAGCAAAAAGCCGTTTATAGGAGGTAAGCATGTTGCGAGTGTACTTGGCTTTGGACGGTTGTGATTAGATTGGCAAATGACCAATACTGGCGATTTACTAAAACTTGCCGAGACAATCGCACTTAATGCAGGTGAGTTGCTCAAGAAGCGTCCCTCTAAATTTGAATTAGACGAGAAGAGTGGAGTTTTTGACTTTGCCACTCAGATGGATCACGAGAGCGAAAAATTGATTGTTAGTCAGATTCTTGCAGCCCGACCAGACGATGGTTTGATTGGCGAAGAGGGAGCAAGTAAAGAGAGTTCTTCTGGAATTACTTGGGTTATAGATCCCATTGATGGAACCGTGAACTATCTCTATGACATTCCGGGATGGTGTGTCAGTATCGGTGTGAAAGACCAAGAAGGTCCACTTGTAGGTGTGGTGTATTCGCCAGCAACTAATTCTTTATGGAAAGCATCACGTGGAGGTGGCGCTTTTCTTAACAGCGCCCCAATTCGCTGCAACGAACCGGTGCCACTCAATCGCGCACTTGTAGGTTCTGGTTTTGCTTATGATCTGGAAAAGCGCAAAGTGCAAGCAGCGTTGATCGCTGATTTGTTGCCACAAATTAGAGACTTGCGTCGACTTGGTGCATGCGCAGTTGATATCTGTCATGTGGCAACAGGATCTCTCGATGCTTACTTTGAAGCTGGGGTCAATGAATGGGATTACGCAGCTGCTGGATTGATTGCCACCGAAGCCGGTGCAAAAATCTCAGTGAAGTCTGGCATCTGGAATGGCGAGAAACATATGGTGATTGCCGCTGGACCAACTCTTCATGCCGCCCTCACCGCCCAGATTGAGGCCGGGCCCTCGTTCTAGTCTGGGCCGTTCCGCGCCAGGTCTACATAGGGTCCATCGAGCGCGATTTAGCGCTTCGGGTCCTGGTGTGGCAAGATACCCCTCGATCGTTAGACCTGAGTGTGAAGACTAATTGTTAGGACAAATCATGAACGTGCTTGATGCGGTTGATGCCGTCTCCCTTCGTAAGGACCTACCTAATTTCCGTCCCGGCGATGAACTCAAGGTTCACGTCCGCGTTATCGAAGGTAACAAGAGCCGTATCCAGGTATTCCAGGGTCTCGTCATTGCACGTCAGGGTTCTGGCGTCCGTGAGACTTTCACAATTCGTAAGATTTCATACGGTGTAGGCGTCGAGAGAATTTTCCCAGTCCACGCACCCGTAATCGAAAAAATCGAACTCGTTCGTCGTGGCGAAGTTCGTCGCGCTAAGTTGTATTACCTCCGCGATCTCCGTGGCAAGGCTGCCAAGATTCGTGAGCGCCGTAGCGCTGATGATCTAGAGACTGTCTATGCCGCTCCAGTCGTCGAAACACCAGTTGTTGAAACACCTGCAGCCCCAGAAGTTGTTGCTGAAGTTGTAGAAGAAACTCCAGTAGCTCAAGAAGCTGCAGTCGAAGAAACAACTCCGGAAGCTACTTCAGACGAAACCAAGGCATAAAGTCGACCTTCGCGTCGTCTAGTTATGTCACCTAAAGCGAAAGGCACTAGCCTTCGCGAACTTCCGATTCTCCTAGTTTCGGCGCTCGTTCTATCCATCATTGTTAAGACTTTCCTCATTCAGTTTTTCTATATCCCTTCAGGCTCTATGGAGAACACACTCCTTGTCAATGACAGAGTTGGTGTCAACAAATTCGGCGCGCTCTTTAGCGATATCAAACGTGGGGAAGTAGTTGTCTTCAGAGATCCAGCTAATTGGCTCTCTGCTCCTTATGACGAGTCCACAGGACTTTCTAAAGTAGTCCGGGATACTCTGGTTTTTGTGGGAGTTCTTCCTGATCCTTCAAAGCAATATCTGATTAAGCGCGTGATTGGCGTAGGCGGGGATCGCGTCGTGTGTTGTAACGCTGATGGAAAAATCGAAGTTAATGGCATTGCTCTCAAAGAGCCCTATATCTATCCTGGCGATAAAGCATCTGACTCAAACTTTGATGTGACAGTCCCTCAAGACTTTATCTGGGTTATGGGCGATCATCGTGGTGCAAGCGCAGACTCTCGTTTTCATACTGACGATCCCAACAAAGGAATGGTCCCGCTCGACAAAGTTACTGGACGAGCAGTTTTTGTCATCTGGCCACTAAAGAACGCTGGAATCCTTGAGGTCGGCGAAGACCTCTCTAAGATTCCGGTGAAAAAATCTCCGTAAGGCTCGACCATGATTGAATCACGCCTTATTGCTGCAGGAATAAGCAATATCGCGGGCGTGGATGAGGCGGGCCGAGGCGCATGCGCTGGTCCACTCGTTGTTGCTGCGGTTATTCTCAAAGATATCAGCGCCCCAGAATTATCTGAGGTCCGTGATTCGAAAGAGTTATCACCGAAGAAAAGAGAAAGCCTCTTTCAAATCATCATCGATCAATCACAGAGCTACTCGATTATTGAAATCACCCCGCAAGAGATTGATGAGATTGGCCTCCATAAATCAAATCTGGAGGGGATGCGTCGCGCAATCAACGCGCTACAGATTAATCCGGAGTATGTTCTAACAGATGGATATGTGATTGATGGACTACCAAGCCCTTCATTGGCGGTCTGGAAGGGCGATCAAGTTGCGATTTCTATTTCAGCTGCCTCAATTCTTGCAAAAGTCCATCGTGATCGAGTCATGGACCAACTAGATCAACGCTATCCGGGCTATGGACTTAACGCACATAAAGGCTATGTCACTCGTTCGCATGAGGCGGCTCTGCGCTCTCTGGGAGTAACCGAGATTCATCGTCGCTCCTATTCCAATATAGCTGCCCTCATCAACAATTAGTTTTACGCACAGATTGATTACCCAGTAGTTCAGATCAGAGCTGCCCGCCCTATTTTCCAGCAATGGCTTTGAATGAGCGCGCATCTGTCACGGGAACAACGGGGGAGAATTTCACCGCTAGGTATCTCACCGAACGTGGCTATCAAATTCTCGATCGCAATTGGAGAATAAGAGAAGGGGAATTAGATGTAGTAGCGCTATCGCCTGACAAAGAGATTGTATTTATTGAAGTGAAAACGCGAACTTCGGCCGCGTACGGCGATCCTCTCGAGTCAATTACTGCTGCGAAGCTTCATCGAATTCAGCGCCTTGCCCTCGCCTGGCTAGCCACACACCAAAGACTTGGGCGGCCATATCGCATTGATGTTGCGGGGATTCTGCTCGGACGATCCGGAGAGATAACTATTGACTATCGAATCGGTATCTCATGAGCGTTGCGGTAACTAGAGCCGTCAGTCTGCTTGGTTTAGAAGGTGAAATAGTTGAAATCGAGGTAGACATAACCACGGGATTGCCGAGTTACCAACTATTGGGATTACCTGATGCGACTCTCAATGAATCTCGAGATCGAATTCGCTCTGCGATTAGTAATTCAGGTAAACAGTGGCCGCAACACAAAATCACAGTATCGATGTCGCCGGCATGGCTACCCAAGAGCGGTTCGGGGTTTGATCTCCCCATTAGCGTTGCGATTCTTGCAGCCTCTTCACAAGTTCCATTAGAAAATTCCGAGAATACGATCTTGATTGGTGAACTCTCGCTTGAGGGATTACTGCGTCCTATACGTGGAATCCTTCCCATGTTAATTGCCGCCGCACGACATGGAATTACACGTGCAATCGTGCCAGCGGCGAATTTCACCGAAGCTAATCTCTTAGATGAGATTGAGATTTTTCCAGCTTCAAACCTAGCGCAGGTTTTGAGTATCCTCAGCGGCGACCATATTGCACTCGACTCACCTCTATTCGAAATTTCGGCCGAGGCAAGCTCTATCGATATGTCACAAGTAGCAGGACAAGAAGAGGCAAAGTTCGGTCTCGAAGTCTCAGCGACCGGGGGACATCATCTACTGATGATTGGGCCTCCCGGAACCGGAAAGACCATGTTGGCCGAGCGGATTCCTACAATTCTTCCACGACTCAGTAATGCACACATAAGAGAAGTCGCGGCCATTCACTCGATTGCAGGAAACTTCTCGAGTACAGCATTCATTAGCAAGACTCCTCCATTTATTGCACCTCATCACACAACGACGACAGTTGCGATGGTTGGCGGAGGAGCGCGAAACATTAAGCCTGGTGCATGTTCACTTGCTCATCATGGTGTTCTCTTTATCGATGAAGCACCTGAGTGCGCTACTGGAATTCTCGATTCACTTCGCCAGCCTTTGGAGTCTGGAGTAGTGGAAATAACGCGCTCCGTAGGAACCTTACGTTTTCCGGCTCGCTTCATCTTGGTTCTGGCTGCAAATCCTTGCCCGTGTGGTCGATTTTCGGGAAAGGGAAGAGGATGCCAATGCTCTTCCCTTCAAGTTCGCCGATATCTCAATCGAATCTCTGGACCGTTATTGGATCGGATCGATCTTCGATTGCGGGTCGAAACACCTACTCGAGCTGCTCTTGCTGACTCTTCTGTTCGAGAAAGTAGCGCTGAGATTCGCGCGCGTGTCGAGAGATCACGGTCTGCAGCCAAGGAACGTTTTCAGAAAGATAACTTTGAACTCAATTCACAGATTCCCTCAGAGTTGTTACGAGGAAAGTATCGAGCTCACCAGAAAGCAATGAGCACTCTTCATACACTTATTGATCGCGAAGAGATTACCGCTCGAGGATTTCATAAATTGTTACGTCTAGCTTGGACTATTACCGATCTTCAAGGGCTGAGTACGCCCGGAGTCAATGAAGTCGACGTTGCTTTAACACTGCGTTCTGATGTGGATCGCGCATCGTGAGTATGGAAGCAAGGCTCAGACTCTTTAATGCAATAGAAGGTGGATCGTCTTTTTGGACGCACGAGTTATCTCTTCACGGAGCAGAAGATCTCTTGAATCGAATAGTCAAAGGAGAATATGCCAATGCTCGAAAATCTTCCGAACGGATTCGACAGACCCTCATAGATGGCGATGTTCAGGTACTGCAGAGAGAAATTGTTGAATCGGGAGCACGATTCATCACCCCTGAATCAAGCGAATGGCCGGTATCGATGGGTGATCTTTTGGCTCCACCCATCGGGCTAATAATTAAGGGTGGAGAGATTCGAGAGCGGAGCGTTGCAATTGTTGGAACAAGAAATCCGACTACTTATGGCGCCCGGGTTGCAAGTGAATTTGCATCAGGTTTTGCAGATCGCGATTGGGCGGTTGTCAGTGGTGGTGCTTACGGAATTGATACTCATGCGCATCGAGGAGCTATCGCTGCGGAAGGCGTGACATACGCAGTCCTAGCCTCAGGAGTTTCAATCAACTATCCAGCCGGAAACGAGAGACTTTTCAATGAGATTGCAGAGTCTGGAGCGCTGATTTCTGAAGTGATGCCCAAAGAACGTGCGCGCCCTGAACGTTTTTTGACCCGGAATCGAATAATTGCCGCGCTATCTCAAGGAACTCTGGTTGTTGAAGCTGCATTCCGTAGCGGCTCACTGCGCACAGCTCGTGATGCAGCCGAGATTCTTCGAACTGTGATGGCAGTTCCTGGTCCCATCAACTCTCCGACAAGTGAAGGGTGCCATCGACTCATCGGAGAAAGGTGTGCGGAGATTGTCACATCAGTCGCCGACGCCCTTGAGTTGCTAGTACCCTTTGCCTAGATGACACATAAATCTGCATTTGTTGCTGTTGTAGGACGGCCGAATACCGGCAAATCCACTTTAGTGAACGCCCTTGTTGGTGAAAAGGTTGTCATCACCTCGCATCACCCCAACACAACCCGCAATGCGATTCGTGGAATCGTCACTCGTCCCGATTACCAACTTGTCGTGGTTGATACCCCAGGAGTCCACAAACCAAAAACGCTACTCGGCGGCGCACTCAACACTATGGTGACTGAGAGCATGGACTCCGTTGACTCCATTGTTCTCTGTATCCCAGCCGTAGAAGCGATTGGTGCCGGCGATCTCTTTATTGCAGAAGAAGTCGCAACCCATAAGGGCGCCAAGAAGATCTGTGTAATCACGATGACAGATATGGCAAAGCAGAGCGAAGTACTCGCCCAGTTAGTGGCCGCAAGTAAATTAGCCGAACAAGCCGGATTCCAGTGGGATGATGTTGTTCCTATCTCTGCAAAGACTGATGATCAAGTTCAGTTGTTGATGGATCTGCTGGCAAAGTACGCTCCTGAGTCTCCACCTTTCTATCCCGCAGACATGACCTCAGATCAAGAACTTGAAACTCAGATCGCCGACCTCATTCGCGAAGCTGCAATAGAAGATGTCTTTGAAGAAGTTCCTCACTCGATTGCAGTCGTTATCGATGAAATGTCCGAACGAGCGAAGCGGACTCCGGAGGAGCGTCCATTCTTTGATATTCACGCATCCATCGTTGTTGAGAGGGATAGCCAGAAAGCCATCATCATTGGGGCAAAGGGCGCTCGGCTTAAGACCGTCGGAACCGCTGCACGTGCGGAGATTGAGAAGAAATTAAAGGCCAAAGTCTTTCTTGGATTGCACGTCAAAGTACTACCCAATTGGCAGAGCGATGCGAAAGCTTTAACGAAGCTGGGTTTTATCCAGCGATAATCGGTGTTGTGGGCCTACGGCTGGCAAAGTAAGAGCCAATCAAGACTAAGGGCAGTCCAATCATGATGGCTAGCGTGATTTCTTCGTTGAGCAACACAATTCCTAAAAGAACTGCGACCGCTGTATTGGGGTAGACCACAAGAGATGCTCGTGCCGCACCAATCTCATCAAGCACGATAAAGAACACCCAGAAGGCAATGGCAGTACAGATCACGCCCAGTCCAATAGTCGACCAGATTGCTTCAGTGGAGGGCGCTTGTTCTGGAAGATGGGTGAATGCAAATGGCGCAAAGATCACACTCGAGATTGCAAGAGCAATTCCATTGATAGCGACGCCTGAAGCATCGGGCGCTTTGCGAGTAATCATGTTTACAGCCCATGCATATGACAGAGCGGCGACCAAGACTTGAAATAAAGCAATGGCGCTGTCTACATCGTTCAGTGATTCAATTCCCACCAAGAATGCAATTCCAATTAACCCGATAGCGATGCCGATGACTCTCGTGCGATGTGCGGCTGTTGTGTCTCCAGAGTGGTGTGCAAAGAGTGTGGCCCAAATTGGAACTGTTGCGACCAAGAGCGCAACAACTCCGGAGGATAAGTCACGTTGAGCGTTAGTGATGAGGGTCCAAGGAATAACCATCTCTAGCACGGCGTATAAAGCGATGTACTTCCAATACTTCATGGCGTGTTTGATGGATTTTTGAAATATCGCCAGAGGCACAAGAACAGCGGCACCGATGATGAGTCGAGAGAAGACGATGACCGGTGTTGCGAGCTCTTCAACTGCAACTTTCATAAATAGATATGGGACGCCCCATAGAAGTCCTACGAGGGCAAATAACGCCCAGCCTTTTCGCGACATTTAGTGGATTACGCTCCGATATAACTCAGTGGTTTGAGCCGCAACCTTATCCCAGCCAAACTCCTTGATTGCACGCTTTCTGCCTGATTTACCGAGCGATTCTGCAAGTGATGTATCTGACATGACGCGCATAATGGCACTTGCGAATTCACCTTCGAATTTTGACGCATCAGAGTGATAATCCACTAGTAATCCAGTGTTTTCCTCTGCAACTACTTCTGGAATACCACCGACGCGAGAAGCTACAACAGCGGTCTCACAAGCCATAGCTTCAAGATTGACGATACCTAAAGGCTCGTAGATTGATGGACAGAGAAACGCCTGTGCTTGAGTGAGTAGTGCTGTCAATTCTTCATGGGGCAACATCTCTTTGATCCAGATGATGTTCTTTCGCTCACGGGAGAGTTCTGCAATCAAATTTTCAACTTCTGCACCGATTGCTGGTTCATCAGGACTACCTGCAGCAACTACTAAGGAATACTCAGGAGAGACTTGCCGCCACGAGCGGAGCAAATGCGCCAAACCCTTTTGGCGCGTGATGCGACCAACAAATAGCGCATATGGTCCTTGAACTCTGTACTTGGCAAGAACGCTCGAATCAAAGTTTGGGGAGAATTTCTCAGTATTAATGCCATTGCGAATTGTGTGTACTTTGGTCGGATCAATTGTGGGATAAGCCTGAAGAACATCTGCGCGCATACCGTCACTGACAGCGATGATTGCGGCGGCATCTTCAAATGCAGATTTCTCTATCCATGATGAGATCTGATACCCACCGCCTAACTGTTCTGCTTTCCAAGGACGAAGAGGTTCTAGAGAGTGAGCAGTGGCAACGTGAGGAATGTTAAACATCTTTGAGGCAAGATATCCGGCGAAGTTTGCATACCAAGTATGAGAGTGTGCGATATCGACGCTAGACAGATTTCTGGCAATGTCGAAATCAAGGAGGAGCGCTTGAAGCGCAGGATTGATACCGGCAAACTCCTGAATGATTTCATAACCTCGAGCGCTGGGTCGTTGTGGACCAAAGCAATGCACTTCAGAGTGGAGATCTGGGTCCTGATTGAGGGCTGCAACCAAGTTGGTCACATGCACCCCGGCGCCCCCATAAATGTGAGGAGGCCATTCCTTAGTAATCATGCCAACTTTGACCTGTTTATTACTCACACCCTAAGAGTATCGTTAGGGCATGGCGCGCTTAGATCTTCCGTTAGGAATAGTTCTTGCCGGCGGCGAAGGTAAGCGCTTGATGCCACTTACAGCAGATCGTGCAAAACCAGCAGTTCCCTTTGGTGGTTCTTATCGTCTCGTAGATTTCGTACTATCTAATCTTGTTAATGCGGGTTTCTTGCGAATTGCAGTACTTACTCAATACAAATCTCATTCGCTTGATCGCCACATCACCACAACATGGCGAATGTCGAATCTGCTTGGCAACTACGTCACTCCCGTTCCGGCGCAACAAAGACTGGGCCCACGGTGGTACACCGGAAGCGCTGATGCGATTCTGCAGAACTTCAATCTCATTCACGACGAAAATCCAAAACATGTGATTGTTTTTGGCGCCGATCACGTCTATCGCATGGACCCCGATCAGATGTACCAACAACATCTCCAAACTGGAGCAGGTGTAACTGTTGCTGCAATCCGTGTTAAACGAAGTGAGGCATCAGAGTTCGGAGTCATCGAACTTGCCGAAGATGGAATCACCATCAAGGCGTTTCACGAGAAGCCCGAGAATCCACCTGCAATGCCTGGACATCCAGATCTCGCTCTCGTTTCCATGGGCAATTATATTTTCCGCAGAGATGCGATGGAAGAAGCTCTGATATTGGATTCGGAAGATGTTGATAGTCGTCACGACATTGGCGGGAATATCATTCCAGCAATGACCAAAGCTGGATTAGCAAAGGTCTATGACTTCGCAAACAACGTAGTTCCCGGTGAAACCGATCGCGATAAAGGGTATTGGCGCGATGTAGGCTCCATTGATTCTTACTTCGAAGCACATATGGATTTAGTCTCTCCATTGCCGATCTTCAATCTCTATAACCGTCAATGGCCGATACTCACCAATCCGCCATCTCTACCACCTGCCAAATTCTCAGAACGCGGTATCGCTTTTGACTCTGTAGTCGGTGCGGGCTCAATCATTTCAGGCGGGGAATTACGCAGAACAGTAGCCTCTTATGATGTTCTGGTTGGACGTGATGCGGCCGTCGACAGTTCAGTGTTAATGCCATCCGTAAGAATCGGCGAAGGTGCGCGCATTAAGAATGCTATTTTGGATAAGAACGTTGTTGTCGAGGCAGGCGCCACAATCGGATATGACTTAGATCGCGATCGAGAGCGCTTCACTGTCTCGGCTGGCGGAATAGTCGTAGTAGGAAAAGGCGTCACAGTAAGTCGCTAGAAAGTGCGAAAAAGAGCATGCGGTAGACTGTGCTCGCGGTCAATGTAGACCGGATTCCATAACTCTAATCGGAGACTATTCATATGCGTTTCGGTGTGCTCACAGGTGGCGGAGATTGCCCAGGACTCAATGCAGTAATTCGTGCAGTAGTTCGCAAAGGTGAAAAAGAGTACGGATATGAATTCATCGGTTTCCGCGATGGTTGGAAGGGTCCACTTGAGGGCTTGACCATGCCGCTCAACATCGCAGCCACACGTGGAATTTTGCCTCGGGGTGGAACGATTCTCGGATCATCACGCACCAATCCATTCAAGATTGAAAATGGTGTCGAGCGCATTAAAGAGAACCTTGCAAAGATGAATATCGATGCCTTGATCGCTATTGGTGGCGAGGACACTCTTGGCGTCGCAACTAAACTCGATGCACTTGGAGTGAAAGTTATCGGCGTACCAAAGACTATTGATAACGATCTCAACAATACTGATTACACATTTGGCTTTGATACTGCAGTCAACATCGCCGTTGAGGCGATTGATCGTCTACACACCACCGCTGAGTCACATCACCGTGCACTCATCGTTGAAGTGATGGGCCGCCATGCTGGTTGGATTGCGCTTCACTCTGGACTCGCAGGTGGCGCTTCATGCATCCTGATCCCAGAAGTTCCTTTTGATATTGAGAAAGTCTGCAAGTATGTCGAGTCTCGCTTCGAACAGTCTTACGCGCCGATCATCGTCGTTGCAGAAGGTGCGCTACCTAAAGATGGCGACCTCATCACCAAGGATGCAACCTTGGATGCTTTCGGCCATGTGAAGCTCTCTGGAATCGGGGAATGGCTCGCTAAGGAGATTGAGAAGCGCACAGGCACAGAAGCCAGAACCTCAATCCTCGGACATATTCAACGCGGTGGAACTCCGACCGCATTCGATCGAGTCTTAGCAACCCGCTTCGGTCTTCATGCCATCACAGCGGCGCACGAAGGAGACTGGGGCAAGATGGTTGCACTGCACGGAACCTCGATTGCGCGAGTTCCTCTCGCATCGGCTACCGAGAAGCTCAAGACTGTTGATCCAGCCCTCTTGGCTGAAGCAGAAGTCTTCTTCGGCTAATTGGTCTGCGCCAACCGCGAATAGTTATCTACCCTTAGCCCATGTCCATAGATCAGTTGTTTGATGCATCGTTGAAGGCTGCTCAACAGCCGGCATGGCCTGATCAGATTGCTCTCGAAAGAGCGGTTGCCGAACTCAAATCCTTACCTCCGCTGGTATTTGCTGGCGAGTGTGACAATCTCAAGTCACGTATTGCCGAAGCTGCTGATGGAAAAGCCTTCTGGCTTCAGGGTGGAGATTGCGCCGAAACTTTCGCTGCTGCTACCGCTGACTCAATCCGCAATCGCATCAAGACGATTCTTCAAATGGCAGCGGTGCTGCAATACGGCGCAAGTCTTCCGGTCATCAAAGTCGGTCGCATGGCAGGTCAATTTGCAAAGCCACGGAGCAATGATTTTGAAAAGAGAGGCGATGTCACTCTTCCCGCGTATCGCGGCGACGCAGTCAACGACCTCGAGTTCACTCCGGAAGCGCGACAACCCAATCCAGCTCGACTAGTAAAGGTCTACAACACCTCATCTGCAACACTCAATCTAGTTCGCGCATTCACGCAGGGCGGATTTGCTGACCTCAGATTGGTGCACGAGTGGAACAAAGGCTTCATTAAAGATTCACGAATCGGCGCGCGATACGAAGCGATGGCAAATGAGATTGGACGCGCACTTGATTTCATGCGCTCTGCGGGAATCAACCCTGAGGAGTTCAAGACTGTCGATTTTTACTCGAGCCATGAAGCGCTCATCCTCGAATACGAAAAAGCGCTCACCAGAATTGATTCGCGCACTGGGCTGCCATATGACGTCTCAGCACACTTTGTTTGGATCGGTGAACGCACCCGTCAGCTCGATGGTGCACATTTAGATTTTGCAAAGAAGATCAAGAATCCGATCGGCGTGAAGATTGGTCCAAAGACAACCGTGGACGACGCCCTTTCCTTGATCAAGGAGCTCAATCCCGACAATGAGCCAGGGCGACTGACCTTCATCACTCGTATGGGTGCAGGAAATATCAGAACTGTCTTGCCAGGCATCGTTGACGCAGTCACAAAATCTGGAGCAAAAATACTCTGGGTTTGCGACCCTATGCATGGCAATACCTATGAAGCGCCAAGTGGATACAAGACCCGAAAGTTTGATGATGTTCTTGATGAAGTCAAAGGCTTCTTCGAGGTTCACCAGAAGCTAGGAACTCATCCGGGCGGAATTCATATCGAGCTTACGGGGGATGACGTAACTGAGTGCGTCGGAGGGGGAGAAGAGATTTCCCACGAGGACCTTGCAACTCGCTACGAGACTGCCTGCGACCCACGCCTTAACCACACTCAGTCTCTCGAGCTAGCATTCTTGGTAGCCGAGATGCTGCGTGATCGAAAGTAAATCGTTCACCTTTATTTCCAAAGTTCGCCCTGAGTATTAGTCTTCAAGGGTGATGCTGCGTACCACACAGAAAACTCCCATCGGATCTCTCTCCATCATCTCGCGCGAACATATTCTCGTTGCGGCAGGGTTCACCACGCACGAGGTACTTTTGCAAGGTCTATCAAAGAGTGATCAAGAACTGGATATAAAAAGGGTGAGCAAGATTCCGATTATTTCCGAACTGATTGATGATTACTTTGATGGCGATCTACAAGCGATTGATGGCATCAAAGTAGATCAACCAGGAGAAAAATTCTCACAAGCAGCCTGGAAGTCAATGCGAAAGATTTCGCCAGGCAAAACTTTGAGTTACGCCGATCTCGCTAAGCGATCAGGTTCTCCGGACGCAGTTCGAGCAGCAGGTAGCGCGTGCGCGAGAAATCTCATTGCGCTCGTAGTTCCTTGTCACAGAGTTGTGAAGACTGGTGGTGCTTTGGGAAATTATGCGTACGGTCTGAAATATAAAGAGTGGCTACTTCGCCACGAAGGCGCTCTGCAATAATTTCTGGAGAATTTCACACGCTCTATCAATATCTTCATCATTGATATCCATATGAGTCACAAGCCTGACGTACATTGGTCCAAGCGCGCTCAGCCATAGCCCATTTTCTCGCGCGAGGGATGCAAACTGTGCCGCATCTATTTTTGAACCGGTAAGGTCTAATCCAACGATATTTGTCTCAACAGTTGTGGGGTCGATAGACGAAGGCGCAATCTGATGACATGCGGATGCAAGTTTCTTTGCGCGAATGTGATCCTGAGTCAAGAGCAGAATGTTGTGATCGAGAGCGTAGTGACCGGCTGCTGCCAATAATCCGATCTGTCTCATACCTGCGCCATAACGCTTACGCCAAACACGCGCGCGCGAAACTCGTTCTCTCGTCGAGATCATCAAAGATCCGACGGGTGCGCCAAGTCCCTTCGAAAGACAGACGCTGATGGTGTCGAAGTAGGAGCCGTATTCTTTCAAGGAAACTCCACTTGCTACATGAGCATTCCATAAACGAGCACCATCGAGATGCATCGCGATTCCATGGGGCTGACTAGCGCTGCGAAGTGCAGCAATTTCGGAAATTGGCTGGACCGTGCCACCACCAAAGTTATGGGTGTTTTCGACTGCAATGGCGGTTGTGGAAACCAGATAAGGCCCAGAGTTTGGGCGCGCAAGGTTCATGGCGTTGTGAGCACTCAGGAGTCCGCGATTATCACTCCAGGTCCGAGTTGTAATTCCACTAAACACAGCCGCTGCACCGAGTTCTGCGCGTGCGATATGAGAATTAGATTCGCATATTAACTCCTCACCGGGCGACACCAGCGTTCGGATTGCTAATTGATTTGCAAGTGAGCCAGTGGGCGTGAAGAGGGCTGATTCTTTCCCGAAGAGTTCTGCAACCCGTTCTTCTAGTGAATTAACTGTCGGATCATCGCTGTAGACATCATCGCCTACGAGAGCGTTTGCAATGGCGCTGCGCATCTCGGGTGATGGCTTTGTTACTGTATCCGAGCGAAGGTCAATCACCGTAAACGAGCTTGTCATGACGCAATAGTGTCAGGAATTGACCGAAGACGAAACTCTGGGCTGGACGATTGCGAGCATCGCAATCAATACCAAAGTTCCACCGATTGCCAATCGGAGCGTGAAGGGTTCCATCCCATACATGAAGGAGAAGAGCGCAGCAAAGACGACCTCCATTGTGAGAATTACAGCCACCTTTGTTGTAGAGATTCTCGCCTGTGACCAAGTCTGAATAACAAAAGCGAATGCTGTAGCGAAAATCGCCGTAAAGATGACAACCCACCAAACCTGCATATCTGGGGGAGCAACGAAACCATTGATGGATGCTGGAATCGCAGAGAGGATTGCACAACCAATGAGCTGCATGACGGTAAGGGCGTATGCATCAAACTTCTTACTCCATGACCCAAGCAAAATAATGTGAATTGCGAAGAGCACGGCAGAGATAAGAACAAAAGCTTCTCCGAGGCCAATACTCCATCCATCAACCGAAAGAACTGCTAACCCGATTACTGCAAGAGCGATATATCCCCACATTGCAAGAGTAAGTCTCTCCTTCAAAAAGACTGAGGCAATCAAAGGTGTGAAAACCACATATAGACCAGTGATGAAGCCTGTGATCGCAGGTGTAGTTCTCTCAAGACCAAGGGTCTGGAAGATATATCCAGAGCCTAGAGCCATGCCGATTATGAGGCCCTTGAAAATGAGTTCCTTGGTGAAATGACGTAAGACTTTGGGATTAAGAGCAATCATCGCAAGGGCTGCGACAAGAAAACGTGAAGTCAAAAAACTATAGACATCTTGTTGATCAAGGATGTCCTTCATCCAGACGAAAGAGATTCCCCACATTGCAGCGACAGCAAGGAGCGCCCATGGGGCAAGTTTCATCTGCACTATTTGTCCCTCATCTTCCGTAATAAAGCGACTTCTCGACCATGTTCTGGTTCTTCTCCGGGCGTCTCCAAAATCAACGGAGCGTTAGCGATGGCCGGATGAGCAATCAATTCTTCAAATGGTTTAACGCCAATCTCACCATCGCCAAGATTCTGATGTCTATCCTTGAGAGAGCCAAGTACATCCATTGAGTCGTTGGCGTGGATTAGTTGGATGCGTTCTGCTCCTGCAACTTCAACAAGAAGATCAATTGTCTTGGTCATGCCGCCCTTTGATTTGATGTCATGGCCCGCAGCAAAGACATGGCATGTGTCTAGACAGACTCCCACTTTGGGATGCCATTCAAGGGCATCAAAGTAATTTTTGAGATCATCAAGTTTCTTGACTAGTGACTGTCCTTGTCCAGCAGTTGGTTCGAGGAGTAACCATGGATCCTCATCGGTGAGTTTCTCCAGAATTGGCATCATTCCGTCGTGAATCTGCTTCCAAGCTTGCTTCACATGCCCTTCGTCAACCGCAGAGCCAGTGTGTATTACGACTCCGAGAGCGCTTATCTCACGCCCGCGTCGTAATGAATATTCTGTTGAGGCAAGAGAATTTTTATATGTTCCTTCGGTTGGCGAACCAAGATTGATGAGAAAGGGAGCGTGAACATATGTTTCGATATCAAGTGCTCGAGCTTTCTCGACAAAGGCGAGATCGGCATCCTTGTTTGCTTCCGGCATCGCCCAGCCACGCGGATTCGAAGCAAAAACTTGAATTGCCTCAGCCTTAATCGCTTCAGCATATTCAATTGATCGTTTAGCCATACCCCCGGAAGTGGGCACATGGGCGCCGAGACGTGGTCGACCAGGTGTTGGAACTTTCTGCTTTGGCACCGCGTCACCCTACAGTGATAGTCACAGTAGAGCCACGTTTGACCTTTGCTCCAACTTTTGGCGTCACATTGGTGACGACCTTAACCTTCTTGTTTCCGACCTTCTTCACAACAACTTTGAGATCAAGGTCTTTGAGAGCAGCGACGGCCTTTGCCTCAGCTAGTGAAAAGATATTGGGGATGAAGACATATTCGGAGCCCTTTGAAACGAGCAGAGTGACTTTACTTCCTTTATCCATATCTCCTGCTCCAGGGGTCTGACTAATGACAGCACCGATAGGCAAGTCCTCACTGAAGACATACTTTATCTCGACTTCAAAACCTGCTTCTGTCAGCTCGTTTAGTGCTTGCTCTCCGCTCTTGGCTTTGTAATCAGCAACACCAATCTGCTCGATACCTTTCGAAACAATTATCTCTATTTGGCTATCACGCTTGATTCGTTCTCCAGCAGCAGGTGCAGAGCGCATGATGAAACCTTTGGGGATTTCGTTGGAGAACTCTTCGATTACTTTACCAACCACAAGTTTGTTCTCTTTTATGAGACCTTCGGCAACATCTAATTTCAATCCTTGTAAATTGGGAACTGCATAACGCTCTTTACCGCGCGAGATTGTCACCTCAACCGTGCCAGCAGGACTAACTCGACCACCGCCTGCAGGGTTTGATGAAATGACTTTGCCTTCTGGAATATCTTCGCTGAATTCCTCTTCTGCAATATCGAGATTAAGCCCAAGATCCTCTAGCTCTGCCTTTGCTTCTTTGGTTGTCATCCCTGCAAGAGAAGGAACTACAACTCTCGAACCAGGCCCGATGAACACATACCAAGTAGTTATTCCTAGGACAACAGCAAGAAGAGCTGCGATTCGACGGTTGCGCTGCACACGAGAGGAGACCTTTTTCTTAGTGGGAACTGTCTTTTCCTTTTTCACGGGGGTGTCCTCTTTCTTGGCGGTCTTTGAGATCTTCTCTCGCTTAACTCGATCGCGAACTGCTTCTTTGATGGGTAGGGGAGGAAGGTCTAACTCAAGACTGAGTTGGCGCTTTCTTGGGTCGAGTTTCTCGGAGAGCACTCGAAGTTGTTCAAGAAACTCACCAGCATCTCGCGGACGTTTATCGGGGTCGATGTTGGTGGCGCGGAGTACAAGTTCATCAACATCTGCCGTGATTGCGGGATTGAGCGTGGAAGGCGCAGGGACTCTATCGTTCACGTGACGAATTGCTATCTGAACTGGGTCTTCACCTTGATAAGGCTTCTGACCAGTGAGAACTTCGAAGAGAACGATACCGAGCGAGTAAACATCGCTTCGAGCATCTGCAACGCCACGTTGTACTTGCTCAGGAGAGAGATACGAGACACTTCCTAGAATCACACTTGATTCAGCAGTCATGGTGCTTCCAAGTAAAGCTCCGCGTGCCAAACCAAAATCAGCAATCTTTATTCTTCCCTCTTTTGAGACCAAGATGTTTTCCGGCTTGATATCACGGTGAACAATTCCTAATTTATGCGCAGCAGCCAGGGCGCTTGCGACAGGAGAAATAATTTGAATGGCTCTTTCAACTGAGAGTGAACCTTGTTCGTGCAAGTAATCTCGAAGAGTTGCTCCCTCTACAAGTTCCATCACAATGAATACGCATGGAACGCCACCTTGATTCCATCCCTGGTCTAGGACAGAGACGATGTTGGGATGTGAGAGTGATGCAGCAGCCTTTGCTTCGCGGATAAAGCGAGAGACGAACTGTTCATCTTGAGCAAGATGCGGATGCATGACCTTGACCGCGACTTGGCGATCGAGGCGAAGATCTAGCGCAGCATAGATTGTGGCCATTCCGCCAGAGGCGACTATTCGAGTGAGTTGGTAGCGACCATCAATCACTTCACCCGATAGATCAGACACGAAGAGATTTTAGATGAAATTGTTCCCATCAATGCGGATGGTGGCGCAATCGCGAGTGTTGTCTTGCTTAAAGTGTTCGGATTCGCGCATCTGCCAGATTCTCATCTGACTCTCTATGTAATCACCGTCACGCTGCAAGACTCGGGTCAGGCCAACCTCTGCATTGATGTCAATCCAAATCAATTGATCAAGATACTTCCTGACAACTTTCTGTCCCGACCCCACGCCTTCAAGGAGAAGCACGTCAGGAGCGCTATAGCGCTGTAATTCCTCAAAACGCATAGTTAGCCAACTGAACTTTCGATACTCGTAAGACTTCCCTTCAAAGACAGGCTTTGCGATATTCGATTCTAGAGTTCGTGTAAGAGATTGCGTTAATGCGTTATCCCAACCATCGTAAAGATCATCCATGTGAATCACGTGCACGGATTTGTTACTTATCGCACCAGCAATCTTCTTTGCTAAAGTCGTTTTGCCAGCTCCTGCTGGACCATCAATCGCAATAATCTGACTCAGTTTGCTCCTGCGCTCTCCATTTTCAATCATAGAGAGAACGTCATGTAGAGAAAGGGAATTCTGCACGAGTAATTTAGACCCGAGCTTTTCTCAGATTACTCCAGCGATACCAGCCAAAGAGAGCAATCACCGTGAATACTGCATACAAGAATGCGGTAAACCAGTACTCCTGATTTGCATAGTGGTATGTGCCGAATATGTCGATGACAATCCAAAGAATCCACGTTTCATTACGCTGTAAAACCATAACCACTTGAGCGATAGTGCTGGAGACAAGTAAGAAGGAGTCGGGTCTCGATGCTGCCGCCCCAATATCTGCTAAAGCTGGCGCGCTTACGAGCCAGAGACCAAGTAGCGCCACTAACCAGATCAATCTTTCTTGTGCTGTCATGAATCGGGGTTCGGCACCTGTGGCCTTCCAACCGAACCAACCCCACACTGCAGCGGCAATGAAAACTAACTGAAGTATGGCGCTTGCAAAGAGATCCACTTGATAGAAGAAAACTGCATATAGGGAGCTGCTTACAACCCACCAGGGCCAGGCAATCCGGATGCCGAGAGCGCCTAATGTGACGGCAATCAAGGATGCGACAACTGCGACGAATTCGAGGTAGGAAACACCATAACCCCACGCTGTGAAAAATGTAGACATTGATTACTCCCTTCCAATTCGCATTACCGAACTGGTACGACGGTCGACCCTAAGGTCCTCTCAGCCAACTTTTGGCTCCCGATTGAAATAGAGATTAGCATAAGGCGTGCTTCAGTTCAGTTACTTCGCCATGTTGGGCTTCACCGTGATTGGTTCATTCTGGCTTGAAGTGATTTTCAAGGTTGGTGTACTACGTAGAATCAAGCGAGTCGCACTCAGTATCGGTCCAACCGCGGTTCTCTTTCTGATTTGGGATTATTACGCCGTTACATCAGGACACTGGTTCTTCGATAAAGATCAAGTGGTAGGAATATATGGACCTTCGGGGATTCCTCTAGAAGAATTTCTCTTCTTCATTATCGTTCCTCTTGCGGCGCTCATGACAATTGAGGCAGTGCGAGCTGTGAAGAAGCACTGGAGTTTTGGAGACGAGCGATGACTTACACCCAACTCGTATTGCTCGCAGTTCCGACGGTGATTCTATTTGACCTTTTTGTAACACGCTCTCGCATCGTCACACGGAAAAGCTTCTGGAACGCCTACGCCATTCTTCTCTTCTTCCAGTTGATTACGAATTGGTGGCTGACTTCTCGCGGAATATTGACCTATGACGAAGATGTCATTACCGGAATCAGAATCGCAGCCGCTCCAGCAGAAGACTTACTCTTTGGCTTTTCGATGATTGTGATGACAATTTCGCTCTGGATTTATTGGGGTAGAAAAGGTATTCAGAGCTCTAGTAAATAGAGAGTTATTTGCTCTGGGCAGATTTAGTCGTATCTTTGCGCGTCGCATAGGCAAAAATTGCCAGCCCCACTACTAGTGCGCCAGCTCCAACGCCATACGAAATCACATCTTCAGCTCGGTTTGAGTCCACAAAGACTCCGACGAAAACTACGGCAACAATGGCTACTACGACTCCGATGAGCTTTGACTTGAGGTCATCCAAATCCTGTACGCGTAACCAGAGTGGAACCTCAATATCGGCATCGATAAAGAGTTCGTAGAGACCATATCCGATCACTAGTAACACTGTGCCCAACAAGATCGCATCGACAGCAGTGAGGACATCGACGATTGTCTCTTTTAAGCCAGATTCTTCAGTAATGGCGTCGATGACCACCATCACCATCGAGATTGAACCTTGAGCCATGAGTAAGAGAGCGCCAATGATTGAAGCCATCGCAGGAACTACGACCGCATAACGTGTGAGTCCAAGAATTCGCTTCATGTTAGACCCGATTGTAGTCCAATCAATGATTGATTGAATTGAAGTAAGGCAGTTGAGTTAGCGAGCGGCGCGCGCTTCGATCCATGCAGGGAGCGCGGTTCGCAACCGTCGCGTAGTGGAAGTCTTCGCTCGCTTAGTGAAAACTTGATAGTCAATCTTCTCTACCTCATCAACAATTCCACAATAGAGCTCACTTGCCGCCCGTATGCATGGGCGTGAGTCTGGGCTGAGTAACTCAATTCCCTTGTCTGCTTCATCTTGAAGTTGTCTGACTCGATCGATCTGAAACTTCAGCGCTTCAATGATGTGGGGTGTGAGCACGCGCTTCTCGAGCATTTCACGCGTCACGCCAGACGAGCGAAGTTCTGCCATAGGCAGGTAAACGCGTCCTCGTTCAAGATCTTCTCCAACATCACGGATGAAATTGGCTAGTTGGAATGCGACACCAAGTTTTTCCGCCGGAATTAACGCTTCAGATTTCTTCCCGTCCAGCGTTCCTAGAACATGCACCATTTGCAGGCCAATTACTGCGGCAGAGCCGTAGACATATTCCATCAACTCGTCATAAGTCTCATATTGAGTAACTGTGAGATCCATAGACATCGAGTGTAAGAAAGCTTCGAAGTATGCGATGGGGATCTGAAATCTTTGAACAGTATCGACAAGCGCGCGACCAACATGGTCGGTACTTCGACCGTTCGAAATATCCTGTAAGAGTTGCTCGCTCCAACGTTGTAGCGCATCGACTTTCTGCTGATGGGTCAGCGTTGAACTTAAGTCATCGACAATCTCATCGGCGTAGCGAGCAAAACCATATAAGGCATGCACGTGAGGTCTCTTTGCTTTAGGCAATAAGAGTGTGGCCAAGTAGTACGTCTTTCCGTGAAGCGAATTGAGACGTTTGCATTCAAGGTAGGACTCTCGTAGCGCTGTGTCAGTAATTCCAGCAGCAGTTAACTCATCCATTGTGACAATGTGGGCTACTTAACTGGCCCAACGATTCTTTCTGCGGCAAGTCTTCCTGAGATAAGAACCATCGGAACTCCGACACCTGGTTGTGTTCCACTGCCAGCAAAAACGACATTATCGAAACCTTTAGCCATATTGCTTGGTCTAAAGGGCCCAGTCTGGAAGAAAGTGTGCGCGCTAGCAAAAGGAGCCCCGCGTTCGAGTCCCATCTCTTCCCACTCAAGTGGCGTGGTGACGTGCTCGACCTCAATTGAGTCTGCAAAGTCTGTGTAACCGCGAGCCTCCATAGTGGCAAGCATCTGATCGCGATATGGACCCTTCATCTTCTTCCAATCAATATCAGCATCAAGATTGGGAGTAGGGAAGAGGATGTAATAACTATGTTTCCCGACTGGAGCAAGAGATGGATCATCTTTGGAAGGAATTGTCACCAGCAAGCTGGGGTCACTCATCAAAGTTTTCTTCTTAATGAGTTCATCAAAGACTCCATCCCATGATTCGCCAAAGTGGATGTTGTGATGAGCCAAGTGGTCGTAACTCTTGGAAGAACCCGCAAGAATGGTCACGCATGATGGTGAGTAATTCAAACGCTTAATAGAGAGTGGAGTCTTGCCTAACAGGTCACGCCATGCGACTGGAAGATCTGGATTGAGAACGACAGCATCAAATTCAATTCTTTCGCCTGTAGAAGTTATGACTGCGCTGGCACGTGAGCCTGTCTTTTCGATTCTTTCGACAGTGGTGTTGTATTTGAACGTCACCCCATGCTTTTCTGCTGCTCCTGCCAAGGCGCGAGGTACTGCGTGCATTCCGCCCTTAGGGAAGAAGACGCCATTAACCGAATCCATATAAGCAATCACGGCGTAGATGGCTAGCGCTTGCTGCGGTGAGACTCCTGCGTACATTGCCTGGAAGGAATAGACCTTCTGAGTGCGTGGATCCTTTAAGAACTGTGAGACTTTCGGAGCTAAACGCCTGAAACCACCAAGTGCTACAAGGCGAGCAAGATTTGGTGTTAATAAGTTCAGTGGAGTATCGATATTACGATCGATAAAGTCATTCATCTCGTACTTGTATAACTTGGTTACGAAATCTACGTATTGACGATAACCCTCCGCCTCTTTGCTGCCAATTACTCTTTCAATCTCTTCTTCCATCTGGTTTGTGTTTGCATGTACATCAAGTTGAGATCCATCATGGTAGAAAGCTCGATAAAGAGGTTGAAGTGGCATGAGGTCCAACCAATCTTCAATCTTTTCGCCAACACATGCCAGTGCATCGGAGATGAGATCTGGCATAGTAAGAACGGATGGGCCAGTATCGAAGGCGTAACCGGATTTATTTAAAAGTCCATTACGCCCACCAGGAACTGATTCGCGTTCGATGACTGTGACTTTTCGACCTGCTCCGGCAAGCCTCAAAGCGGTGCTTAAACCAGCAAGTCCAGCTCCGACAACAACGACGTGATCGCTCTTACCTTTGATAGTACGCACTACACACTCCGTTGAGTTGCGATGATTGCCATCTCTTCTAGGACTTTGGCAATCTTTCCGTCCAATTGAGGATCTCGCAACGCAGAAATAGCAGACGTAGTGAGCTCTGTGATGAGCTTCTCAACTTGTTCCAACGCACCAGAACTGATGATGATCTCTTGAAGCGCGGCTACATCCTTCTCGCTCAGATCTGGATTTCCCAATGATCTGTCTAGGAGCGCCTTGCCCGCTGCATCAGTATGTTCCATAGCCATGGCAGCTAGCACGGTGCGCTTACCTTCACGAAGGTCATCGCCTGCTGGCTTGCCCGTGACACTTGGATCTCCGAATATGCCGAGAACATCATCGCGAAGTTGGAAGGCCTCGCCTAAAGGAAGTCCAAAACTTGAATACGTTTGATTGAGTCTCTCAGCACCGGCAAGTGATGCGCCGAAGAGAAGAGGTCTCTCTATGGAGTATTTCCCAGACTTGTACCGTGCAACTTTCCTTGATCGCTCAACACTGCTCGTTCCGAGCGCCCCTTCAAGAACATCAAGGTATTGCCCGGCCATGAGTTCATCTCGCATTTCGCAGAAAATTGTTTGACAATGGATAAATTCAGATTGGGTGATGCCAGATTCTACGAGCGCTCGATCTGCCCATACCAAAGCAAGATCTCCCAGCAGAATTGCAGATGCAATTCCAAATCGTTCAGCATCACCGTGGTAGGAATTCTCTCGGTGCATTCCCTCAAAGAGTTTGTGGATTGCAGGCTTCTTTCTGCGTGTGTCAGAACCGTCCATCACATCATCATGAATAAGTGCGCACACATGAACGAGTTCGAGTGCAGTGCAGGCACGAACTATTTCGGCACGGGGAGTTGCGCCGCTTCCGAGATAACCGAGATAAGCGAATATCGGCCTGAAGCGCTTTCCTCCGTCATTGATGAACTCAGTCATCGCGCTTGCTACCGGCAACAATTCAGAGCCAATTTCCGCAAGATGAGCGTTGCGACGAGTAGAAAAGGCAGCTAACTCGCGATCAATTTCAACTCGTAGATTGGAAAGTTCCTGTGAAGCCACGGCGCAACGGTACCCTCCCGCTATATGTCTAGCGCGCCTACCTTCTCGGTTGAGTTCTTCCCACCCAAGGATCAGCATGGGGAAGAGCGCTTATGGGGCGCCCTGCACGAGCTACACGAGTTATCTCCAGATTTTGTCTCTGTTACATATGGAGCGGGAGGTTCGACCCGAGATCGGACTATTAGAGTCACGTCTGAAATCACAAGCCGTACTGGAATCCCAACTATTGCCCACCTGACCTGCGTTGGTTCAACGCGTGATGAACTCATTTCAATTCTTCAACAGTACGCAAGTTCAGGAATTACATCGATCTTGGCGCTGCGGGGAGACCCTGAAGGTGGTCCGAGCGCACCATGGACTCCGACTCTTGGTGGTTTCAATCATGCTGACGAACTTGTTTCGCTAGCACGTGAAATGCATTTTGAAGTGGGAGTTGCCGCATTTCCAGATATTCATCCAGCTTCTCATGGAAACTTTGCTCAAGACCTTTCAGTACTTCTTGAGAAAGAACAACGCGGGGCGACATTTGCAACCACTCAATTCTTCTTCGATGCAGAGCGTTACTTCAATCTCGTGAAAGCGCTTCGAGCATCGGGCTCGAATCTCGATGTGTACCCTGGGATTCTTCCCATCACTAATGTCTCTCAGCTAAGGCGCATGGCCGATCTATCGGGAACACCAATTCCATCGCAGATTCAGAATAGAATTGAGGAAGTGAGTGATGATTTATTGGCTGTAAAGCAGATTGGAATCGAAATCGCTGTCGAACTTTCAACTCAACTTTTGGATGGTGGAGTACCTGGATTGCATTTCTATACGATGAACTCTGCCGCTTCGACTCTAGAAATCGTACAACGCGTGGGTCTGCGATGAAGCGTGATGACTTTTACGCAAAGTGGAGCGAACTCCACGGTGGAGCTCATGTCAAAGGCATAGTCAAAGCGTGGTTAGCTCTGAGCTTCGGATGCTGCTCATTGTTGAAGAAAATGCGCATTACCCCTAACGCTTTAACCTACTCCTCGCTCTTACTAGCAATCGCATTCTTGACTCTCATCGAAACTCACTGGGCCATTCCACTTCTCGTTCTTTCGCTAGCAGCTGATGGACTTGATGGGACATTGGCCATCATTACGGGCAAGGTCACTAAGTGGGGAGCAGCGCTTGATGCAATTGCAGACCGGATTGTCGAGAGCATCTGGGCCTTTGGGCTATTTCTGATTGGCGCTCCTTGGCAAGCGGTGCTTGTTGCCTGGTTAGCGGCCTATTCTCAAGAATATATGCGCGCACGTGCCGGTGGACTAGGGGTTCAAGAAGTTGGCGTTGTCACGATCGCTGAACGACCTATTCGTGCAAGTCTCGTCTTTATAGTTTTAATTGCAAGAGTCTTCGAAATTGAGATATCAGAAGTAGTCTCAATTATCTGGGCGGTTGCTCAAGTTATTTCGTTGTTTACAGTTCTGCGTTTTCTTCGACCGCTTCTGCAACAATCTCAGCGCTAATTCCGACCAGCGGCAAACCTCCACCTGGATGAGTTGATCCGCCAACACAATATAGATTGGTGATAGGCGATCTATTCTTGGCGCGCAGGAATGCCGATCGTGCACCATTACTCGATGTTCCATAGATCGAACCGCCTGGTGCATTGGTGCGCGCCTCAAGATCTGCTGGAGTGCGAACTTCACACAGATCTAAGCGAGAGCGAACATCAAGACCTTTAGATTCCATCAGATTGATAATGTGTTCTTTATACTCATGAGCAACTCCAGGTGCGCGCCAGTCAAATCCAGATTCAGGATCGTGGCGTGGGGCATTAATGAGGACAAACCAACTCTCTGACTGGGGTGATGTGAGCATCTGGGAATCACCAGGATTACAGATGTAGATTGCAGGATCTGGAACTGGCTCTTTTCGTTTGAAGATCGCATCGAACTCATCGTCATAGTCCTCTGGAAAGAAGACGGTGTGATGACCTAAGTCGGACTTTCCGCGCAGACCGAGCAGAAGACTGAATCCAGATAAGGAGGGAGTAGCTTTGCGTAGCGCTCGTCGAGGGCCTGCGGTTTTTCGTGAGGCGGGGATGAGAGAGTTATAGACCAATTCTGCATCTGCATTCGCAATCACTACATCCGCAAGCACTTCTTCTCCAGATTCTAGAATGACACCAGTAGCAGTTCCACGATCAACCTTAATCTCGCGCACTCTGGAATTGAAGTGAATGTCAGCTCCTAGTTCTCGTACTCGAGACTCCAGAGTTGATGCCAGCTTTCCTAAACCACCTTCGATATGCCATGCGCCGAATGCTTCTTCGACAAATGCGATAGTGAGCAAGACCGCAGGAACTTTTCTTGGATCGGAACCAGTGTAGGTGGCATATCTATCAACGATCTTCTGCAGGTATGGGTTTGCGGTATACGAACGAGTTAAATCTCGCAGAGAAGTCAAGGGGGAGATTGTCCGTAGATCAGATAGAAAATTGGGTCTCTTGAGTAACCCTATTGGGCTCTTGAGTTCACCTTCGATAAATGATTCTCGAGAAGCTTCCCACATCTTTTCAGCACGGAGCATGAGCGCATGCCAACTATCTGCAGCTTCCGCACCAAAACTCTCTCGAATAGCATCGACAGTCTTATTGTGAGAGAGATTTGGAAAAGTAACTCGTGCACCATCGTGGAAGATATACGTGAATGCGGGGTCAACCGGAGTAAGTTTAAGAAGATGCTCTAAGCGCTTACCTGTTTTCAAGAAGAGATCGCGATAGACAGCAGGCAATGTAAGTAATGAAGGTCCAGTGTCGAATGCATATCCATCAATCCACTCAGTGCGGCATTTGCCTCCCGCATACCCAGAAGCTTCGTAAATACTCACCTTATGTCCACGCTTTGCCAAGCGGGCAGCGCTTGCCAGCCCACCCATTCCGGCGCCAATGACAACAACTCGCTGTGGTGATGTGGTGACGCGATGATGACTCATAAAGTGCGTCCCCTCCACATCAAAGTGCCGCGCAATTTCCGGTACCAACTATTGGCAATGAGAAAAATCCACACCAACGCGCTGAGTGGATGCAGTATCGCGCTACTCAATACTGAACGTGTCTTGAGCCCGGCCATGATTCGGGTGAAAACCGTCGCAAAGTACAGGTACCAACCTGTGATGTCACCACTGAGCCCGTACACGAAGGGAAGAATTGAACTCAAGAATAAGAATGCCATCGCAATGAGGGCTCCAATGGGATTACCGAAAGCCCTCCATTGTGATTTTGTGTAGCCCTCAATGAGTTCGCGTGAAGTTGAGTACATGCGGCATTGGGCAACCTGCGAACCGTCGGCAACGCCACCTTTAAATCCTGCTCGTACTAAGGCGCGAGCAAGTTCCAGATCGTCCAGAACCTCTGACTTGATTGTCGAGTGACCGCCAATCTGGAGATAGGCCTCTCTGCGCACAATGAAGAACTGACCGTTTGCAACAACCATTGAAGGTCTCTTGAGAACTTCTACTAATCGTAGAGGCAAGGTGACAAACCAGGACCACTGGAGCAGTGGCTGGATGAGTCTTTCCAAAAATGAAAGAGCAATCTGACGAGGATACGGGGAGAGAAAATCCCATCCCCACCTATTCATGGAGTCAATTGATTGTGCAATTGCATGGGAGTGAAGCCTGACATCTGCATCGACAAAGACGAGATACTCGCCAGATGCGCGTTGTGCCAATTGATAACAAGCAAAGTTTTTACCCAGCCAATCCGGCTCTAGCGATTTGCCCTCGATAATCTGTAAATCAATCTGTGAATCTAAAGTAGAAAACTTGGAAAGTAACTCGAGAGTGTTATCGCTCGAGGCATCATCTAGAGCAATCACTTCACAATCTTTGAGGTCCTGCTGATCAAGTGCAGAGCGAAGGACACCATCAACATTTGCTGACTCGTTACGGAGTGGAATCAAGATGGAAATCTTTTCCTCAATACTGTTTCCCTGGGCTTTCCTCGGCGTAGTTTTCACTCTTCTGAGCGTGAAGAAGTTAAGCAGGGCAAAGAAAAAGAGAATGAGAACGAGCGCCGTTGAAAGCGCGAAGAGAAACTCCATAGTTAGTCGCGGCGGCCAAAGCGCACGGAGAGGAAATAGCTCACGACAATTACTCCCAGCGCTGTTCCGCCAATAAAGGCGACTCCAGGTCGATCAAAGTAGAAGACATTGACAATAATTCCACCGAGCCAGGTCCAGACAAGAAAGAACTCCGGGACTGCTCTACTCGAACCAAGTGATCTTCGTTCACGTGGTAGCGCGATGTGAAGCAGCGCCATCAATCCCATTCCGGTGAGGAGCCAGCCAAAGGTATTAGAGAGTGGAATCTCTGGTTGAAAGGGCACTGTTCTTCCGGTTATCTCCCAAGTCCATCGTCCTGCCGAAACCATCTGTGGATCTAAAAAGAGATCCCAAGCCATCAATCCATAACCACCAACAAGAAAGACCCATTGAGGAGCGAGTCTGCGGGCAGCGATAAAAATCGGATGAGCCATCATCACCCATGCGAAGGGAACAACAAGTGGAACGCCAAAAATTTGATAACCCAGCGTTGGGGAATACTCATAGCTACCAAATGGCCAGGTTGTGCGCATGCCGATCTGTTCAACAATGAGCGCATAGAAAAAAGTGATTCCTAGAAATCGGAGCGCATAGGCGATGCCATAAGCAAAAAGTGCGTGGAGCAACATCGCTCCTGCTGCCCAGTACACCGTCGCAATGGTTACCAGTCGAAATGTTTCGCCCTCAACTAATGGATAAGCAATCTGCAATCCGATAGTGACTGTGAGAACCGCGAGTAAGAGAAAGTTTTTTCCTGGTGTAATCGTGCGTCGTGAATCGCGCCTCGGACGATAATTGCGAACCGACATGGGTTAATTGTGCCTTATATGGCTCCAGAACTTTTAGTGACGGCGAAGCGTGCGAACATTTCCTCGGCGTACCAATCCTCGCGATGAGTGGCTTCAATCGCCGCTTTATGGGCCTCACCCCTATAGGCGAAATTGCGGACCGCTGCGGCCGACTCCCAGAGTGAGAAGGTGCCCTGTAAACCGATGGGCGCTTCTCCAATACCAATGGCCGCAATCAAACCTTCTGATGAGTGAAGGCTCTTTGTTACCGGTGGAACTGATCGCCAAAAAATCAGGTTCTTACGCCATTTGATCCGAGCGCGAGTAATGGCTGCGATGGGGCCATTCCAGTTTTTATCTGTGGATTGCAAGAGAACGTGGAAAGGATCTCGCCTCGACCATTGACCATGAACAGAGATTGGGGAGAGTTCTGCTGAGAATTCACTAAGCGCTTTCTCTCTCCATCGCTTGATGAGTGGAGATGATTCGAATCGTTCAATTTCACGAGGATCAATGACGACAAGCAACCCCCAGCGCCTTGGGTCTGCATCTTTTGGTGTGAATGTCTCGCCTTTACCAGCGCCAAGCAACTTCCAGAAAGAGATACCAGAAGCGCGCCATAAAGAGATGCGATCAAGGCCCATGCGAAGTATCGCCCAGGGAATGTGGCGGCTAGAAACTTTCCAGAAGTAGATGCGAATCATGATCCAAGTGCAACAGATTTCTTTATTTCATCAACGACATCAATCGGTGAATCCCACATAGGGGCATGTCCAGTGTCAGCAAAGATAATCCACTTTGCGTGATCCGGCGCCACGGAACGTTCTTGGCATGTGGTTGCAGGAAGAGTTCTATCGGTATCACCGAAGACAATAGTTACTGGAACGCTAGGTGGAATGAAACTATCGAAACGCTTCATCAGCATCCCATCCCAGGCAGGGTAATAACCTTCTGCACCAGCCATCGCCATAGTTGCATCAAGACATGTTTCGTAACTGAACTCTCTCCAGCGAGGACTGACATCAGAGAATCCAAGCTTTCTAGCCGCTTCAAAGTGCAGTGCGGTCGGAGCAATCTTTGCTGTGTACCGTGCCAAGAATCGCGCAATAGCTGTGCCCGGATAACGAGCGTTATAAGGATTCAGCCATAGTCCGGCTGGAGCAAGTCCCACCAGTGACCGCACGCGCTCAGGAGCAGCGCTTGCCATCTCTAGTGCAACCCATCCACCGAGAGAATTTCCGACGAGATGAAAACTTTCATACCCTTGTAACGACATCTCTTCCAAAACATTGAGCGCCAAGGAATGTGGATCCATCGGCCGACCTTTAATCATGGGGGTCTTTCCGTGCCCAGGTAGATCGATAGTGATGACCAGGAACTCCCTCTTCAAGTCAGCAAGGATGGGTTTCCAGACCGTACTTGCTGAGCCCATGCCGTGAACGAGCAACAACGGTTCTCCGCTTCCAGAGATTTCGACATTTAATCGCTGCACTTCTAGTCACCAACAATCATGGGTGTTGCGCCGGAGGCGATGCTCAGTTCTGCAAAAGTAGTTGGAAAAACAGTATGCGGGTGTCCTGCAGCAGCCCAGATAACTGGATAATCGTTGAGCGCTAAGTCAATGAGAGTGATTGCTGGTGAGTTCAACCATCCAATCGGAGCAACACCACCAACAGAGTAACCAGATGCGCCTTTGACATAATCCGCATCGGCACGGCCGAGCGCAGAAATCTCTAGTTGTTGAGAAACAAGTTCGGTATTGACTCGATGACGGCCCGATGTAATGACGAGCAGTGGAGTGTTATCCGGCAACTTAAAGACAATCGAAGAAGCAATCTGTCCGACTTCAATTCCTAGAGCAGTAGCCGCTTCAGCGGCAGTGCGTGCACTATCTGAGAGAAGTTTTATCTCACCGGGCATTCCCTTTTCGCGGAGCGCAGCCATTGCACGTTGCACCGCAGCTTTCTCAAGAACACCATCCATAGTTGGTGATTCTAGAGAGTTTCGATGAGTTCCTTGATGAGCGACTTGATTTGATCACGAATAGGGCGAACCGCATCAACGCCTTGGCCCGCAGGGTCATCGAGTTTCCAATCGAGATATCTCTTGCCGGGAAAAAATGGGCATGCATCGCCACAACCCATGGTGATGACGACATCAGAACTTTCGACCGCTTCGGTGGTGAGAATCTTCGGAACTTCTTTACTAATATCTATACCCTCTTCGAGCATTGCGGCAACGACCGCTGAGTTAATGCTGTTTGCTGGTGCCGAGCCTGCCGAACGAACTTCCACCCAATCGCCGGCAAGATGCTGGAGATATCCCGCCGCCATCTGAGAGCGACCGGCATTGTGTACGCAGACAAAGAGTACAGAGGCCTTCTTACTCATGCAGATTCCTCTTTCGTAGACCGAGTATGACAAAGAGTGCTCCAACGACTTGTGCGGCGATGAAACCCAAAACAGATGCGCTGTCGATACCGGCAGGCGCATCAGTGAAGATACGTGCAATCGTGACTGCAGGATTGGCAAATGATGTCGAAGAAGTGAAGAAGTACGCCGCAAATATCCAGAGCGGAATCAGTTTCCACGCGCTTTTTTCATTTGACGTTAGTGCCAGATAGATAAGACCAGCGGTTGCAACAATTTCACCAATCCATAGTCCGCTGCCTGACCTAAGGGTTGAACTTAAAGCAAAAGAAGTTTCGATAAACATTAAGTTCGCAATCACAACGCCCAAGACTCCACCTATCACTTGAGCAACGAGATAGCCCAGCGCTTCTATTGAGCGCATCGAACCTCTCATAAGTGCCGCGAAGGTGACAAGTGGATTGAAGTGAGCTCCACTGATAGATGAGCACGTCTTGATAATAATGCCAAGAACTGCAGCTGTTACCGCAGCGTTGATAAGTAGAGCTAAGGCTTTATCGCTCGTGAGATTTGCTGCCATGAAGGATGAGCCAACAACTGAAATGAGAAGCACCGCAGTTCCCAAGAACTCACTTGCTAACTTTGATCTCATCATGTAACCACCCACGTATCTACTAAAGTGAAAAGAGCAATAACAAATACAAAGAGGGCAAAGGCGCGCTTAAGGGTCAAGGGAGAGAGGCTCGAACTATGTCTAGAGGCGAGCCTTGAAACAAAGAGTGCAACCAGCGCCATAATTGATGGCACCAACCAATTAACTTCATCCCAATGTCTATAATGTGCAAAGAAACCCGTGAGGGTGTTGATAGTAATAATAAAGAGCGATGTACCCGCAGCTCTTGCTGGTGAGACGCCATAGAACAGAATCAAGATTGGAATCGCTAGGAAGCCGCCGCCAATACCGAAAAGTCCAGTAAGTGCTCCAATAATCAAAGAGATAAATATTAAAGCCAGAGGTGAAATCTTGCCCTCAGATGAGGCGATTGGCGTAGGTATCAACATTGAGATTCCTGCCGTGATTAACACCAGGGCAAATCCCGTCAAAACTAAGTCTTCGGGAATTCTTGGTAAGTAATACGCACCTGTGAGATTTGTTGTCAATCCAATCGCCCAAATGACTAAGGCTTCTTTGATCAGAATCTCGTGACGACGGAATTTTGGAAGCGCACCGGATGCAGCTCCAATAAAAACGACAAGAAGCGATGCGGTGGTGGCTTCAACAGGGGAGAGACCAAAGATATAAATCAGCGCGGGAACTGCGAGCATCGATCCGCCGGCCCCAACATAACCGAGCACGGAACCAATTCCGATTCCACAGAGTATCGCTAAGAGAATCTCCACCCTCAGACGCTATCGCCTAGGAAATGAAAATCCCCCGTCTAGCCATATGGCAGACGAGGGATTCACTCAGAATTAACTTGCTGTTGCTCTAAAGGTTGAAGAGCCCTTCTGTAATGGATGGACCGAAATCAACGCCGGTTCCGACCATGACGAAGATGATCAAGGCAGCGCCTGCGAGAGCAAGGTTCTTGAAGAAATTGATGGTCTCGCCCTGCTTGGCTTGTGCATCTTCGATGGTCCAGAAGTTGTGCATCATGAAGGCTGATGCGACAAGGAAGATTGCAAGGAGGAGCGCTCCGAGATCTGCGTAGACGCCAAGAGCAATGTAGAGGCCGCCAACAACGAGCATGAGGCCCGTCACGATGACGGAGAGCTTGGCTGCGGGGACCTTCTTATATTGCGCATAGCCAGTCATTGCTTGGAGCTTGGTGAGGTGCGCGATACCTGAATTGATGAAGATCAAGGCGAAAAGCACGCGACCAATCACAAGGAGGATATCCATAGTTTCCTTTCATAGTGGGACAAGAATTAGTTGAAGAATAAATCAATTTTATTGAAAGTTCAACTAAATCCGCGTGTCGCAGGCATGAAAAAACCGCGCCCCACGCAGGTAGGACGCGGTTCTTTCGTTACTTCAGGTTATGGATTGACCTTCGTGATACGGCCATCAAGTGCAGGAATCTGAATTGCCTTTCCTCCTGCTGATGCTTCTTGCACTGCTTCAATGAAGACATCTACGAGCAAGCCACGTAGTTTTGCCTTTGAAGGAGTGAAGACGCCGACATATCCGTCGCCGCCATAGATCATGAAGTCAGGTACCGCGATGGTGTACTCCTTGGAGTCCTTGGCAATTGCGGTGCCATCAGCCTTGGTCACGCTCTGAACGCGCGATCCAACAGCCTTAGTAGTGTCAAAGCTGAATTTGAAACCAGAGATCTGTGGGAAGCGACCATCGCCTGGCCAATTGCTGACGCCGTTTTCTAGCGCCTTCCAAAGATTCTCACCAGTGATGACAGAAACGCCCACTGTGTTGCCGAATGGATACACAGCAAGTGCATCACCGAGAGTCACATCAAATGGCGCAACTTTGTCAGTTCCTGGACGGTTATAAGTTTTATCAGCCGGAACATATGTTGCTGCTGGGAACTTATCGCGGATACCGCCACCGTTGATGTACGCAAATTCTGTGCCGTACTTCTTGCGCATTGCATCAGCAGTGAAATTACCAATCGCTGCTTCGCCCGCACGCTGAACTTGTGGAGTTCCACCTTGAGCGAAGATTCCGTTTACTTGGCCAATCTTCACATCGAGTTTGGCATTGAGTTGGTCTTTGTACTTCTTGACCAGCGCAGCACCGTCTGCGTTCGGAGTGAGAGTTGCGAAACTTGCACGAGTGACAACATCAACAGAGGAGCCACGGACGCGTCCGGATCCATCCATACAAACATTGACTCGGTTGTATTCCTGTCCTGCATTTCTGGTCATTGCGATGAGCGAACCATTGACTGCAGCATTTCCAGCGAGTGCAGAAGAGTATGTCTGGTGGCTATGGCCACCGAATACGACTGCAGCGCCCTTGATCTGCTTTGCAAGCTCAATAAGACGGCCTTTTGCTTCGCCATCACGATTTTCCTGCCAGCCCTGGTGAAGAATCGCTACGACGAAATCTGCTCCAGCCGCTTTTGCCGCCTTGATTGCAGAGTTCACGCCATCAGCGCTGGGAGAGATCACAAGGTCTTTTCCATTGGAAGTGAGGTTTCCAGGGAAAATCTGCTCTTTCGTATCTTCGGTATTGGCTGCTACAAAGCCAACGTTTACTCCACCGCGTTCAACGATATGGAATGTCTTTGCAGCCTTTGCGCCGCTCTTGAGTGGCTCAAGTGAGCTGTAGTTGGATGCAACCCATTGGAAGTCGGATGCACCGATAATCTTCTGAACATGCGCAAGGTTGCGATCGTGTTCGTGGTTACCGAATCCAGAAACATCGAACTTGAGTAAGTTCATCGATTCGATTGTTGGTAGCTCTTCAAATTGGCTGGAGATTGGTGGAGCTGCACCGATGTTATCTCCGGCAGAAAGTGTGAAGGTCGCTGGGTTCTTTGCGCGCTCTGCGGCAAAGGCGCTCATCAATAGCGCGGTACCAGCGTTAGCTGAAGTTCCCTCAATCGCTCCGTGAAGGTCGCTGAGTTGAAGTAACTGCACGGCTTGCCATGTGCTTGTTGCAACACCTGCAAGATCGGAAGCGCTAAATGTTTTGCTCCATGTTCCTGCAGTTGAGAAACCATATGCATTGACGGCTTTGATTGAGATAGTTGCAGTTGTCTGTCCAGCAATAATTGGCAGAGTTACGACGCCAGTTGTATTTGCAGGAACGGTGATAGGGCATGAGCCTTGGCCACCAGAGATGACATATGCGTTGACTGCAGGTGAGGCAGTTACTTTGTCGAAGACAACGCGGACACCCTTAGGTGTTACATATGCCTTCTTGATAACGGGAGCTGCAGGAACAGCGTAGGTATTTGCGCTGACCTGCGGGGAAGTGAGCACCACGAGTGCGGATGTTGTGAGCGCGAGGGCGCTAACAATTGCGGAGATACGAACGCGGAGGGTGCGACCCTGGGCCTTCGTTGCGGAGGTATGTGTGATCACGGGCGGATACTCACATATCTTGAGTTACAAAACGGTGACGGGCGCGCGGGCTGAGGGTGTCATTTGGGGGTCACTTGTGTCTGTCAGGGGGCCTCGCTAGAGTTCGAACAAATGTTCGAAAGACTTGAAGACCAGAGACCGGGTAACCCCAAGCCAGAAATCTTCTTAGCTGGCGGTGAGCCCGTTGAGTTCACCCATAACGGCCAACGCTTTCGCATCCACACCATCCTTTCTTCGTGGCATGAATCTGGTGGTTGGTGGAATCGCGCTAGCGATGGACTCTTCCGACCTGATGATGGCTCGCGGATTCTCTGGCGCGTTGAGGCAGCGCCTATTGGCGTTATGAAGACCTTCGAGATCGAACGAGAAGAAGGTATCGGCCTCTGGCGTATCCGTCCCACATCTCGACCGGCATGAGTTTCACTCACTTACATCTTGCTAGTGGCTTCTCCTTTAAATACGGAACCACTCTTCCTCATCTTTTAGTAGAACAAGCGCGCGAGTTCGGTATGCGCTCCCTTGCACTCACTGATCGTGATGGCTTATCTGGCGCAATTCGATTCACTCAAAGTTGTCTCGACAATGAGATTACTCCGATTCTCGGAGTCGATATCGCCTATGACAATCAATCTCGCATCACGCTACTTGCCACATCTGGTCAAGGCTGGTCCTCTTTAGTGCGAATCATGACCGAGTTAAAAAGTTATGGCGCTCCGTGCGATTTAACTTTCTTACAGAACAACTCTCATTACACCCAGAATCTTCTGGCGCTTCATGGGCCTGACTCTGAGATTGCTCGAGCGCTCACATCTCGTCGTTATGACAAGGCGCTCTTAATCTACAACGCTGCTCGCGAATTATTCTTGGACCAAGCTATCGAATGCGTTTCACATCTTGTCTATGGTGATGGAGCTCGATCGACTACACATGCAGCCCGGATGTTGGGTTTTGCACGAGATCACGATTTACCTGCAATTCTGACCAATGCAGCTCGCATGCAGACTCGCAATGACGCACCTGTCGCTGACATCCTTGATGCCACTCGTCATCTTTTGCCGCTTCATAAAAGCGTCGTTGAAAGAAAAAATGCCGAGGCGTTCCTCAAGAGCTCCGAAGATATGCAGGCCATCGCCGAGAAGATTGCCAGCGCTGCCGGAGAAAGAAACTCCAGACTCTTAATGAAAAGCACCGCTGAATGGGCAGAACGCGCTGCTTTATCGCCTATCCACGATATTGGTTTGGGATCAATTCATCTTCCCGAACCTCATGTTGTCGGAGCAAGCACCCAACACCAACTCACCGCTCAACTCCGCGAACGCTCAATCGCCGGGGTTCATTGGCGTTACAAAGAGTTGCGTGATGATGTCCGTGACAGGCTTGATAAAGAACTTTCGATTATCGAAAGCCTTGGTTATGAATCATATTTTCTAACCGTCGCTGATATCACCGATCGTGCTCGCGCTAGTGGGATACGGGTCGCAGCGCGGGGAAGTGGCGCAGGCTCTCTGGTCTGCCATCTCTTAGGAATCTCTGGGGTCGAACCGTTATCACTGGGATTGTTGATGGAACGTTTCTGTTCTCCGCTTCGCAAAGCGTTGCCGGATATCGATATCGATGTTGAATCAGCGCGACGCCTAGAAATCTATGATCAAGTATTTGCTCACTACGACAAACGTTCTGCCACTGTCGCGATGTTCGATACCTACCGCGCTCGCCATGCGATACGAGATGTGGGCGCTGCTTTATCACTTCCTCCCATGGAGATCGATCTCGTTGCGAAATCATTACCTCATATCCGAGCTCGTAATATTTCCCAAGCACTTGAAAACCTCCCTGAACTTCGTAACCTTAACCTCACATCACCGACCTGGAAGATGGCGATAGGTCTTGCAGAAAGACTTGATGGTCTACCAAGAAATCTCGCCATGCATCCCTGCGCTGTGGTGATTTCTGATGGTGGTTTATACGATCGAGCGCCCATTGAAACTAATGCCAGCAATTATCCGATGGTCCAATGGGATAAAGATGATGTTGAGGCGATTGGTCTTTTAAAGCTCGACATTCTGGGCGTCAGAATGCAGTCAGCTCTGGCATACGCAACCTCTGAAATAGAACGCACCACACGAACTGCGCTAGATCTTGATGCGATCCCATTGGATGACCCCGAGACATTCGCGCTCATCCAATCAACGAAGACCTTGGGGTTATTCCAAATCGAGAGCCCAGGACAACGCGAACTCGTCGGAAAATTTGCTCCAGAAACATTCACCGATCTGATCATCGATATCTCTCTCTTCCGCCCTGGCCCAGTCAAAAGCGACATGATCACGCCATTTCTCAATGCTCGCCAAGGGTGGAAGCCACGCGAGATATTCCATCCTGATTTATTTGAAATCCTTGATGACACCGAAGGCGTTGTGGTCTTTCACGAACAAGTCATAGAAATCATCGCCACCCTTGGTGGCATCACTCTGGCTGAAGCAGACGAGAAAAGGCGCGCTCTTGGTAGCCAAGAAGGGCAACAAGAAGTCTGTGATTGGTTCTTTCCAGCCGCTACTACCCGCGGTTATTCACTCGAGGTCATAACCAAGGTCTGGGATGTTCTACGCGCTTTCGCCTCCTTCGGATTCTGCAAAGCCCATGCCGCAGCATTTGCACTTCCTACTTATCAATCTGCCTGGCTTAAGACGCATTACCCCGCAGCGTTCCTTGCCGGAGTCCTTACGCACGAACCAGGGATGTATCCCAAACGTTTAATTCTGGATGAGGCGCGGCATTGCAAGCTCACTATCGCGCCGTTAGATATCAATCTTTCAGGTCGGACCTATCAAGTAGAAGGCGATACCCACGAAAGCATTCGCTTAGCGCTCACAGATATCAGCGGAATCAGCGCCGCTGAAGTTGATGCCATCATCGCCCACCGTCCTTTTATTGATCTCGCTGATTTTGTTCATCGCAGCAGAGTAAGTCGCCCTACCTGTGAAGCTCTTCTGATGGTGGGGGCTTTTGATTCTCTTTATTCCAATGATCTTAATCATCGCGATTTACTTCTCCATCTCAATGATCTATATAAATGGACTTCTACAAAATCACTCTCAACAATAGGAGGCTCTCAACTCACTTTTGGTTTTACACCACCACTATCTAAGACGGGCCTTCCAGATCTCAGAGCTCACGAGCGAGTTAAGAACGAGATTGAATTCCTTGGGATGGATGTATCGCATCACATGATCGAGTTCTATTCAGATTTCCTTAATCAGATTGGAGCCATCAGGTCTAGCGAGTTATTACAACAACGTTCTTCGTCATCAATCCTTGTGGCTGGAGTCAAAGTAATCCTTCAAACTCCACCAGTACGTTCTGGCAAGAGGGTCATGTTCCTGACTCTTGATGATGGCTATGGTTGCAGCGACGCTACATTCTTCGAAGATATGCAACGCTCGTGTGCTGAAACTCTCTATAACTCTCGACTCTTGCTGGTGCGTGGTCAGGTTCGCAGAACTGGGCCACGAGGTGTCTCATTGCGCGCCACGGGAGCATGGGATCTATCAACCGCCTACGAAAAGTGGCGTAATCTCGCGGTCTGTGAGTGACGAGATGCGCGAACATTCCACAATTCTCCATGTTGATATGGATGCCTTCTTTGCTTCTGTCTCTGAGCTCGATTACCCAGAACATCGTGGCAAGCCACTTGTAGTTGGCGCCGGAGCGCGAGGTGTAGTCCTATCTGCAAACTACGCCGCTCGTAAATATGGAATAAGAGCCGCAATGCCTGTCGCCCGTGCCCAGAGAATGGCTCCTACCGCAGTCTTTATCCCGCCAGATCACGAGCGATACTCTGAAGTTTCTCGACGAGTCATGGAGATCTTCTTCCAATTTACTCCATTCGTCGAACCACTATCACTCGATGAGGCATTTCTTGATGTCACAGGATCTCGTCGATTATTTGGCACCGGCCGAGAGATTGCATCCACGATACGCGAGCGCGTATTTCAGCAAGAGAAGATCACCTGTTCGGTCGGAATCGCAACCACGAAGTTCATTGCAAAATTAGCGTCGGGGCGTTGCAAACCAGATGGAATGCTCGAGATTGCTCATGACAGAGTTCTTACCTTTCTTCACCCGCTTCCCGTCAGCGAAATATGGGGAGTAGGCCCTAAGACCAACGAAGAACTTCAAAGACTTGGACTTCGAACCGTCTCTGATATAGCTAACACCCCTCTCGAAACTTTGAAGCGTGCATTAGGAGAAAGCGCCGGAATCTCTCTCTATGAATTAGCGTGGGCGCGCGATTATCGTGAAGTGATTCCTGATGCTCCGGAAAAGAGTATTAGCGCCGCCGAAACCTTCTCTTATGACCTTGAAGATAAAGAAGAGATCTTCCGTGAGTTACTCCGCCTCACTGAGCGCGCATCTCATCGTTTAAGAAAACGAGAGTTACTCAGCAAAACGATTGCTCTCAAAGTGCGTTTCTCTGATTTCTCAAATCTGACTCGATCACGAACGCTTCCACTTCCCATCAATGGCACGCACGACATTTATGAGGTCGCAAAAGATTTGTATACGGCGCTCAAGATCGAAGGTTCACGAATTCGACTACTGGGGGTTTCGCTCGAGAATCTCTCTGACGAGTCCGGCGCTGTCCACCAACTTGAACTAGGGGAGCGGGAAGTCGGATGGCGCGAGGCGCAAGGAGCCATAGATCGAGCAATCGAGAGGTTCGGAAGAGGTTCGGTGAAGCCAGCTCGACTTATCGAGGATGAAAGCGATGATGAAAGTGAGGAGATCTGAACCCCTCAGGCAATTCCTAGCCAAAAGCGCGAAAAATAGAGAACTTCGACTTTCCACATGACCCGCGCTCTACTATTGTGGGGGCTATGCCACTTTCTGAGCATGAAAAGCGCCTCTTGGCCGAGATGGAAGAAGCTCTCGCCGCCGATGACCCCCGCTTGATCTCAACCTTCAGTGGCAAGACCCCAAGTCGCTCCCGAGTTGTCGCAGGCTTCGGCCTCATCGTCCTCGGAGTCTTCGTACTCTTCGGGGGCTTGATATCTCAGACCCCGCCCCTCGGCATTGCCGGATTCGTACTCTCCCTGGTGGGGGCCGTGCTTGCTATCTCCAACCTGGGGGGACTCATGAACAGCATGATCTCCAAGGCTTCGTCACCTTCGAAAGGACCTAAAGGTGGCAAGAAGTGGAGTTCCAAGTTCGAGGAACGTTGGGATCGTCGTAATTTTGACCAGTAACTGAGCTTCTTGCTCTGAGCGCCCGCCCACGAGGCGGGTTTTTTTATGCCCAAAACAATCCCACGGCAGTGGAGAGGAGCTGCGGAGCTCTGCCTAAAAAATGGGGAAAGGTGGTTGAAAATGGAGTAAAAGGGAGTAAAGTGGGGAATTAAGCGGGACGGGGGTCCTGCCAAAGAAAGTCCAGAGATAGAAGTAACGGGGGAGGTTGCAATGTTTCTCGGCACCCATGAACCTCGCCTTGATGACAAAGGTCGTCTCATTCTCCCCGCGAAATTCCGTGATGAATTGGCATCAGGTCTTGTCATCACAAAAGGCCAAGAGAGATGTTTATTCGTTTTTCCAACAACTGAATTCGCTCGCATTACAGATCAGTTAAAACAAGCGCCACTCACTGCAAAAGCAGCACGCGATTACATGCGCGTGATGTTTGCAGGTGCGCACGATGAAATTCCAGATAAGCAAGGTCGCGTAACAATTCCAAGTGGACTTCGTGAATATGCAGATCTCGAAAAAGAGTGCGTTGTTATTGGAGCAAATACACGCGTTGAAATCTGGGATGCAAAAGCGTGGAAGAGCTATCTCAAAGATCGTGAAAAGGGATTTGCCGATGTTTCAGAGGAGGTGTTCCCAGGCCTGTTCTAAGGGCCTTTCCACATAGGTGTTGTCACTCTCTTTTGTGGCCACCGCCGACCTTCAATTAAACGGCGCCCCTTCCCCGGTGCCGTTTAACCCCCCAGATCCGTCGGCCGGCGGTGACCAGAGAAGAGAGCAGTACTAGCAAAACGGTTTGAGCAAGAGCAGTAGAGAAGAAGAAAGAAATTCGAGAAATGAGAAAGAGGGGAAGATGCAAGTAGAACACTCATCAGTGATGCTTGATCGTTGCATCACCCTTCTGACGCCCTCTATCGAAAAGACTTCTTCACCTGTAGTTGTCGATGCGACTCTTGGACTTGGCGGACATAGCTTTGCACTACTCAAAAAATTTCCGCAACTAAAGATAGTCGGTCTCGATCGCGACCTTAAAGCGATTGAAAAAGCGACAGCCAGACTTCATGAGTTTTCTGATCGTGTGACGATTGTTCATGCAGTTTATGACGAGATGCCAAAAGTACTGGATTCACTTGGCATTAAGAATGTAGATGGAATTCTTTTTGATCTCGGAGTCTCATCGATGCAGTTGGATCAATCTGAGCGTGGCTTCTCCTACTCTCAGAACGCTCCTCTCGATATGAGAATGGACCAGTCGCAAGGAATCACAGCCCAAGAGTTACTCGATACCTATTCACGAGGCGATCTCATTCGAGTGATCCGTGAATACGGTGAAGAAAAATTCGCAGCACGCATCGTTGACAACATTATCGAAGCCCGCCAGGCAGGAACTCTCAAGTCGACCACAGATCTCGCTGATCTGGTTAAACGAAGTATTCCAGCACCGGCTCGCCGAGTGGGCGGGAATCCAGCGAAGCGAACTTTCCAAGCTCTTCGCATCGAAGTGAATCAGGAACTTGCAGTTTTAGAACGCGCAATACCGCGCGCAATGGATCGACTTAATATTGGCGGTCGTCTCGTAGTGATGTCATTCCAATCATTGGAAGACAAGATTGTTAAGAAGTTTTTTGCCGCAGCATCAGAGTCACAGACTCCTATCGGCTTACCAGTGGAAATTGCGTCTCTGGCTGCAAAGTTCACACTGGTCTTCCGCGGTAGTGAGAAAGCTGGAGACGAAGAGGTACAAGAGAATTCACGTGCGCAATCCGTCAGACTGCGTGCGATTGAGCGGGTGGCAATCTAATGGCGCTATCCGCTCTCGTACCTGCCTTCGAACGTTCACGTAAGACCGTTGTTAAGAAATCAACTCAAGCAGTCCTACGACTGGTTCCAGAGTTGCGACCAGTACCCGGTGAGCAAGCTAATGATCGCGTTTTCTACGGAATCATCAGTGCGGTACTTGTTGCCGGACTTCTCGGATTGCTAGGGATCAACATTTTGCTCGGCAATGATGCGGTTCGTATCCGAGAATTGAAACTAGAAGCGATTGCCATAAATGAGCAACGCGAAGCGGCTCTACGTGAAGTTGCCGGCCTTTCAACTTCCGAGGCGTTAGCAGAAAAGGCAATCAAGTTAGGAATGGTCCCGAGCGGATCGCCAAAATTTCTCGATATCTCCATTCCATCGGATGTAGCGCTCAAGGTTAAATCGGCAGATGTGAAATCGGCAGAAACGAAGGCGGCCCAAGAGTGAGCCATAACTCCCTGGTAGAAAAGCGCATTCGCTATGTTGTTGCAATCGCACTAGTTCTGCTGGTCGCATTTGCCGTCCGCTTAGTAGATGTACAAGCTGTTCGTGCTGCAGGATATGCAAATCGAGCTGATATGGAGTTAGCAAAGAAGTCGATCATCATGGCACCTCGTGGAGCCATCACAGATATCAATGGAACCGAATTCGCCCGTAGCGTGACCGCTTATCGAATCCTTGCGGATCAGGCGATCATTGATTATCCGAAGAAACTCGCAGAATTAGCGGCCCCGATTTTGGAGGTTGACCAAGATTGGCTTGAGTCTCAACTCACTGGAACTCGTAGATATGTGGTGATTGAGCAATCTGTAAAGCCTGCTGTCTGGCGAGAACTTGAAGCTGCGGTTGATGCCTACAACGCAGAAGTCAGCCAAGAGAAGAACGGGTATGCAAAGAGACTGGCTGGATTCTTCGCCGAGAGAATTTATGTTCGCGAATATCCAGAGCGAGAACTTGGCGCAGCAGTCATCGGCTTTATCAATCGCGCAGGCTCTGGAGCTGCAGGACTTGAATACAGTATGAATTCGACTCTTTCAGGAGTTGATGGCGAATACACCTACGCCAATGCGGGCGGAACCATCATTCCTGGAACGCAGAAAATCACATCTGAAGCGGTGCGCGGAAACACTATTCGACTAACAATTGATCGCGATGTTCAATGGGTTGCACAAGAAGCGATTCGAACTGCGGTCAAGAACTCAAGAGCGCTCTCGGGAACTGTAATCGTTATGGACCCTGCAACGGGGCAAATTCTTGCTCACGCAACTTATCCATCTTTCGAACCAGGCAACACTAAGGGCATTGACCCATATCGCTGGCAGAATCCATCAGTACAGGAAGTGTATGAACCAGGTTCTACTGGCAAAGTAATTACAGTTGCATCTGCGATAGAAGAAGGAAAGATTTCACCAGAAACTGTGATGACAGTTCCAGATAAGTTGAAGCGCTCAAATAAAGTATTCAAAGATCATGATCCACATCCCGTCTGGAAATTGACTACTGCGGGTGCCCTTGCAGTATCCAGTAACACTGCATCTATCAAGATCGGCGAGATGCTTTCCAATGACAAACTGCATTCATACTTGAAGAAATTTGGTATCGGGGAGAAGCCTGGTTCAGGACTTCCAGGCGAAGAAGGCGGAAAACTTCTTGATGTGAAGGATTGGTCAGGTACCACAGCTCCGACTGTGGCGTTCGGTCAGGGTTACTCAGTTACGGCGATGCAAGCGACTTCGGTATTTGCCACAATTGCAAATGATGGCGTTCGAGTAACGCCTACTGTTGTAGCTGGCATAAGCGATGCAGCTGGACGTTATACGCCTGCAAATAAGCAGAAATCAGTTCGCGTCATAAGCGCAGATACCGCGCTGAAGATGCGTTTGATGATGGAGAGCGTTGTCTCGCCATCAGGAACTGCCCCAACTGCCGCTATTCCTGGATATCGGGTGGCGGGAAAGACTGGAACTGCGCAAAGAGTGGATGATTCTTGCGGTTGCTATCGCGGTTACACCGCTTCATTTATTGGCTTCGCGCCAGCAGATAAGCCCGAGTTCGTCATTTCGGTAACAATCCAAGACCCGAAAGGTCTCCACTGGGGTGGATATCTTGGCGGACCAGTATTCAACAAAGTCATGAGCTTTGTGTTGAAGGATCAACACATTCCGCCAACTCTGCCGGCAGCAACAACATATGCTCTCAATGAGAAAGAGTTAAAGAAAAAACAGGCGGAAGCCGAAACGGCCCAGCAGAATCAATCACGCGTAAGAACTAATGGCTGAGATTCAGAGATTCGAGCCGATCACCAAGCGATTGGGTGATCTCGCATCATTTCTTGGAATTGAATTAAGTGCCGATTTTCTCGGCATTGAGATAACGGGTGTTACCAGCAATTCACAATCGATTGAAGCTGGCGATCTTTTCCTTGCGCTGCCAGGAGCAAAGACTCATGGTTGCGCATTTCTTCCATCCGCTGTGGAGCGTGGTGCGAGGGCGGTTCTAACTGACAATGCAGGCGCAGATCTTTCCTCCGATCTGAACCCTGCTATCCCCGTGTTGGTTGTACCGAATCCACGCTCCCAGAGCGGCTTTCTCTCCAGCTGGTTCTATAACTCACCGAGCAATCAGATGTACGTAGCAGGAATTACAGGAACAAATGGAAAGACAACTACAAGCTATCTTCTCAATCAGATCTGGGATTATGCGGATATCTCCTCAGGGTTAATTGGCACAGTGGGCATTAAGGTTGCAGATGAATTCTTTGCTGCCTCCCACACCACGCCAGAGGCAGATGCCGTGCAGAGAATTCTCTCTGTTATGAATGAGCGTCATTTACGCAACGTTGTAATGGAAGTCAGTAGTCATGCTCTCGTTCAGAACCGCGTTGATGGAATTCGATTCTCAGCAGCGGGATTTACCAACCTGACACAAGATCACCTGGACTTTCATGGCACGATGGAGGATTACTTTCAAGCAAAGAGCAGGCTTTTTGACCCCATCATGAGCGAACATGCGTTCATCAATATTGACAATCAATTTGGCGAACGCCTTGTTCGTGAAGTGGCGATTCCAACATCGACAATCTCCAAGCATGACCGTAAAGCTACATGGCACTTTCAGAGTATCGAGAGCCACTCGCGCGGTTACGATGTTGCAATCCGCGGCGAAGGGGGAGTGCTTATTGAAGGCTCTCTCAACTTAATCGGAGAACATAACCTAGAGAACTGCATTCTTGCAGTTGCTATTGCAACGCATAGCGGAGTAGATCCTCTGGTCATAGGCAACTCACTCAATTCGTTGACAGGCGCGCCTGGTCGCCTAGAACGGATCGAGTTAGGTCAAGAGTTCGTTGCGTTAGTGGATTATGCGCATACGCCAGATGCGGTTGCTCAAGTTCTCAAGACGGTAAAGAACGTCGAGCACAGAAGAGTCATTGGAGTTCTAGGCTGTGGTGGAGATAGAGATTCGTCTAAACGTCCACTTATGGGTCGCGCGCTGTATGAGGGATGCGATGTTGCAATCTTCACGAGCGATAACCCTCGCAGCGAAAAGCCTGAAGCGATACTTTCAGAGATGACGCAGGGACTCGATCTCAAGGGCAATCAACATGTCATTCACGATCGCGCTCAAGCGATTGAGTTTGCTGTTTCTATCGCAGAGCCAGGTGACATTGTGCTTGTTATGGGGAAGGGACATGAAACTGGGCAAGAGATGAATGGTGTGAAGTTACCGTTTAGTGATCAGGTTGAACTTCGACGAGCGATTGAGGCTCGAGCATGATTCCTCTCTCAGCGGCCATATTGGCCGAAATTATGGGTGGAACCCTTCATGGTTCGGCAGAGATTGGTGAAAATTCTGAGTTTCGCTTTGACTCTCGTGAGGTGAAAACTGGAGATGTTTTCCTCGCGCTTCATGGAGAAAAAGCTGATGGTCATGACTTTGTTGCTAACGCATTGAGTAATGGCGCAGCTTTATCGATCGTGACTAAGCCTGTTGCGGGCGTCCACATTGTTGTTCGGGATGTACTGGTTGCGATTGGAGTACTTGCACATTACCTACGCCAACAACTTACTCAGCTTAAAGTCATCGGAATCACAGGCTCCCAAGGAAAGACAACAACGAAGGACATGTTGCATTCAATCCTCAAAGAAGAGGGTGAAACAGTTGCTGCACGCGGCTCCTTCAACAATGATTTAGGAGTTCCACTCACACTCTTGCGCTGTACAACCTCTACTAGATTCTGCATCGTTGAAATGGGAGCACGTCATGGCGGAGACATCTCAGCGCTGACCGATATTGCGCTGCCCGATGTTGGGGCGGTACTCAAAGTCGGCAATGCACATATCGGCGAATTTGGCTCACGAGAGAAGATAGCTCTCGCCAAAGGAGAGCTTGTCGCAGGCTTGAAACCCGGAGCAATTGCTGTGCTCGGCACTTATGATGAATTCACTCCGAAGATGCCAACCCATGAAGGAGTCAGAAGGGTCACTTTCGGCCACGACCATAACTGCGATGTGCGGGCAGCTGATGTTGAATTCCGCGGTGGTTTTGCTCATTTCGATCTAGTGACGCCTGAAGCGCGCGAAGGCGTAGAACTACGAGTCTTGGGATTACACCAGATTCCTAACGCACTTGCTGCGGCAGCGATCGCACTTGCGCTCGGAATTTCAACAACCCGAATTGCCGCCGCCCTATCAATGCATGAGAGCGCCAGTAAATGGCGCATGGAAATCCATGAAGGCGCTGAAACGACGCTCATCAATGATTCCTACAACGCCAACCCCGAGAGTATGGAGGCCGCACTTCGCACCCTGGTTCTACTTACCCAGGAGCGCGGAGGTCGTTCATGGGCTTTTCTTGGAACGATGCATGAACTAGGAGCAAGTTCAGCTCAGATGCATGAGGAAATTGGCCAACTCGCCGTTGAACTCGGAATTGATCACTTAGTGGCAATTGGTAATCGTGATTATCTGCGTGGACTCAAGGACTCTTCTACCGTGACACATTATTTTGGGAGCGTGAACGAGGCTGAAGCGATGATCTCTGAGTTCGAACCCGGAGATGTTGTTCTAGTCAAAGCATCTCGCGCAGAACATCTTGAAACTCTGGCAGAAACAATCACGCAATCATGGGTAGGCAATGAAGGGGAGAAGCAATGAGAGGAATTCTAATTTCGGGAGCTTTTGCCTTCCTCTTCAGTCTTTTTGCGACGCCCGCATTCATCAAGTTCTTAGCGCGAAAAGGTTATGGCCAACAGATCAGAGACGATGGACCAAAAACCCACCACGTCAAACGCGGAACACCGACGATGGGTGGAATTGTCCTCATTGCAGCAACCGTCCTTGGATATCTCATCTCTCACTTCATCACTGGTGCGGAGATGACTGTGTCTGCACTTCTGGTGATTGGTTTGATTGTCGGACTTGGACTAGTCGGTTACCTTGATGATTGGTTGAAAGTTGTTAAACAGAGATCTCTTGGTTTGAAAGCGCGCCAAAAACTGTTAGGACAGGCTGTTGTCGCTGGCGCTTTCGGAGTATTAGCTACTCGTTTTCCTGATGATCTTGGATTGACTCCGATGTCTGAGTATCTATCGACAGTGCGCGACACATCGATCAAGTTGGGCGTTGTTCTCGTTGTTATCTGGGCGATCATCATGGTCCTTGGAACCAGCAACGGCGTCAATCTCACTGATGGGCTAGATGGATTAGCAACAGGCGCTGCTGTTATGTCCTTCTTGGCATTCATCCTTATAGGCGTCTGGAAGTTTGGACAACGTTGCGAAGTTGCGGCTGGAACAAACTGTTACTCAGTACGAGATCCGCTCGATCTTGCTGTGTTAGCGGCGGCTCTGGCTGGAGCGTGCGGTGGTTTTCTATGGTGGAATGCATCACCAGCAAGAATCTTTATGGGTGATACCGGCTCACTGGCGCTCGGAGGAGGACTTGCAGGCTTAGCAATGACGCTTCGCACTGAATTGCTTCTTATCCCGCTTGGTGGACTCTTTGTCATCATCACGCTATCGGTAATCATTCAGACTACGTACTTCAAGATCAGTGGCGGTAAACGCGTATTCAAGATGGCTCCACTGCAACATCACTTTGAGCTTCTGGGTTGGGGAGAAGTCACCATCGTCATCCGTTTCTGGATTATCGCGGGACTCTGTGTTGCAGCCGGACTTGGACTCTTCTATGCGCAATGGGTGGTTGCTTGATTGTGAGCTTCCTTTCGCAGATGAGTGGCTGCCGCGCTTTAGTCTTTGGCGCTGGAGTCACAGGCGCGCCGACAGTCGCTTTTCTCAAAAAGAAGGGCGCAACTGTCTTTGTGATTGACGAAAAGATCTCCCAACCTGACGTGCACAACTCTCTCGACGGAATCGACCTAACAGAGATTTCGTTCGCAGTTGTCTCTCCTGGATGGCAACTCGACAATCCATTGATTAATCAAGCGCGCATTGCTGGCATCGAGATCATGAGTGAAATTGATCTTGCTTGGCGCGCCAAGCAAGAGTTAGCGCCCAGCCAACGTTGGCTCGCTCTTACTGGGACCAACGGCAAAACCACTGCGGTGCAGATGACAGAAGCCATATTGGTTGAGGCCGGAATTCGCGCTCTGGCGTGCGGAAATGTAGGTTTCACAGCAATCGAGGCGGTTGAGCAAGCCGATATTGATGTGCTCGTCCTCGAGCTTTCGTCCTTCCAACTCGAATGGAGCAATGAGCCCCATTTCATCTCCGTAGCGATTCTCAATATCGCCCAAGATCACATTGATTGGCATAAGAGCTTTGCCAATTATGCGAAAGCTAAATTTAAGATCGCTGATCGGGCTGAGAATGTCATTCTTAACGCCCAAGATGCCGAGATAGTTGCTCGATCAAAGGATGTTACTCATCGAGTTATTTGGTTCTCACTCGATACTCCTGCTCCACATCAGATTGGTTTAGTTGAAAACCTCATTATCGATCGCGCATTCATTACGGGTGACGCAGAAGCACTCTGCGAACTTAAAGATATTTCGCCGACTGTTCCACACAATGTCCTCAATGTGATGGCAGCTGCAGCATTAGCCCGGTCCTTGGGTGTACCAGCAGAACCGGTTGCATCCGCTATGAAGAAATTCGTCCTCGATCATCATCGGCTTGAAGTCGTTGCCGTCAAGGATGGCGTTACTTGGATTGATGATTCGAAAGCCACAAATCCACACGCAGCAATTGCGGCGCTCCAGTCCCAGCTTCGCTCAATCTGGATTGCGGGAGGACTTGCAAAAGGCGCAGAGATGCAAGAGTTGGTGACTCGATGTCACTCAAGAATGAAATCTGTGATTTTGATTGGAACAGATGCCCCAATCATTGAAGAAGCGCTTCGTATCGCAGCTCCACACATTTCGATTTCGAAGGTTGACGCCTCTCTCAAAGGTCTACAACTGATGAGGCGCGTAGTCGAGCTTGCCGCGGAACTGGCTGAAGAGGGCGATACAGTTTTACTGGCGCCAGCCTGCGCTTCGATGGATCAGTTTAAGAATTATGCTGAAAGAGGCGAACTCTTCGCCCAAGCAGTAAAGGAGAAGATAGGTGAGTAATTCACGCTCTCTTTTCTCTCGCCCAGCATCGGCCTATTACTTGATTCTTGGCGCAGTAGTTGCGCTCTCCGCTCTGGGATTAGTGATGGTTCTAAGCGCTTCGTCAGTAAAAGCGCTCAACGAATCTGGTAATTCTTTTGCATTTGTTCTGCGCCAAGCACTCTTCTTAGTTCTCTCAGTCTTCATGGCATGGGTCGCAATGAAGTTGCGAGCGGCGTTATGGAAACCTATCGCTCAATCTGCGCTCGTGGTCTCGTGTGCACTTTTGATATTGCCACAGATTCCAGGAATTGGAAAAACCGTGGGAGGAAACACCAACTGGATTGGCGTTGGATCCTTCACTATCCAGCCAAGTGAATTTGCAAAAATAGGAATTATTCTCTGGTGTGCAATGCGGCTAAGAATTCATGATCAGAAGGCCACCGAAGGACTGCCAAGCAATGCCGCCTCGCTCGTCGTGCCCGGAATTGCACTTGTCATGGCTTTAATTCTCTGGGGTCGAGATCTCGGCACCGCTGTTGTGGTTGCTGGAATCATCGGTGGAACGCTTTTTATCGCTGGCATCCCCATGAAGGTATTCGCAATTCTTGGCAGCGGCATAGGTACCGCATTCGCTTTCTTGATTCTCACATCGTCAAATCGTATGAATCGCTTCTCCGCCTTCTTCGATCCATTTGCGGAGGAGAATTACAAGGGCGTGGGTTGGCAGCAAGCGCATAGCATCATGGGTTTGGCTTCAGGAGGTCCACTGGGTACTGGTTTAGGTAGCAGCAAGCAGAAGTGGGGAAATCTTCCAGAAGCACATACCGACTTCATCTTCGCTGTGATTGGTGAAGAACTCGGATTACTAGGAACCCTCGCAGTGCTCTCCTTATTTGGAATCCTCATACTGGGAATTTTCCGCGTCGCGCTGCGAGCCGATAATTCGTTCGAGAGATATGCATGCGCAGGCATCGGATGCTGGTTCGCATTTCAAATCATCTTAAATATCGGTACTGTCATTAGCGTTATTCCAGTAGTCGGCGTCACTTTGCCATTCATTTCTTATGGCGGATCCTCATTACTTGCGACATTCATCGCAATTGGATTTGTCTTGGGCGTATTGCGGCGTGATCCAATAATCGCAGCCGAGATCAAAGAGCGTAAAGCTGTAAGAACTGCGAGAGGATAGTCGCATGGCGCCACGAATCCTCCTCGCTGGCGGAGGAACTGCGGGACATATCGAACCTGCTCTCGCTGTTGCCGACGAAATTGTAAGAATTTATCCCGGCATTACCTGCGAATTCCTCGGAACTGATGGAGCCCTTGAAACGCTCCTTGTCCCAAAACGTGGTTATCGATTGCATCGAATCAAAAAAGTCGTCCTGCCGCGAAAACTCACTCCCAGCACGGCGCTCTTTCCTGTGCGTTTGATTATTTCGTTTCTGCAATCACTCCGTGCAATGAAGGGCGCAGATCTACTTATTGGATTTGGCGGTTATGTCTCAGCCCCTGCTTACTTGGCCGCAACCGCGAAAAGAATCCCAGTCGTGATTCATGAAGCAAATGCAAAGCCAGGTTGGGCAAATCGATTAGGGAGACACATTGCCCAAGTAACTGCGGTCAATTTCGAGAGCGTCCGCCGTCAATGGCCAGGTGCGGTGCTGACGGGTATGCCAATTCGTCATTCTCTTTCAACTCTCAATTCACTTACTGATCCACCGGGATTCAGAGCGTTGCAATGTGCGAGCTGGGGTTTTGACTCGGCCAAACCTGTCATTGCTGTTTTCGGAGGATCGCAGGGCTCCCTCCACATCAACCGGGTTATTTCTGAGTTTCTACAACGAAATTCCGAACTACAAATAATTCATGCAGTTGGCATTAACAATCCACTTCCAGAAGCTCGCCCTGGGTATCTACCAGTACCTTACTTTCACGATATGGCCGCAATCTACGGTGCAGCAGATTTGCTCGTCACTCGCAGCGGCGCCGTTACATGCTCAGAGCTATCCTCACTTGGTAAGTACGCAATTTTGATTCCGCTGCCTCATGGAAATGGCGAACAAGTCGATAACGCGAAAGCTCTGGTTGATGAAGGCGCAGCGCTGATGGTTCTCAATGATGAGTTCACTACTGAGTGGTTCTCCCAGAACATTCATGGCGCAATCGAAAGTGCCAGGAATTTTCAGCCTGCTCACCGAGGATCCAATAGCGAGGCAGCAACACGAATAGCTCAGCTAGCCATCAGCCTTCTGGAATCCAGCGCAGCAAAGGGCGGGCGATCATGAAACGCGAATGGAGCAATGTCCACGCTCATTTTGTCGGCATCGGCGGTTCAGGCATGAGTGGAATTGCGCGCATCATGGTGGCGCGTGGAGCTCGCGTATCTGGCTCAGACCTCCACGATTCAACAAGTCTTAACGGTTTACGCACGCTAGGAATTGAAGTTTTTGTCGGCCACCAAGCAAGTCAGATATCTGATGCTGCCCTCGTTATTCGCTCCAGCGCAATCCCGGAAACGAATGTCGAGATAGAAGCAGCGCGGGCCGCTGGAATTCCGGTGCTCGAACGAGCAGAAGCTCTCGCTGAATTGATGGAGGGCAAGCAGTCAGTCGCAGTTGCGGGAACTCATGGCAAAACAACAACAACGTCGATGCTCACGGTCGCACTACAGCACTGTGGATTCGATCCATCATTTTCTATCGGCGCAACAGTCCGTAATTCTGGCACCAATGCTCACCATGGCTCGGGGGACACATTTATCGTCGAGGCAGATGAGTCTGATGGATCATTTGTTGCTTACCGCCCAACTGGAGCAATCATCACCAATATCGAATTAGACCATGTAGATAATTTTGCAGACCTATCGGCGATAGATGAGATTTTCCAAGGGTTTGTCCAAACTATTCAACCGAACGGATTTCTTGTTATCTGTAAAGACGATGTAGGTAATCAGAGATTGCTCTCGAAATTGCGATCCCAGGTTAAGACATCGCTAGAGATCATTACCTACGGAGAAGATAGCGATGCTGACCTCAAGCTCGATCGACTCTTTATTTCTGGTAAGGAGGCAAGTGCACGAATCACTTTCAAGGGTCGAGTATTGGGTGAAATGCAGTTAGCGATTTCTGGTCGTCATAATCTTTTCAACGCCGCTGCTGCTCTTGCAGTAGCGTTGAAACTTGGCGCACCAGCTATCGATGCTATGGAAGGTCTAAAGCTCTTTACTGGGGCGCGGCGCAGATTCGAAGTTAAAGGGGTTAGCAAGGGTGTAACCGTCATAGATGATTACGGACATCACCCAACCGAGATACGAGCCACGCTCGAAACTGCACGAATCTTCGCTGAATCGGGGCGGGTTCTCACTGTCTTTCAACCACATCGATATTCGCGTACCCAAGCTTTCGCCCAAGAATTTGCAACCTCGTTAGAGCTTGCAGACCACACCTACTTACTTGAAATCTATCCCGCAAGTGAAACTGCTATTCCGGGGGTTACTTCCAGCCTTATTGCAAGCAAGATGAACTCCCAACAAGTTACCTACGAACCATCCATGCCTATGGTTGTAGAGACCGTTGCTCACGAGGCAAAGCCCGGTGATGTCATCATCACTTTAGGCGCCGGAGATGTGAGCTCTCTCGGCAAACTGATTCTTAACGCGCTGGACTCCTAAGTCACAACCGCCATGAAGAGATTATTGAAGCGACCTCTCTTGATCGCGAGCATCCTTGTGCTTATCGCGGCCGCATATGTTCTGGGCTGGACGAAGATATTTGTCGTAGAGAAAGTCATCATCGACTCAAGCGATAAGAAGATCGTGGCTGACGTAATGACAAAGATAAACCAAGCACCTGCTGTTGTTACTGTGGGAGAGCCTCTGGCGCGAGTAGATCGACGCGAGATTGCATCACGCCTGCGTGAGTTAGTCTGGGTGGAAAATGTTCAACTTGATAGAAGAATGCTTTCAGGTGAACTTCGCCTCAAAATTCTGCCCCGCAATCCCATTGGGCGATTAGTGGCCCAAGACAGTTCGAATATCGATTCTGTCGGATTCATGGATCGCGATCTGGAGTTCTTTTACTTGCCTCGCGAAGCAGTCGCTCGCGCCGTTGCGTCAGGTGAGACTGGTTGGGCAACAATGCCAGAGCTATCTCTTATGGCCGATGGCGATGAGGTTCGGGGCGATGTTCGTTTCATCATTGAATCTCTCCAAAAGGAGAAGAGCGGTATCGAAGAAATTCATCGGGTCACCGCAAAGGATCAAGAGAGCATCTCGACAACGGTCACTCGAGAGGGCCGGAAGTTGGATATTTCATGGGGAAGTGTCAAAGAGTTGGAACTCAAAGTTGAAGTAATGAATCGCCTTCTCGAGTTGAAAGCAAATAAACGCGTTAATTTCATTGATTTATCAAATCCAATCGCACCAATAGTGAAGTAAGGTGTAGAAAAAATCTGGCTCAATCGTCACTGATAACGTGAGATAAAAGTTTCGTGTCGGTGTTTGCCACAACCCTAACCCCCGCCTACTTTTGCGCGCAGAGATTCAGGTAACTCTAAGTCTAAAGTTGAGAATTAGAGTTCGAGGAGAGGCGAAAAAGTGGCAACACCACAGAATTATTTAGCAGTCATCAAAGTAGTTGGCATTGGTGGCGGTGGAGTGAATGCAGTAAATCGAATGATCGATGCAGGATTGAAGGGCGTCGAATTCATCGCGATTAATACTGATGCACAAGCGCTTCTCATGAGTGATGCTGATGTGAAATTAGATATTGGTAGAAAACTTACGCGCGGTCTTGGCGCAGGTGCGGCACCAGAAATTGGCAAACAAGCAGCGATTGATCACACCGAAGAGATTGAAGAAGTTTTACGTGGTTCAGATATGGTTTTCGTAACCGCAGGAGAAGGTGGCGGAACCGGTACAGGTGGAGCGCCTGTTGTTGCAAAGATTGCCAAAGAACTTGGCGCACTCACAGTTGGCGTTGTTACACGTCCATTTAGTTTTGAGGGAAAGCGTCGCGCTACTCAAGCCGAAGAAGGTATTGAGAATCTTCGCAAAGAAGTAGACACTCTCATTGTCATTCCAAATGATCGCCTACTCTCAATTTCAGATCGCACTATTTCAGCCCCCGAAGCTTTCAAAACAGCCGACCAAGTTCTGCTCTCGGGCGTCCAAGGAATTACAGATCTCATTACTACTCCCGGTCTGATTAATCTGGACTTTGCAGATGTAAAGAGCGTGATGGACGGAGCGGGTTCTGCCTTGATGGGAATTGGTTCAGCCAGAGGTGAAGCTCGCGCCACTCGCGCCGCTGAACTTGCGATTTCCTCACCACTTCTTGAGGCTTCAATCGATGGCGCTTATGGAGTCTTGCTATCTATCGCTGGAGGCTCAGATCTCGGTCTCTTCGAGATCAGTGAAGCCGCAGAACTCGTTGCCAAGTGCGCCCATCCAGACGCAAACATCATCTTCGGAACAGTCATTGATGATGCGCTAGGTGATGAAGTACGCGTTACTGTGATTGCGGCGGGATTTGATGGGGGAGCGCCGAAGAAGCTCTCTGTTCCAGTGATTTCAACCGCGACCATTAATGGCCAAGCAGATCCGATTCCTGCAAATGATCCGATTGCAGTAGCCATGGATGCACCCACAGCTCCAGCTCGTCGACGCATTACTTTCGAAGAGCTTGTTGCTGAAGATGAGATTGATATCCCCGATTTCATGAAGTAAGAACTTTCGTTATGTCGAGGTCTTTATTTACCTCGCGCGAAGGTGGCGTGAGTTCTACGCCGTATCTGACTTTCAATCTCGCAACCCATGTGGGCGATGATCTTCAATCGGTTGAGAAAAATAGAGAGAAGTTGGCTTTCGACTTGGGGCTGCCTTCGACATCTCTCTTTTTTATGAATCAAGTGCACGGCAGTGATGTTGAGGTTATCGATGAGAATTCATCTTCCACAACTCTGCCCTCTGTAGATTCACTCTTCACGACAGCGAAAGGAGTAGCGCTGGTGACTTTGGTGGCCGATTGCATTCCATTACTCCTGCATAGTGCAAGAGCCGTAGCAGCAGTTCATGTGGGTCGAAAAGGACTTCTCGCGGGTGTTTTTCAAGAAACTTTACGGCAGTTTCACCGCCATGGAATTCACAGTGGTGAGATCAAGGCAGAGTTGGGACCTTCAATTTGTGGACGCTGTTATGAAGTGGATCAAGATCTCTATGACGATGTTGTGACACAACTTCCATCTACCTCAACCGAGTTCAGTTCCGACGCAGGTAAGCCTTCGTTAGATATTCAAGCGGGGTTAACGTCATTGCTGGATAGCGCAGGAGTTATCTGGAGTTCATCCCAGCTCTGTACCATGCATGATTCAGGCTATTTCTCTTATCGTCGAGATGGGATTACGGGGCGTCAGGCTGGAGTAATTGCGTTATGAGTCGTCGAGAAGAGATAGCTGTAGCCCTGAACGCTACTCGCGCGCTACTGCCAGAGAATGTGACGCTGATTGTCGTGACAAAGACCTTTCCGGTAAGCGATGTGGAGATTCTCTACCAACTCGGAGAACGCAATTTCGGTGAGAACCGAGATAGTGAAGGGTTTTCCAAAGCCGAAGTTTTGCCTGATGACGTAATTTGGCATTTTCAAGGTGGAATTCAGAGCAATAAGTTGCGTTCAATCGTCGCGTGGAGTGATTACATCCACTCGCTTGATGACCTTAGGCATGCAGAAAAAATCTCAACAATTGCCCAGGAACTTGGAAAAAAGCAGAAGTGTTTCATCCAGATAAACCTTGATACAGCGCCACTGAACACAGATCGCAGTGGGATCAAACCTCCAGAACTGCTGGGTTTTGCTTTAGCTGCTTCAGAGTTGCCAGGAGTAGAAATCGTCGGAGTTATGGGAGTAGGTCCCATTAATCAAGACCCGCATCCTGCCTTTCATGAGCTACATCGATGCAGCCAGCTGTTGCAAGAGCAGATTCCTACCGCCGGCTTCATTTCGGCGGGCATGAGTGGGGACTTCCAGATTGCAATCGAATGTGGCGCGACACATGTCCGTTTAGGCAGCTCAATACTCGGCTCTCGATAGCCCCCGCCCTAAAATTCTCGCATGTCTAATGCACTCAGAAGAATGACCAATTATCTTGGTCTGACCGAAGACGATGGCACAACTCAAGAAGCTGTTGCAGTTCGTCCCAAGACAACTCCGGTCAAGCGTCAAACCCCTACGCTCAGTGTCGCTCCTCAACTTCCGGTCGCTCAAGCGCCCGCTATTGCGGATGCAGCTCCCATTGATCGGATCGTCACCATCACTCCTCGCTTTTATAGTGAAGCGCGCGCAATCGGTGAGTTCTATCGTGAAGGTAATCCAGTCATCATGAATCTCAGTGACATGGAAGAGTCAGAGCGCAAACGTCTGATTGATTTTGCATCGGGTCTCGTCTTCGGCCATGCAGGAACTATTGAAAGAGTGACATCAAAGGTATTCCTCCTTTCACCACCAAATGTCATGGTGAGCTCTGAAGATAAGACCGCAGCCGCGAATGCCAGCCTCTTTAATCAAAGCTAATTACATCTATCTGTGATTAACCTCAGTAGCTGGATAGTTCTTGCTCTCAATCTCTTTTTGCTCTCGCTCTTTGCGCGATTGATTCTGGATTATGTTCGGATGTTTCGTCCTTCATGGCGACCACGCGGAATCATCATGCCCTTTGCTGAAATTATTTACATGATTACCGATAAACCATTGAGTTTTGTCCGTAGATTTGTTCCACCTTTGCGCATGGGGCCAGTCGCCCTCGATCTCTCTTTCATCGTGCTCTTCTTTGGAACACAGATTCTGATTGCTTTCCTGAGCTAACTTCTTTCCAACACCCATAAAGCTCACATAGACTGCGGAGCATGGAACGTTCAGCAGCTCTCCAACTTGATGCAGTAGATCCGCTTAGAGATTTTCGCAAACGTTTCGTCATTACCGATCCTGAGACATGTTATTTGGATGGCAATTCGCTGGGCCGCTTGCCTCATGCCACCGTTAAAGCGATTCAAGAGTTTCTTACCCAAGAGTGGGGTCCGGAAGTTGTCGCTGGGTGGGGACATTGGGTCGACGAAGCGCAATCAGTCGGAGATCTCATCGGCCGCAGCGCATTAGGCGCCGCCTCAGGTCAGGTACTTGCTTGCGACACGACCTCAGTTAATTTCTATCAGCTCGCTTCCGCAGCGATCAAGGCAAGGCCAGGGCGCAAGACCATCATTATTGATGCTGCAAATTTCCCTACTGACCGATACATCATGCAGGGTCTTGCGAAAGATCTCGGACTGAAACTCGTAGTCATAGATAACGAGAACACAGATATTGCAACTCATGAATTGATTACGCCCGAACTTCTTGCAAAGTACCTGAGCGATGACGTTGCACTTGTGAGTTTAGAAGTCGTTCAATATCGCTCGGGAGCTCGCCAAGATATCAAGGCTTTGACCGATCTAGTTCGTAGTCATGGCGCGCTCCTATTGTGGGATGCGGCTCATGCGGTTGGTTCCGTAGAGATGAATTTTGATTCTAACGGAGTAGATATTGCAGTGGGATGTACCTATAAGTATGGAAACTCAGGACCCGGTGCACCAGCATGGTTGTATGTTGCAAAACGAGCGCAGGACGAACTGCAAGTTCCCATTCAGGGATGGTTTGCCCAACGAGATCAATTCGCGATGGGTGCGGATTTCGAGCGCGATGCGAGCATCCGCGGATTTCAGATTGCTAGCCCATCGCTCATGGGGCTGAGATGCATCAAATCTGCATTTGAGATGATTGAAGAGGCGAGCATTGCTGCGATTGAGGCGAAAGCCGCGCGCGGCACTGAGATGATGATTGAACTTTACGAGTCGTGGCTCAAGCCGCTCGGTTTCGAACTCAATACTCCCACCGATGCGAAGCGCCGCGGAGGACACATCTCCCTTGTTCATCCTCACGCGGATCGAATCGCTGTCGCACTGCGTGAGTATGCGAATGTGATTCCTGATTACCGCGTGCCTAATTCCATTCGCGTCGCAATCTCGCCGCTGGCTACCTCGTATGTTGAGGTTTACGATGGATTTCAAAGATTACGAGATCTTGTGAGCTCTCGCCAGTATGAGAAAGTCTCGCTAGGGGGATCACGAGTCACATGAGTGAAAACAACCAAGCCGCCCTCACCTACAGCAGCTATCTCAAAGTAGATGAGTTATTGCGTCTCCAGCAGCCGCTATCTGAAGGCCCTGAACACGATGAACTTCTCTTTATTGTCATTCACCAAACCTATGAACTCTGGTTTAAAGAACTTATTCATGAGTTTGCAGCTGCCCAACGCGCGCTTGAAGCCGGCGACACTCATTATTCATTGGCAATCCTGGGACGCATCAGAACAATCATGAAGATCTGCGTAGCCCAGATCGACATTCTTGAGACTATGACTCCATTGCAGTTCAATTCGTTTAGAGATCGACTCGGCGCATCAAGTGGCTTTCAATCAGCACAGTTCCGTGAAATTGAAGCGATTCTTGGACGACGTGATTCTCGAGCTGCAGCTCATCTTTTGGATGCAGATCGAGCACGAGTTACTCGATTGATGAATTCACCTTCACTCTGGGATAGCACACTTCAATACGTCAATCACCGTGGTTTCACGATTCCGGACTCCATCTTGAGTAGAGATTTTTCCCAACCATACGAAACTCATCAGCAAGTCCAGGACTCTCTCCTTCAACTACACCGCACAGATCCAGAAGGCTCTTTGATTTGCGAGCGTCTAGTGGATATCGATGAAGGTTTACAAGAATGGCGATATCGCCACGTCAAAATGGTCGAACGCACCATCGGACAGAAATTAGGAACCGGGGGATCCAGCGGCGCGGCATATCTCGCATCGACGCTCTTCAATCCAGTTTTTCCAGATCTCTGGGAGATCCGAAGTAAGTTCTAACGCGTGAGAAAACTAAGCCTTCGTAAGTTGTAGAACGAGACCAAGCTCTTCATTACTGGTTGAAAGTGTCGAATCACGCTGGAAGGAGAGCGCTAAGACTTCTTCGCTAATCCACGCGGCTGCGTTTTCAATCGCCTCAACAGAGTCTGGGTCAGCGCTCCACTTCACGTGAATTCGGTCGCTCACATCAAATCCTGAAGCTTTACGCGCATCTTGGATGGCGCGAATTGCTTCGCGCACGATTCCTTTAGCGATCAGGTCAGGGGAGAGCTCTAGATCTAGCGCGACGCTCTCACCGGAATGCGATGCAACTGCCCAACCAGTTCGGGGCGTTTCAGTAATGACAAGATCCTCTTCGTTGACATCGGCGCTCTTTCCGTCTGCATAAGAAACAGTGACAGAACCTGCGCTACGCACTTGAGTAACCAGAGCGGTGGCATCTGCGCTGTTGAGCGCTTTCGCGATCGCTTGAACATCGCCTCCAAACTTTGCGCCGAGTGATCTGAAGTTTGCTTTGATTGAGATATCGACGAGTTCGGATCCTGCGCTTGCAAGGTCATCCAGATGTTCGACATTGAGCTCATCAGCAATCTGCTCACGCAACTCTGGCGAAAGTGATTTCCAGCCAGATGCAGCGATGAGAGCGCGAGATAAAGGTTGACGAATCTTGACCTGGGATTGAGCGCGCGCAGCACGTCCTAATTCGACTAAACGTCGCGTCAGAGCAACATCCTTGGAAAGTCGAAGATCAATTGCGCTCTTATCGACTGCAGGGAAGTCAGCTAGATGAACAGAGAGAACTTCACTTGGTTCAACTTCTCGGATTAGTTTCTGCCAGACGTGCTCGGTGATGAACGGAACCATCGGAGCCATCAACAACGTCACAGTCTTGAGGCAGTGATGCAGCGTTGATAGCGCAGCAGCCTCGCCATCCCAGAATCTGCGGCGCGAACGTCTGACGTACCAGTTCGACAAGTCATCAACGAAGGTTGCAAGTGCAGCACCTGCTTGTTGCGAATCAAAGTCAGTGAGCGCAGCATCAACTGTAGAAATCAGTTGATTGAGCTCACCGAGAATCCACTTATCCATAGTGGAGAGTTGGCCAACTTTGGAAATAGGTTGAGGCAAGTATTCAGCCGCAGATGCATAGAGCGATAGGAAAGAGACAGTGTTCCAGTAGGTAAGGAGAGTCTTACGAACTACTTCTGAGATTGCCTCGTGTCCTACACGTCGCGCGCTCCATGGCGAACCCGCAGCCAGCATGTACCAACGCACCGCATCGGCGCCGTGACGATCCATGAGAGCCATCGGTTCAAGAACATTTCCTAAATGCTTGCTCATCTTTCGACCATCTTTATCCAGGATATGTCCGAGACAGAGAACGGTCTTATAGGAAGACTTATCAAAAACTAATGTTCCAATCGCCATCAGCGTGTAGAACCACCCACGTGTCTGATCGATCGCTTCGCAGATGAAATCTGCTGGGTAGGCCTCATTGAATTTCTCAACCGAACCTGGTTTGTGAGGGTAACCCCATTGTGCAAAAGGCATCGCGCCAGAGTCGTACCAACAATCTATGACTTCAGGAGTACGCGTCATGGTTGCAGCGCATGAGTTACATGAAAACGTAACATCATCAACAAATGGACGGTGCAGATCTAGGCCCGTGAGATCACGTCCTGCACGAGCTTGGAGTTCTTTCAATGAACCGAAGGACTCTTCATGTGCATTCTCACAACGCCAGATCGGAAGGGGAGTACCCCAGTAGCGATTACGTGAGAGCGCCCAATCAATGTTGTTGTTGAGCCAGTCTCCGAAGCGTCCAGTTTTGATTGTCTCTGGGTGCCAATCGGTAGATTCGTTCTCACGCAGTAGCGCTTCTTTAATCTTGGTAGTGCGGATGTACCAGGATGGCTGCGCGTAATAAATGAGAGCGGTATGACAGCGCCAGCAATGTGGGTAAGAGTGTTCGTATTGTTGATGGCGATAGAGCGCACCAGAATTCTTCAACTCTTTAACGAGCGGCTTATCAGCGTCTTTAAAGAAAAGGCCTCCAACGAGAGTTGTGTGATCTTCAAAATGCCCGTTAGGAAGAATTGGATTAACAACAGGCAAGTTGTAGCGACGACATGATTGCAAATCATCAGCGCCAAATGCAGGAGATTGATGGACAAGTCCAGTTCCATCTTCTGTAGTTACATAATCTGCCAGGATGACGAAGTGAGAATCTGGAATCTCGATGTAATCAAAAGGCCTCTTGTAATGAGTATGTTCTAGCTCGCTACCTTTGAGTTTCTTAAGAACTTCACTACCTTCGCCAACAACAGAAATTAAGGGTTCTGCAAGAACGAGAACTTCACCTGGGCGATCCTCGCTTGCAGCAGTACGTACAACGACATAGTCCACATCAGGATTGACTGCGACTGCAGTATTGGAAACGAGAGTCCAAGGCGTTGTGGTCCAAACAAGCAGAGAGGCGCCGAGATCTTGAAGTGGGCCAGAGGTAATAGGAAATCTGACATAGACAGATGGATCTGTGACGGTTTCATATCCCTGCGCCAACTCGTGATCCGAGAGTCCAGTTCCACAACGAGGGCAGTAAGGAGCGACTCGATGGTCTTGAACGAGAAGTCCCTTCTTGTGGATCTCTGCGAGTGACCACCAAACGCTCTCGATGTATTCATTCGACATCGTCCAATACGCTTCATCAAAATCAACCCAGAACCCCATACGTTCTGTCATCTCGGTAAAAGCGCCGACATGGCGCTGCACTGATTCGCGACATTTTTCATTGAAAGCAGCGATTCCAAATTTTTCGATATCGCCCTTACCGGAGAAACCAAGCTCTTTCTCTACTGCGATTTCGACTGGTAATCCATGGCAATCCCATCCAGCTTTGCGAATGACGTGCTTGCCTTTCATTGTATGAAAGCGAGGGAATACATCTTTGAATACTCGAGCTTCGATGTGATGAGTTCCTGGCATGCCGTTTGCGGTAGGAGGACCTTCATAAAAGGTCCAGGACTCACCACCAGCGCGCGAACGAACGCTGCTATGGAATACATCTTGCGTCTGCCAAAAAGTGAGGATTTCATGTTCGATGGCAGGGAGATCAATAGCAGGGGCAAGTGCTTTGTAAGGCGACTTTTCAGCCATAAAAAAATCCCTCCCATAGTTGAAGCTGGCGCGATCTGCACGAGCGTCATATGGAGGGGCGATCAGAATTGACCGCGGTACCACCCGCCTTGCAAACATGGAGACCATGTTTGCCACTTACTTCACTTACCGTTGGTTCTACGTGAGCATTGTGCTCAGTTCTTCCAACTCGCTCTCAGGTGATGGCCTGGTCGCTGCGAATGTTTATGTAAGGGGGTAAGTCTAACCCATCGCTTCACTAGAGCGGGGCGAATGGCGTTTATGCGGTGAAACCCTTAGCCTTCGCCATTGTGGCATTGAAAAAGAAATTCTCCTCCGCAGTAGCAAAGCTCAAGAAGAAACCTGCTCCTGCCCAGAAGTCAGCGCCCCAGAAATCCGCGAGCAAGAAGTCTCCCGCAAAGGCGAAGAAAGCTCCCGTGAAGAAAACTATCGCTAAGGGGACTGCGGCAAAGAAAGCTCCTGCAAAGAAAGCTCCAGCGAAGAAGGCCCCTGCAAAGAAAGCTCCTGCAAAGAAAGCTCCTGCAAAAAAAGCGCCAGTCAAGCCAACAATTGTAAAGAAAGCTCCGGCCAAGAAACCAGCAGCAGAAATCATGAAGGGCGCACATAAGACCGCTCTCACCAGCAGTACTGCCAAAGGCGGGGCAACCACAATTTCTGTCTATAAACCAGAGATCGAAGCGAGTGATGTTGTCGTTGTTGAAGAGAAGAGATTAGTTCTCCCGCCACCAGTTCGAAAACCAAAACCTGGCAAGAAGGCGCCCTCACTTAAGCCAATCAAAGCTGCACCAGCACCATTCGTTAGCGATGGCGTTGAAAGCTGGACTGCGACCGAATTGAAGTCAATTAGAAGTGAACTCGCAAAAGATCTACTCCGCCTTAAGAAAGAGTTGGAAGAGATTGAGAGCGAGATGGATGATTTGATTGAAGCATCAGGCGTTGGCGCTGGTGATGATCAAGCCGATGCAGGTGCAAAAACCTTCGAACGCGAACACGAAATCTCACTGGTCTATAACGCTCGAGATATGGTCCTCCAAACAGAACGTGCACTAGATCGAATCGACAACAAGACTTACGGACGTTGCGAGGATTGTGGCAGTGCGATTGGTAAAGCGCGCCTACAAGTTTTCCCACGCGCGACTCTCTGCATGTTATGCAAACAGAAGGAAGAGCGCCGATAACGTCGTCCCGTGCAACCCGCGCGCGACGACTATTTATCATTGTCAGCACTTTGTTTTTTGCTGCTGACCTAGTCACCAAAAACTGGGCAGAAAGTTATCTGCAATATCGAGAACCCATAAAGCTCATAGGTAATTTGTTGCAACTTACCTACGGCACTAATCCTGGTGCTGCATTTAGTTTTGCGACAGATGCAACACTTTTACTCTCCTCGTTGAAGCTCTGTGTAGCAGCATTCATCATCTATTACATGCGAAAGGTAAGCAATAAATATTGGGCCATCTCTTTAGGGCTGCTTCTGGGTGGCGTAATGGGAAATCTCTGGGATCGCATGACAAGGCCCCCAGGTGCTTGGCGTGGCGAAGTCGTCGATTGGATTCAGCTTCCAAATTGGCCGATTTTCAATATCGCCGATTCAGCAATTGTGTGCGCGGGAATACTCATGACCTACCTTGCCATGAGGAATATTCAGCCCAGCAATAATAGAGAAAGTGACGCATCATGAGTATCGAACGAGAGAAGAGATCGATTCTCATTACTGAAGAGTTTGATGGCGAGCGAGCTGATAGCGCGCTCTCCAAGATTTTAGAACTTTCTCGTAGCAATGTTGCAGACCTGCTCAATGCGGGCGATGTCATTCAAGGTAAGAAGCCACTGTCAAAATCAGATCGTCTTCAAGCAGGCGATCGAGTCACAGTTCTACTTCCAGCACCTTTTGACCCATTGGAATTAAAGCCCACACCCATTGAAGAACTCGAGATTGTTTATGACGATAATGATGTTGTCGTAGTCAATAAACCAGTTGGGTGCGCAGCTCATGCCAGCCCTGGTTGGCTTGGCCCTACCGTGGTTGGCGCACTGATCTCACGAGGTTATCGCATCTCCACTTCAGGTCCACAAGAGCGTCAAGGAATTGTTCAGCGCCTCGATGCAGGCACAACAGGATTGATGCTTCTTGCAAAAAACGAAAACGCCTATATTGCGATGAAGAATCAGTTTCGCAATCGAACTGTAAAAAAGGTTTATCACACGTTGATCCAAGGACATATTGATCCGCAAGAAGGCACAGTTGATGCGCCGATTGGTCGTCATCCTCGAGAGGATTATCGATTCGCAGTTGTTGCGGATGGAAAACCGAGTATCACGCACTACAGTCTTATCGAGTACTACTCGAGCGCATCACTCTTACGTGTCGAGCTGGAGACCGGTCGAACTCATCAAATCAGGGTTCATTTCAACGCCTTACGTCATCCCCTAGTAGGTGACCTTGCCTATGGTGGCGATCCTGTACTTGCGGCGCGTCTCGAACTGAAGCGTCCGTGGCTCCATGCCATAGAGCTCACCTTCAACCAACCATCGACCGATGAGCGCATCACATTGAGCGCGCCTCTACCAGCCGACCTTCAACGCGCCCTCGAGTTGCTCTCGGTCAAGTGAGCGCAGGGGAGTAATCTCGCCGACCGTGAGCAAGGGTTTCGTACATCTACATGTCCATACTGAGTACTCCATGCTCGATGGAGCCGCCCGCGTAGAACACCTAGCCGCAGAAGTCGCTCGTACCGGCGATGGCGCAATTGCAATGACTGATCACGGAAATGTTTTCGGTGCCTTTGATTTCTATCAGACTATGAAAAAAGCTGGCGTCAAGCCAATCATTGGTATTGAGGCTTATGTTGCCCCCGAATCTCGTTTTGATAAGAAGCGCGTTAAGTGGGCTGATGGTGGAGAAGATGATGTCTCAGGTGGCGGCGCATACACACATATGACTTTGCTAGCCGAGAACAATGTTGGTCTATCAAATCTCTTCAAGCTTTCTTCGCTCGCATCGCTCGAAGGTTTCTACTACAAGCCGCGCATGGATCGCGAACTCCTTTCTCAAAACTCACAAGGTTTGATTGCTACGACTGGTTGCCCTGGCGGAGAAATTCAAACACGAATCCGTATGGGTGCGTACAAAGAAGCTCGAGCAGCAGCAGCTGCGTACCGCGACATCTTTGGCGCGGATAACTATTTCGTCGAGATTATGGATCACGGTATCGAAATCGAACGGCGAGTCAAAGATGATCTTCTAAAGTTAGCAAAAGAGCTAGGGCTACCACTTCTTGCCACCAATGACTTGCACTACACCTACGCGGATGATGCTCGCCATCATGAAGCACTTCTCTGCATTCAGTCAGGCTCGACCTTGGCCGATCCAAAGCGCTTCAAGTTCGAAAACGGTGAGTTTTACCTTAAGGATGCGGCCACGATGCGTCGGCTTTTTAAGGATATTGAAGAAGCATGCGATAACACGCTCCTCATCGCCGAACGCTGTAACACAACTCTGCGTGAGAATGAGAATCTGCTGCCTAAGTTTCCTGTTCCTGCTGGCGAGACAGAAGATAGCTGGCTAGTAAAGGAAGCGCATCGTGGATTGCGCGAGAAGTTCACCGACGAGCTTCACGATAGTTATCTCGAGAGATTGAACTATGAACTAGAAGTCATGACCAAGATGGGATTTCCTGGTTACTTCCTTGTTGTTGCTGACTTGGTGTCTCATGCAAAGAGCGAAGGAATCCGCGTTGGACCTGGTCGAGGATCTGCAGCTGGGTCACTCGTGTCATATGCCTTAGGAATCACCGCTCTAGATCCGATTAAACATGGATTACTTTTCGAGCGTTTCCTCAATCCAGAACGTATTTCGATGCCTGATATCGATCTGGACTTTGACGAGCGTCGCCGCGGAGAGATGATTCGATATGCAACAAATAAATATGGAGACGATCGCGTAGCTCAGATCATCACGTACGGCACGATCAAGTCAAAGCAAGCGATCAAGGACTCAACTCGCGTTCTTGGTTATCCATACGCGATTGGCGAGAAGCTCACCAAAGCGCTTCCACCATCAATCATGGGCAAGGACATCTCACTGCAGGGGATTTTCGATAGAGAGAACGACCGCTTTGCCGAAGCGCAAGAGTTCCGAAACCTCTACGAGAGTGATCCCGACGCAAAAACCATCGTTGATATGGCTAGAGGATTAGAGGGGTTAAAGAGACAGTCTGGTGTTCACGCAGCAGGTGTAATTCTAAGTCGCGAACCTTTGCTGGATGTCATTCCTATTCATAGACGAGAAGCGGACGGCGCAATCATCACCCAATTCGATATGGGCGCCTGTGAAGCTACCGGCTTGCTAAAAATGGACTTCTTGGGATTACGTAACCTCTCAGTCCTCGATGATTGCATTGCAAACATCAAGAACAATCAAGGAAAGACTGTTGTACTGGAAGATCTTCCCCTTGCAGATAAGAAGACATTTGAACTCTTATCTCGAGGCGACACTCTTGGAGTTTTCCAACTTGATAGCGCACCCATCCGAGCGCTTCTACGAGCCATGGTTCCAGATTCGTTCGAGGATATCTCTGCTGTCATAGCACTTTACCGCCCTGGCCCCATGGGCGTTAACGCACATAACGATTATGCAGATCGTAAAAACAAGCGTAAGAAGATCGAAGCAATTCACCCAGAGCTCAGTGATGCTCTCAGAGAAATTCTTGATGACACCTATGGCTTGATTGTCTATCAAGAGCAAGTGATGGCGATTGCCCAAAAACTTGCTGGCTTCTCTCTAGGACGCGCAGATCTACTCCGTAAAGCGATGGGTAAGAAAAATAAGGAGATTCTCGATAAAGAGTACGTGCACTTCGAAGAAGGCATGCGCACTCATGGATTCTCAACTGTCGCAATTGAAGAACTATGGAAAACCCTTATCCCGTTCTCTGATTACGCCTTCAACCGAGCTCATAGCGCGGGATATGGAGTCGTTTCATTCTGGACTGCATATCTCAAGGCAAATTTCCCAACCGAATACATGGCAGCTTTATTGACCAGCGTCCGTGACGATAAAGATAAATCAGCGTTATATCTCAATGAGTGTCGGCGCATGGGGATCAAAGTTCTTCCACCCGATGTGAATGACTCCAATGGCGAATACACTCCCAAAGGTAGCGATATACGTTTTGGACTTGCGGCCATTAGAAATGTCGGAGAAAACGTCGTAGCGTCTATCGCGAAAAATCGGGAAGAGAAGGGGCGCTACCAATCTTTCGGCGATTTTCTCGCCAAAGTTGATGTCCATGTCTGCAATAAGAAAACCATTGAGTCGCTCATCAAAGCTGGAGCTTTTGATTCACTAGGCCATTCCCGTAAGGGACTCATGAACATTTTCTTGGAAGCAATCGATTCGGTAATGGAAACCAAGCGCGCAGAGTCGATTGGCCAGTTTGATCTCTTCGGTGGTCCTGGACCAAGCGCTGCTTCTGGAATATCTGGAGTTGTTCTCGATATTGACCCGACTGAGTGGGAGAAAGCGCTTCTACTTTCTTATGAAAGAGAGATGCTGGGCCTATACGTCTCAGATCATCCTCTTCTCGGTGTTGAACATGTTTTGCGTGGCGCTACCGATATCTCCATCAGCCAGATCTTCGATGATGGTGTTGGGCACGAGCAAGTAGTGACGATTGCCGGTTTGATCACCAGTGTTCAGAGAAAAGTTAGTAGACAAGGTCAATCTTGGGCAATTGTCACAATCGAGGATCTTGAAGGTGCGATAGATGTTCGATTCTTCTCAAATGCATACCAACAACATGCGCTGAATCTCATAGAAGATCGAATCGTTGTTGTGCGAGGGAGAATAGATAAAAAGGAAGAGACTCCACAAGTAACAGCGTTGGATCTCTCAATTCCAGATATTAATCAAGCTCCGATTGGTCCTTTCATCATTCGTCTCGAAGCAGAACGTTGTACGCCTCCTATCGTTGATCGAATGAAAGAGATATTGCGTTCCCATCCCGGAACTCGCGAAGTCCACCTCAAGATTGAAGGTGGTACCAAGAACACCACACTTCGTCTTGATGACGGTCTGAAAATCACAGCATCGCCAAGCCTGAGCGCAGATTTAAAGTCTGTTCTTGGTCCAGATTGCTTGGTTTAGCCTCGTTTGTGTTGGTAAGGATTTATCACCCGCCAGGTTTTGATGGTGGCATTTAGACTGATCCTGTGAATCCAACCGATGTGATGCGTGTTGTAGACCTGCGCGGCAAGCGTCTGACAAAGGTGCAGTATCAAGCGCTCTTGCCACGAGCGGTCATCGATATTGATTCTGCTCTCACATCGATTGAGCCAATTCTTTCAGCCGTTAAAAATGGTGATGAATCAACGCTCAGAGATCTGAGCCTCAAGTTTGATGGTGTCGCTCCGCACTCTTTACGGGTTCCCACGTCAGTGATTGATCAAGCACTTGCAGCCTTAGACCCAGACCTAAAGCAAGTAATGAGTGAGGCAATTCGCAGAGTAAGAATTGTCCACCGGGATCAACAACGTGGAGTGAACAATGTCCGAGTAGTTGATGGGGGAGAAGTCGAAGAGCGTTGGATTCCTGTTGATCGAGTAGGGCTTTATGTCCCAGGTGGTCGCGCGGTTTATCCAAGTTCTGTGATCATGAATGTCGTTCCCGCACAGATTGCGGGCGTTCGAAGCATCGCGCTGGCATCACCGGGTCAGAAAGAAAATGAAGGTTGGCCTCACCAAACAATTCTCGCCGCTTGCGCACTTCTAGGGATAGATGAGATCTATGCGATGGGCGGCGCACAAGCTATCGCGGCTTTTGCCTATGGGGTTTCCAATCAAGGAAGAGAAGTTCTTGCTCCTGTAGATCTTGTCACAGGACCTGGCAATATCTATGTTGCAGCTGCGAAGCGTGCACTACGCGGCAAGATTGGAATTGATTCTGAAGCAGGACCAACTGAGATCGCAATCGTTGCAGATAATTCTGCGCGCGCTCAAGAGGTAGCTGCGGACCTTATGAGTCAAGCTGAACACGACACTATTGCAGCAGCAGTCTTGATTACTGATTCGGCTTCGCTAGCCGATGATGTTCAGAAAGCAATCATCAAGCGCATTAAGCAGACAAAGCACTCAGTTCGCATTTCTGAAGCGCTGAGTGGAATTCAGTCAGCCATTGTCATTACTGATAATTTAGAGCAATCGATTGATATTGCTAATGCTTATGCAGCAGAGCATCTCGAGCTACAAGTAGCTAATCCGTACCAAGCAAGTTTAAGTATTCGAAATGCTGGCGCAGTATTTCTAGGTCGTTTCACCCCAGTTTCTCTAGGTGACTACCTTGCGGGTTCCAATCACGTCCTACCAACAGGTGGCTGTGCCTGTCACTCCAGCGGGCTATCAGTCCAAACTTTTTTGCGAGGCCTACATTTCATAACCTATAACGAGCGTGCGCTACGAGAGATTGCCACCAGTGTCATCACCTTCGCTAATGCCGAAGATCTGCCAGCTCACGGCGAAGCGATTGCTGCTCGTTTTGATAATTCAGGAGAGCAGTTATGACTCAACGTTGGCCAGAGTGGCTCCAGATTAATGACAATCTCCGTGATTTATCGCCATATGGAGCGCCACAAATTGATTCACCGGTTCGCCTCAACACCAATGAGAATCCTTACAATCTAGATCCGACTTTGCAAGCTTCAATCGTGGCAGCGATTTCTGAAAACGTCTCTCACCTCAATCGCTATCCCGATCGTGATGCAATAGCGTTGCGAGAAGAACTCGCCCTCTTTATCAATGAGAGTTCTGGAACAACGCTCAACTCTGCAAATGTCTGGGCAGCAAATGGTTCCAATGAAATCTTGCAGAGCATCGCTCTTGCCTTCAAAGGTTCAGCAATGGGCTTCGAACCCTCCTACTCGATGCATCCCTTAATTTCTCGAGCGGTCGGGAAGAGTTGGATCTCTGTTCCTCGTAGAGCCGACTTTTCAATAGATCTACCGACTGCGCTCATGAAAATCTCTGAATCGAAGCCTGGAATCATCTTCCTTACAACCCCGAACAATCCAACAGGTGGAAGTGTTGACCTTGATGAGATAAAAGCAATTGCTGTTAAGGCTCGTGAAGTAAGCGCATTGCTAGTGGTGGATGAAGCGTATGCAGAATTCTCAAGTTCACCTTCGGCAGTGACTTTGATAAGCGACTATCCCAATATTCTGGTCTCTCGGACCATGAGCAAGGCTTTTGCATTTGCAGGAGCACGATTGGGCTATCTGATAGCACAACCTGCAGTCATAGATGCGATGTTGTTAATCAGACTTCCGTATCACCTGAGTGATCTGACCCAAGCAGCCGCATTAGCTGCGCTACAAGAGCGAATGCGCCTCAGGCGAGACGTAGAACAGATCAAAGTCGCCCGTGATGGGGTGGCTACTGAACTTCTCGCCATGGGACTCAAAGTTTTGCATTCAGATGCCAACTTCCTTCTCTTTACAGGCTTCACTAAGAGCGCCCAGGAAATTTGGAACGCCTTAGTTGATAAGGGAGTTCTCATTAGAGATGTAGGAATTCCAGGACATTTGCGAGTAACGATAGGTACCACAGAGGAGAATCGAGCCTTTGTGAGCGCGCTGAGTTCAATTCTCTAATCAGGTCGCGCTAGTGCTCGCCTTTGGGGAATAATTCAGCCATGACAAATCCCCGTAATGCTCGCGTCGAACGCTCGACTAAAGAGTCCTCAGTTCTGGTAGATCTTAAACTCGATGGCACCGGAGTCGTGGATGTCAACACGGGAGTTCCCTTCTTCGACCATATGTTGTCGCAGTTAGGAAAACACTCTGGGTTTGATCTCTACGTCAAAACTACCGGTGATACGGATGTCGATTCTCATCACACAGTTGAAGATACATCGCTGGCTTTCGGTCAAGCTCTACGAGAGGCGTTGGGAGATAAGTCGGGTATTCGCCGTTTTGGTAGCGCACTTGTTCCATTAGATGAAGTGCTCGTTCAGGTCGCAGTAGATCTCTCGGGTCGCCCGTATCTCGTGCACCGTCAACCCGAAATTGTCGAACTTATTGGAACGTTTGATACAACTTTGGGGCGTCATATCTGGGAATCAATTGTTGCCGAAGCGCGAATAGGTCTGCATATCCGCGTACTTGAAGGAAGAAATGCTCATCATGTTCTTGAGGCGCAATTCAAAGCAGTAGCGCAGGCATTTAAAGATTCTGTTGCACTTGACTCTCGTAGTTCTGGAATACCTTCCACCAAGGGCGTGCTTTGATCGCCATCCTTGACTACGGATCAGGCAACATACGTTCAGCCCAGCGTGCATGCGAAAACAATTCTCATGAAGTAGTCATCACATCTGACTATCAGACTGCACTCGATGCTGATGGCCTGGTGATACCTGGTGTTGGCGCATTTGGCGCATGCATGAAGGGATTAGTTGCAGTCCGGGGCGATGAGCTGGTTCGTGAACGAGTTCGAGAGAAGAGAAAAATCCTCGGAATATGTGTGGGAATGCAGATTCTCTTTGCCGATTCGGAAGAACTCTATGAAGGAGAAAAACCGCGTGGCGTAGGGATCTTCCCAGGATCAATCCGCAAACTTGTCGCACCTGTCTTGCCTCACATTGGCTGGAATCAAGTGAAAGTAAATCCCGGCAGTAGAGCATTTGAAAGCATCGAAAGAGAACGCTTTTACTTCGTGCACTCTTATGCAGCCCTTGATGAAGTCAATGGAGCGCTGAATGTAAGCACCAATTATGGAAGTGACTTCATAGCTGCGCTCGAAACTGATTCGGTGACCGCCGTGCAGTTCCATCCCGAAAAGAGTGGTCGCGCAGGCCTCACTCTGATCTCCAACTGGGCGGCATCGCTATGAAGAGACTCGAACTTCTTCCTGCAGTTGATGTGCGCGAAGGGCAAGCGGTTCGCTTGGTGCAAGGGGAGTTGAGCAATCAGACTAGTTACGGTTCTCCGATTGATGCAGCGCTGGACTTCCAAAGCGCTGGTGCTGAGTGGATTCACCTCGTAGATTTAGATGCGGCATTTGGAACGGGAAGCAATCACGAGTTACTTGCTGATGTCATTGGACAACTTGATATTAAAGTTGAGCTCTCGGGTGGTATTCGCGATGAGGAATCTCTGGCTCGCGCAATAGCGACGGGATGTGCTCGAATCAATCTCGGAACTGCAGCGCTTGAGAATCCAGAATGGACCGCTTCGGTGATATCTCGTTTTGGCGATCTTATTGCGGTGGGTCTGGATGTCCGAGGTCATACTCTGGCTGCTCGTGGGTGGACCCGAGAAGGTGGAGACCTCTTTGAGACTATCGCGCGTCTTGATAAGGATGGCTGCTCACGTTACGTCGTAACAGATGTAAATAAAGATGGAACTCTCAAAGGGCCCAATGTCGAACTTCTCAAGGAAGTTTGTGCAGCCACGAAGAGGCCCATCATTGCATCTGGAGGAGTATCGACGCTTGAAGATCTAGAGCAATTACGGTTGCTTACCCAGATTGGCGTTGAAGGTGCAATCGTTGGAAAGGCGCTCTATGCCAGAGCTTTCACTTTAGAAGATGCGTTACGCATTGCGGACGGACGTTGATATGAGTCAACAAATAACGAGTCTTGCGACGCGAATAATTCCCTGCCTTGATGTCTCTCAAGGCCGCGTTGTCAAAGGAATCAATTTCCGTAATCTGATCGACGCGGGCGATCCCGTTGAAATGGCGCGGGTGTATGACGCAGAAGGTGCCGATGAGATTACTTTTCTTGATATCACTGCGAGCACTGAGGGCAGAAAGACAACTCTGGATGTCGTGCGACGTACTGCTGATGAGGTTTTCATCCCAATGACAGTAGGCGGAGGAATTAGCTCTGCTGAAGACGTCAATCAATTACTACGCGCTGGTGCCGATAAAGTTTCTATCAATACCTCTGCCATCCAGAATCCATCTCTGATCAATGAAATAAGCGATCAATTTGGCTCTCAAGTTCTAGTTATCTCCATTGATGCCAAGCGAGGTCGTACAGCCTCTGGATTTGAAGTTACAACGCATGGAGGCAAGACCGAGACTGGAATCGATGCGCTTTACTGGATTGAAGAGTCAATCAAGCGAGGCGTGGGCGAAATTCTCCTTAACTCAATGGATATGGATGGCACTCGTGCCGGATATGACTTGGAGTTAATCCGTAAAGTGCGCGAAATTTCGACGGTTCCCATTATTGCCAGCGGGGGAGCCGGAGATATCGATGATTTTGGTAGAGCCATTGAATCTGGAGCCGATGCGCTTCTTGCCGCAAGCATTTTCCACTTCGGCATCTATCGAATTGCAGATATCAAGCGTGATCTTGCGCGCAAAGGATTCACAGTGCGAGACGCAGATGCGCAATGGAAGATATAGGGAAGAATAAGAAAATGAATCAGCAGCTACTCGATCGATTAGCAAGCTCGGATCAACTCCTGCCTGCCATCGTTCAAGATGCTGCTTCAAAAGAAGTCCTGATGTTGGCCTGGGTCAATCGAGAAGCCTTGCAGAAGACAATAGATAGCAAGAGAGCTACATTCTGGAGCAGAAGCCGTAACCAAATCTGGGTCAAGGGAGACACGTCTGGAAACTATCAAGAGATAGTTGATATCAAGCTCGATTGCGATTCGGATGCCATCCTCTTTCTTGTACAGAGCCATGGGCCTGCATGTCATACGGGAGAGCGGACCTGTTTCTTTTCACGATTGGATTCGAGCTCATGAAGTTGATGACGCGAGATGAATTTCGCGAATACGCACGCAACTTTAATGTCATTCCCGTAGCCGAGAGTTATCTGGTTGATAATGAAACTCCTCTTACTCTCTATAACAAATTAGCGGCCAATCGCGAGAACACCTTCTTATTGGAATCTGCCGAACACGGCGGCGCATGGTCGAGATACTCATTTATTGGCGTCTCAAGCGAAGCGACGTTAACTGAGAAAAATGGCCTCGCCGCATGGATTGGGACAATGCCGGCTGGCGCGCCAGTAGATATCAATCCGCTGGAAGCACTTCACATCGCAAGTCGCCATCTACGGTCGCCGCAAATTCCTGACTTGCCACCTCTGACTGGTGGCTTAGTTGGATATATGGGATACGACGCAGTGCGCCGTTTAGAAAAGTTACCTTCAACTGCGCCTGATTTACTCAAACTTCCTGAAATAGCTTTCATGCTGACTACAGATCTCGCAGTTTACGACCACCTTAAAGGCACAGTAATTCTCATTGCTAACGCCATTAACTGGGATGGATCTGATGAGAGAGTCGACCTTGCTTATGACGCAGCATTGACTCGACTAGCTGGTATGCGCGCATCTCTGGCTGCTGATTTGGCGAGCTCAGTTCTGGAAATTCCAGAAAACCATTCTCCCGTCTTCACGCGAAACTTCACATCTGAGCAATACATAGAGAAGATTGGAGCGATTAAAGAAGAGATCAAGAGTGGAGAAGCTTTTCAAGTTGTGCTCTCACAGAGATTCAGTATGGAGTGCAGCGCCGACCCCATTGATGTTTATCGCATGCTTCGTCTCAAAAACCCCAGTCCTTATATGTATCTCTTCCGTTTTGCGAATCAACTTTCTGTAGTGGGTTCAAGTCCTGAAGCGCTTGTGAAAGTTACTGGCAATGAAGTGATGGTTCATCCTATTGCTGGTACTAGAAAACGCTCTGCAAATCCAGAGGAAGATCAACGATTAGGTGAAGAGCTACTCGCTGACCCCAAAGAACGTGCCGAGCACTTGATGTTGGTCGATTTAGGACGAAATGATTTAGGTCGAGTTTGTGCGGCGGGCACAGTCAATGTTGTTGAGTTCATGCAGTTAGAGCGTTATTCGCATGTGATGCACATAGTGTCGACGGTTACTGGAGAATTAGCTGCAGGAAAGAGTCCTGTTGAAGCGCTATATGCAGTGTTTCCCGCGGGAACCCTTTCAGGAGCTCCCAAACCGCGCGCCATGGAGATCATTGAAGAGCACGAGCCCTCTCGTCGCGGAATTTATGGCGGTGCAATCGGTTACGTTGACTTTACGGGCAATCTTGATACGTGTATTGCAATACGCACTGCAGTCATCAAAGACAAAACTGCATACGTGCAGGCTGGTGCCGGGATTGTTGCTGATTCAGATCCTGCTAGTGAGAATGAAGAGTGCCTCAATAAAGCCGCAGTTGTGTTGGGCGCAGTCGCGGCGGCGAATTCCATCCGAACTATTGCTTCTGGCAAATCGAAGTGATGAAGCGATGAGCGTTCTTGATTCGATTATCGAAGGTGTCCTCGAAGACCAGAAATTGCGCCAATTATCAGAGCGTGATCTCGAATCGAGAATTGGTGAAATTGCACCCACACGTGATGTACTCACTGCTCTGCGCAGCCGGGATTTCTCGATCATTGCAGAAGTAAAGAGATCCTCGCCAAGCAAAGGCGCCCTAGCAGATATTCCTGAACCGGAAGTTTTAGCAGCTCGCTACCAAGAGGCGGGAGCATCTATTGTGAGCGTTCTTACCGAAAATCGGAGATTCGGTGGAACGCTAGAAGATCTCTCTCGCGTTCGAGAGCATGTCACAATTCCCGTATTACGAAAAGACTTCATCGTTAATGAGTATCTGGTTCGTGAATCTCGAGCGTACGGTGCAGACCTTCTCTTGCTGATTGTTGCGGCCCTTGATGATCATCAACTTTTGGATTACCACTCATTGGGTCGCGAATTAGGGATGCGAGTTCTCGTAGAAGTTCATGATGAAAGTGAACTTGAGCGAGCCTTGAACATCAACCCTGAGATTGTCGGAGTTAACTCGCGAAACTTGAAAACGCTCGAGATAGACCTATCGAATTTTGGGCGCCTGATTCCTCAGATCCCTGATTCCATTTATCGAATAGCAGAGTCAGGCATAGCAACCCGCTCAGATGTACAGATTGCGCGCGATTCAGGCGCGGACGCAATTTTGGTGGGCGAGTCACTCGTCAGGGCTGGTTCACCAGAGTCGGCAATCCAAGAATTTCTAAGTGTCGCAAAAAGTTAAGATTACGTAGAATCCCGTTATGGAGCGCTCATCAATCGTCGGCCACTTTGGGCCTTATGGTGGACGTTTTGTCCCCGAGGCGTTGATTGCAGCTCTTGAAGAACTTGATGCGGCTCATCAATCTGCCCAGCGAGATCAAGAATTTCAAAATCAATTAGCTGATTTGCATAAGACATATACCGGAAGACCTTCGATCATCACGGAGGCGACGAGATTTTCTGCACATGCTGGCAACGCGCGAATTCTTCTTAAGCGCGAGGACCTCAATCACACCGGAAGCCACAAGATCAACAATGTTTTAGGGCAAGCGCTACTAACGAAGCGAATGGGCAAAAAGCGAATCATCGCCGAGACTGGAGCCGGTCAACATGGTGTGGCGTCAGCAACCGCGGCGGCGCTTCTTGGGTTGGAATGCGTTGTCTACATGGGCGAAGAAGACACTAAACGACAATCTCTCAATGTTGCGCGTATGAAATTACTTGGTGCAACCGTTGTTCCAGTCACAACAGGTTCACGAACTTTGAAGGATGCCATCAATGAAGCGATGCGAGATTGGGTCACCAATGTCGAGACCACTCACTATTTATTGGGTACTGTCGCAGGGCCACATCCATTCCCGACCATGGTACGAGACTTCCACCGCATCATCGGAGTCGAAGCTCGCGCACAAGTTCTCGAATTAACTGGGAAACTCCCAGATGCCGTACTCGCTTGTGTAGGTGGTGGATCTAATGCAATCGGCATCTTCCATCCATTTATCGATGATGCGGGCGTGCGATTGATCGGTTTAGAAGCCGGTGGATCAGGTGTAGAGACTGGAAAACATGCAGCCACGATCGTTGGGGGAACTCCTGGAGTTTTACACGGAACTCGCTCATATGTGCTGCAGGATGAAAATGGTCAGACGGTTGAATCTCACTCGATCTCTGCAGGACTTGATTACCCCGGTGTAGGACCAGAACATGCCTACCTTCATGACATCGGACGAGCCGAATATCGCGCCATCACTGATGATCAAGCTATGCACGCATTCGCATTACTCTCCAAAACTGAAGGCATTATTCCTGCAATCGAAACAGCACATGCTTTGGCTGGTGCACTACAAGTTGGAAATGAACTAGGTCGCGATGCGATATTGCTCATTAATCTTTCGGGTCGTGGCGACAAAGATGTGCACACTGCAGCGCAATACTTCGGAATCCCGCTCTAGGTTTAATTCTCCTTACTGGAATCACAATGAGCCGGCTATCAGACGTTTTCCTTCGAGCTAAAAGTGAAAATCGCGCAGCATTGATTGGTTATATGCCAGCAGGTTTTCCTACCAAAGAGCGTTCTCAAGAGATTATTGCTGCGATGGTCAGCGGTGGAGTAGATATTGTTGAGGTCGGATTTCCCTACAGCGATCCAGTGATGGATGGTCCAGTAATCCAGCAAGCCGCGGAAATTGCACTCGCGAATCGCACTAGCGCCCAGGATGTTATGGATGTCGTCTCTAGCGTTTCGGTGCCAGCGCTAGTTATGTCTTATTGGAATCCCATCGAACGCGTAGGTGTGGAAGCTTTCGCTGCGAATCTTTACGAATCTGGGGGAGTAGGCGTCATTACGCCCGACCTGACAGTTGAAGAATCAGAATCGTGGATCAACGCAACCTCGGATAAAGGCATTGATCGCGTCTATGTAGTTGCTCCAAGTTCGAGCGACGAGCGGTTAGCAAAAGTGACAGCCGCATGTTCCGGATTTGTCTATGCAGCAAGTTTGATGGGCGTTACGGGCGCTCGAAATTCCATCTCTCATTCCGCAGGTGACCTCGTTGCCCGGGTGCGACGGGTCACGGATCTGCCAGTAGCTGTTGGTTTAGGGGTCTCAACCCGGGAGCAAGCAGCTCAGGTTGCCCAGTATGCCGACGGTGTAATCGTGGGCTCAGCCTTTATTAAGTTGGTCCTTGAGGCATCTAATGAGAAAGATGGAATCGAAGGAGTTAGAGTTCTCGCTGCGGAACTTGCGGCTGGGGTTCGACGAGCCTAAGCCCTATCGATTTTCAGAAGACCAAACGACAGAGGAGTCATCGTGCCAAAAGAACCACGCCCCCGAGATAATCGCAAAGCAAAGAATTCTGGCGATAACGTCACGCGCAACCTAGTCATAGGCATGGTCGGCCTTGTCGTACTCTCGGGACTCATCTTCACCGTGCTGGATAAGCGCGGCGCCTCCGATGTTGCTCTTCCTGCCACCATCGAAAGTATTGACTCTTCCAACAATGGCGAACCTGTCGTCGCTCAGATCCTGCCTGAAAACGATTATGGAATTGTCTTCAACGCCGACACGCCATTCACAATTGATATCTGGGAAGACTTTCAATGTCCGTACTGCAAGTTCTTCGAGACCGCTATGGGCGACTATCTTGAAACCTTAGTGCGCGAGAAGCAGGCAAAAGTTGTTTATCACATGGCCTCCTTCCTCGGACAAGAATCAGTGCGAGCTTCAAATGCTGCAAATTGCGCAGTCGAAGAGGGACGCTTCATCGAGTTCCATCAAGCGCTCTATGACGTTCAGGCTTCCGAGAACAGTGGAATCTTCTCCAATAAAAATCTAGTCGAAATTGGAAAACGTTTAGGCATCACAAGTCCAACATTTGAAAGTTGCGTTAACGACAACAAATTCGGCGACACTGTAAAGAAGGTGGGAGAGTCAATGGCAAAGAACAATGTCCAGGGCACCCCAACCGTCTTCATCAATGGAAAACTATGGAATCGCTCCGGGTCTGAGTTCGTGCTTGATGAGTTTAAGGCGGCGGTCGAAGCAGCGAAGCAGTGATAATCGCTTCGATACCTTCGCCTTCCCAATCTCAATTTGAGATTGGTCCACTCACCTTTCACTTCTACGCGCTCTGCATCATCGCAGGCGTGATTGCAGCGGTATCTATCGGCAATAAGCGATACATGGCAATGGGCGGAGCTCGCGGTGTTGTCAGCGATGTTGCGCTATTGGCCGTTCCAGCAGGTGTCATCGGCGGTCGCGTTTATCACGTCATAACTTCGCCAGAGAAGTACTTTGGCGCAAATGGCGATCCCATTGCTGCGCTCTATATCTGGGAAGGTGGCTTAGGAATTTGGGGAGCAATTTCTCTTGGATTTGCCGGCGCATACATCGCGTATCGTCGAAATCCAAGAAATCAAGGAATCGAATTTGCTCGTTTTGCAGATGCGCTCGCACCGGCGCTACTTGTTGCGCAAGCAATTGGCCGCTGGGGTAATTGGTTCAATAAGGAACTCTTTGGAAGACCATTAGATGCTCCATGGGCACTTGAAATTCCACCGGCATATCGCCCGATGGGATTTTCTGCAGACGCAACATTTCACCCAGTTTTTCTCTATGAATCCATCTGGTGTATTTCGATTGCCGTGTTACTTGTTTCGATTCCCAAGGCTCGGTCTCTGACCCCCGGATCAATTTTCGCTCTCTATGTCGCTCTCTATAGTCTGGGACGAGGTTTCATTGAACTCATCCGCATTGATGACTCCAATCTGATTCTTGGCCTCAGACTCAATGTCTTCACCAGCATCACACTTTTCACTCTCGCGACTCTGTACGTAATCAGAAGCAATAGAGGCAAAAGTTCTAGCAATACACCACAGAAATAGGGCGACGGGTCTAAACTACTGTCATGGGAATGGCAGAGATTCATCTTCGCAACGAGAATCACAGAGCGCACCGCGCAGGATGGTTAAGGGCCGCCGTTCTGGGCGTCAACGACGGGCTTGTCTCTACTGCCTCATTAATGATTGGCGTTGTTTCTGCCCAGAAGAATGATTTTGTCGTCACTGTAGGTTTTGCTGGTATCGCTGCTGGCGCAATGTCGATGGCGGTAGGAGAGTACGTTTCAGTTCGATCGCAGAACGATATCGAGGACTCTGATCGAGAGTTAGAGATTGAACATTTGGCTCTCGACCCAGAAGGCGAACTAGAAGAACTCACTCTGATCTATCAGGATCGAGGGCTGTCACGTTCCACTGCCGAGAAGGTGGCCGCAGAACTTCACGCCCATGATGCGCTTGGCGCTCATCTACGTGACGAACTAGGCCAGAGCGAAACAACCAAAGCTCGACCTCTCCAAGCTGCCTTCGCTTCGGCACTCAGTTTCACAGCAGGTGGATTTATTCCATTGCTGGGCGCGCTAGCCCCCAGTTTGGGAGGCAAAGCGATCTCCATCATCTCCATCACGATGCTGGGTTTACTGATTGCCGGCGTGATTAGCGCAAAGACCGCAGGTTCAAGCGTTGCCAAAACCACCGCTCGCATCGTATTTGGCGGCTCGCTTGGCATGGCCATCACCGCGCTTGTTGGACAAGTCGCGCACGTTTCGGGAATCTAGAGAAGACGCTCTTGTCGCTCCTTTAGTTCTCCAAATTACGGAGTTCTTGATAGATTTTGCCCTCTTCATCGGGCCATTGCCGTCCCACTCAAGCATCTAAAGAAGAATTACTTCAAAAAAATAGTGGGGGCGATCCGTGGCTTTATTTTCAGCTATTCCTGAAGCCCAGGGTCTATACAACCCTGTCAACGAACACGATGCTTGTGGCGTTGCAATGGTCGCAACTCTGAATCGCAGAGCCACCCACGAGATCGTCGCACAGGGATTAACTGCGCTGAGAAATCTAGAGCACCGCGGCGCATCTGGAGCTGAAGTCAATAGCGGCGATGGTGCAGGCATACTCATCTGCATTCCAGATCAATTCTTCCGCGAAGTCTTACCTTTTCAATTACCAACCGCTGGGGCATATGCAGCAGGCGTTGTCTTTTTACCTAAAGATTTTGGAAGTAAGGCACGAATTGCGCAGATTGCGGAAGAAGAGAAGTTAGTAATTCTTGGTTGGCGCGAACTTCCCATTAACTCAACTTCACTCGGCGCCACAGCCTTGTCGGTCATGCCGCATTTTGAGCAGATTTTTATTTCGAGCCCAGATGGAATTTCAGATCTTGATCTTGATAGACGCGCTTTCTGTTTCCGAAAGAGAGTAGAGCACGAACTCTCTGTTTATTTCACATCTCTTTCATCGCGCACCATCGTCTATAAAGGAATGCTCACAACTGGCCAGCTCGAAGAGTTCTTCCCAGATCTTTCAGACTCGCGATTGGTCTCTCCGTTAGCGCTGGTTCACTCTCGATTCTCGACAAATACGTTTCCTTCCTGGCCGCTTGCCCACCCATATCGCTTCATTGCTCACAATGGTGAAATCAATACTGTGCGCGGAAACCGCAACTGGATGGCTGCTCGTGAAGCACTTCTCGAGAGTGAATTGATTCCAGGTGATCTCAAGCGACTTTTCCCCATAGTCGATCCTGCTGGTAGTGACTCTGCATCATTTGATGAAGTGCTTGAGTTGCTCTATCTCGGTGGACGATCGCTTCCACACTCTATTTTGATGATGATTCCGGAGGCTTGGGAGAACCACGAGACTATGCCACCGAAACTCCGTGACTTCTATCGATTCCATGCTTCACTGATGGAGCCTTGGGATGGTCCAGCATGCGTGACATTTACTGACGGAAAACTGATTGGTGCAGTACTGGATCGCAATGGTCTACGCCCTTCGCGTTATTGGGTAACAAAGGATGGATTGGTAGTACTTGCAAGCGAAGTAGGCGTTCTTGATATTCCACAAGAGAACGTTTTACGTAAAGGCCGACTCCAACCAGGGCGAATGTTCCTCGTAGATATCGATGCAGGACGAATCATTGAAGATGATGAGATTAAAGATTCACTAGCTCACAGTGCGCCGTATGGTGAATGGCTTCATGCCGGAATCGTCAGACTCTCAGAATTATCTGCTCGCGAGCACATCATCTATCCACACTCATCAGTTCTACGTCGACAGCGCGCATTCGGATACACCGAAGAGGAATTGCGACTCATCATTACTCCCATGGCGAAGTCTGGTATCGAGCCCATTGGTTCGATGGGCACAGATACGCCGATCGCAGCGCTTTCAGCAAAGCCACGTTTGCTCTTCGACTATTTCTCTCAACTCTTTGCCCAAGTAACAAATCCACCACTTGATGCCATTCGAGAAGAACTCGTCACATCTTTAGGTGGATCGATTGGCCCCGAACATAATCTCCTTGATCCGGGGCCAGCATCGTGTCGTCAGATTTCACTCGCATTTCCGGTTATCGACAATGATGAATTAGCAAAGATCATCCATGTAAATGCTGACAATAATCATCCTGGGTTATCTGCATACGTCGTTCGAGGACTCTTCCCAATCGCTGAAGGTGGCGAGGGGCTCAAGGAGCGGATAGAAGAAATTCGCGCTGAAGTTTCACAAGCAATCAACGAAGGCGCCCGCATCATTGTTCTATCTGACCGTGACGGAGATGCGGAAAATGCACCGATTCCATCATTATTGCTTACTGCAGCAGTTCATCACCATTTGATTCGCGAGAAGACCCGTACCAAAGTAGGCCTTGTCGTTGAAACTGGTGAAGTACGCGAAGTTCACCATGTTGCGCTCCTGATTGGATATGGCGCGGCCGCTGTCAATCCATATCTCGCAATGGAGACTGCAGAAGACTTGGTATTGCAAGGCGTCATCACGGGCCTCACACCAGAAAAAGCGGTCAAGAACCTCATCAAATCATTAGGCAAAGGCGTTTTGAAGGTTATGTCAAAGATGGGAATCTCCACGATTGCTTCATATACGGGAGCACAAGTCTTTGAAGCGATTGGACTTTCTCAGGCGCTGGTCGATGAATACTTTGTCGGGACAACATCGCGTCTTGGGGGAGTCGATCTCTCTGTCATAGCTGATGAAACTATTGCGCGTCACCACATTGCTTATCCGCCCGGGGGAGAAGTTCCTGGTTCAAAACGTTTGCCAATCGGTGGGGAATATCAGTGGCGTCGTGATGGCGAACCTCATCTCTTTGATCCAGAAACTGTGTTCGCCCTTCAGCACTCAACTCGTTCGAAGCGTTATGACATTTTCAAGCGTTACACGTCGAAAGTCGACAACCAAGCGAAAGCGCTCATGACGCTTCGTGGACTTTTCACCTTCAAAGAGGGAGTTCGTCCACCTATTTCATTAGATGAAGTTGAACCAGTTTCATCAATCGTCAAAAGATTCTCCACGGGCGCCATGTCTTACGGATCCATTTCACAAGAGGCGCACGAAACTCTCGCTATCGCGATGAATCGAATTGGCGCAAAATCAAATACCGGCGAAGGTGGGGAAGATCCTGAGCGCTTCACTCCTTTATCCAATGGAGATTCAAAGCGTTCAGCAATAAAGCAAGTTGCATCAGGTCGATTTGGCGTAACAAGTGAATACCTTGTTAATGCGGATGACATTCAGATCAAGATGGCACAAGGTGCAAAACCTGGCGAAGGTGGGCAGTTACCAGGAAATAAGGTTTATCCATGGATCGCGAAGGTCCGATATTCGACCCCTGGAGTCGGCTTGATTTCGCCTCCTCCACATCACGACATCTATTCCATTGAGGACTTAGCTCAACTCATTCACGACCTTAAGAACTCCAACAAAGATGCTCGGATTCACGTCAAACTTGTTGCTGAAGTTGGCGTCGGAACTGTTGCGGCTGGCGTGAGCAAAGCCCATGCAGATGTTGTTTTGATTTCGGGACACGATGGCGGTACCGGAGCATCTCCACTGACATCGTTGAAACATGCAGGAGCCCCATGGGAACTTGGTCTTGCCGAAACGCAACAAACATTGATTCTGAATGGACTTCGCGATCGCATCGTTGTTCAAACTGATGGCCAGATGAAGACTGGAAGAGATGTCATCATCGCCGCGCTGTTGGGCGCTGAGGAGTTTGGTTTTGCAACTGCACCGCTTGTGGTTTCTGGTTGCGTAATGATGCGCGTCTGTCATCTTGATACCTGTCCTGTTGGAGTTGCCACCCAGAACCCTGAGTTACGTAAACGCTTTACTGGTAAACCAGAATTCGTCGAGACATTTTTTGAATATGTCGCAGAAGAAGTCCGCGAATGGCTAGCAAAGCTGGGATTCAGGACTCTCGAGGAAGCGATTGGTCAGGTTGAATTCCTCGATACCGCTGATGCGATTGATCATTGGAAGGCAAGCGGATTAGATCTTGCGCCGATCCTTGCTTTCCCAGATGTCGCAAAGAATGCGCCCCGCCGCAACACAACAAAGCAAGACCATGGCCTGAGCGCAGCTCTTGATAATGAACTCATCGCTTTAGCGGCGCCAGCTCTGGAAAATTCTGAAGCGATTAAGTTGCAGTTGCCCATCAAGAATAGAAATCGAACCGTCGGAACCATGCTAGGTGCAGAAATCACACGACGTTTTGGCGGCAAAGGTCTTCCCGATGACACAATCGATATCACTTTCCATGGCTCTGCCGGACAATCACTCGGAGCTTTCATTCCTCGAGGTTTAACGCTCCGACTATACGGAGATACCAATGACCACCTGGGCAAAGGACTATCGGGTGGGCGTCTAATTGTCCGCCCCGATGAACGAGCAAACTTTCCTTCAGAAGGCAATGTCATTGCTGGAAATGTCGTGGGTTATGGCGCAACGCAAGGTGAAATATTTGTCCGTGGAATCGTCGGCGAGAGATTCTGCGTGCGAAATTCTGGCGCGACTGCTGTAGTAGAGGGCGTCGGTGATCACGGTTGCGAGTACATGACAGGCGGAACCGTCGTAATCTTGGGAAAGACGGGACGTAACTTTGCAGCTGGCATGTCGGGAGGTCGAGCCTTTGTACTAGATCTCGATCCAGACTCTGTCAATACTGAGCTGGTTGATGTCCTCAGCGTTCCGCGGGACCAAAGTGAAAAGTTGCAATCAATCATCTCTAAGTTTTATGCAGAGACTGGTTCGTCAGTTGCGCAAAGACTCTTAGAGAATTGGCAAGAAGGTATGAAGCGAATCTCAATGGTGATGCCACGCGATTACGCACGAGTCCTAGAAGTAATTGATCGCGCTGAACGCGATGGTCGCTCTGCAGAACAAGCAATCATGGAGGCGCTCAATGGCTGATCCCAAAGGTTTTCTCAATACCGGTCGCGAAACTCCTAAGCGTCGCCCTGTCGATGTGCGCATCCGTGACTGGAAAGAAGTCTATGAAGAACAAGAGTTCGGCACTTTACAGAAGCAAGCTGGACGATGCATGGACTGCGGTATCCCTTTCTGTCATCAAGGGTGCCCACTAGGTAACCTCATTCCAGAGTGGAATGACTTGATATGGCGAAATGAAAAAGTCGATGCAATAGATCGTCTTCACGCCACAAATAACTTCCCAGAATTCACCGGACGTTTATGCCCAGCGCCATGTGAAACTGCTTGTGTTCTTGGCATCAATCAAGACCCAGTCACAATCAAACAAGTCGAACTGCGCACCATTGAAGAGGCTTTTGAGTCTGGCAATGTAAAACCTATGCAGCCTGATCGCATGACTGGAAAAACTGTTGCAGTTATTGGCTCAGGCCCTGCTGGTTTGGCTGCGGCTCAACAACTCACTCGAGCAGGTCATACCGTGGTGGTTTATGAACGCGCGCCAAAAATTGGCGGATTGTTGCGCTATGGAATCCCTGAATTCAAGATGGAGAAAGCGGTATTAGACCGACGACTTAATCAGATGCAGAGAGAAGGAACTCGTTTCCGCCCCGGCGTCAATGTTGGAGTAGATATTACCGCGGCTGAGTTAAAGACCAAGTACGACGCAGTTGTCCTAGCGGTAGGCGCAACACAGTGGCGAGATCTCAATATTCCTGGACGCGACAACAAAGGCGTATATCAAGCAATGGAGTACTTGCCATGGGGAAACAAACAAGCATTAAACGAACTTAACGAAGAGCCACCCATTAATGCACATGGAAAGCATGTCATTATTTTGGGCGGTGGAGATACTGGTGCAGATTGTCTCGGAACAGCAATTCGACAAGGCGCGGCCAGCATCACACAGATTGAAATCATGCCAAGACCAACCGACGAGCGTCCTTCGTCTCAACCGTGGCCGATGTATCCCATGGTTTATCGCGTCAGTAGCGCGCACGAAGAATCAGGCGAACGACTCTATGCAATATCTACCGAAGAGTTCATGGGAGATGGCGAAGGAAATCTCACGGCTCTCAAGATTGTTGAAACAACTTTCGTTGATGGCAAGTTTGAAAAAGTTCCAGGAACCGAACGTGAAATCCCAGCAGACTTAGTATTTCTTGCCATGGGATTCACAGGAATCGAGAAGAATGAGTTGGTTACAGGGCTCGAATTAGCTCTTGATCAACGAGGCAATATCGCTCGTGATGACCGATACAAAACAAATGTTGATGGCGTCTATGTCTGCGGTGATGCTGGTCGTGGACAATCTCTTATCGTGTGGGCAATCGCTGAAGGCAGAAGCGCTGCGTCCGCGGTAGATCAGCATCTGATGGGCCAAACACAACTTCCTTCTCCCATCGAACCAACCGCGCGTCCTTTGGCCGTGTGATTTTGAGCTGCTGTCAGGGTAATTTCGAGAATAAAGAGAGAATGGAATAAAGTAGCCAAATGCGCCGCGCAAAAATTGTATGCACGATGGGTCCTGCGGTTGAAAGCCCTGAAAAAGCGGCTGAACTCATCGCCGCAGGCATGAACGTGGCGCGACTCAATCTCTCCCATGGTGGTTATGAAGAACATCAGAATCGACTTGATCTAGTCCGCAAAGCAGCTGCCGATGCAGGCAAACCTGTCGCAATCCTGGTTGATCTACAAGGACCCAAAATCAGATTAGGTAGATTTGCAGACGGCCCACATGAACTGAGTCGCGGCGACAGATTTATCATCACTACCGATGAGATATCCGGAACAAGAGAGCGCGTTGGGACTACATACAAAGGATTGCCAGGAGATTGTAAAAAAGGCGATCGTATTCTCATTGATGATGGAAAAGTTACTGTCGAAGTAGTTGAAGTTAAAGGCAATGACGTCATCACAACTGTTATCGAACCAGGCGCAGTCTCTAACAACAAAGGCATCAATCTGCCTGGCGTTGCAGTGTCAGTTCCTGCAATGTCCGAGAAAGATAAAGAGGATCTCCGTTGGGGATTAAACGCGGGCGCTGATTTCATCGCACTCTCATTTGTCCGCTCCGCAAAAGATATTGATGACGTTCATCAGATTATGGATCAAGTTGGCAAGCGCCTTCCAGTCATTGCAAAAATTGAAAAACCACAAGCAGTCGAGAACTTAGAAGAAATTGTCTCAGCATTTGATGGCATCATGGTCGCTCGTGGTGATCTCGGTGTTGAGATGCCGATTGAAGATATCCCACTGGTACAGAAGCGTTGCGTAACCCTCGCGCGCGAGAACGCCAAGCCGGTTATCGTCGCAACTCAAATGCTTGATTCCATGATCACAAACTCGCGTCCAACACGCGCTGAAGCCACAGACTGCGCAAACGCGGTATTGGATGGAGCAGATGCGCTGATGCTTTCGGGCGAAACCAGCGTTGGATCATTTGCGATAGAAGCAGTCCAAACAATGGCACGTATCATTGAGAAAACAGAGAAAGAAGCTCTGCACTTGATTCCAGCGCTTCAACATAATCCACGTACTAAGGGCGGCGCCATTACAAAAGCGGCAACTGAAGTGGGAATCACAGTGGGCGCCAAATACTTGGCTGCGTTTACAAAATCAGGGGATTCAGCGCGCAGAATGTCCCGTCTGCGTTGTGCAATTCCAATTCTCGCCCTAACTCCCGATGCCGCTACTTTTAATCAGATGTCTTTGAGTTGGGGAGTCGAGCCAATCCTTACCCCGCTTGTCACAACAACCGATGAGATGGTCAAACAGGTCGATGCCATACTTCTCGAGTCACAGAGAGTTTCACGCGGCGAAGAAATTCTGATCGTCGCAGGTTCGCCTCCGGGGATTCCTGGCTCAACAAATGCGATGCGCGTGCACCGCATAGGTGATGCCGTGGGTGGCGCTGCTCCTGCCTATCGGTAGAATAATGAGGCTCAACCAGTAACGCCTCGGTACTCCAACGGTAGAGAGGGCAGTCTCAAACACTGCATAGTGTCGGTTCAAATCCGACTCGAGGCACATGCTTACTCCTTCTTCATCACAACCACACCGCATTCTTGTTGCCGAAGATGAGACTCTGATTCGCATGGATCTTGTCGAAATGTTAGGTGAAGCCGGATACAACGTCGTCGCACAAGCAAGTAATGGGCAAGAAGCTATCGAACTCGTAAACGAACATAAACCAGATTTAGCGATTCTCGATGTGAAGATGCCTATTCTTGACGGAATTTCAGCAGCTGAACAGATCATCTCAATCTCGCCAGTGCTCATACTCACCGCGTTTAGCCAGAAAGATTTGGTAGAGAGAGCTCGCGATGCCGGAGCGATGGCATACGTTGTTAAGCCATTCACCATTAATGATCTTCTTCCAGCAATTGAGATCTCTATCAGTCGCCACAAACAGATGAAGTCACTTGAAGCTGAAGTTGCTGATCTTCATGATCGATTAGAAACGCGCAAGATCATCGATCGAGCAAAGGGGATTTTGATGAAAGCCCTCAACCTTTCGGAGCCGGAAGCTTTCTCCTGGATTCAACGGGCGGCAATGGACCGCCGAATCACAATGAAAGAGGTCGCCGAGGCGGTCATCAACCCATCTGCAACATTGGATAAATAGGGCATATTCCGGGGATTGATTCCTGAGAAGGAAAATCTCATATAACGAGAAAGTTATCTGGCGTGTGGAGAACTCTCCTTGTGTGTTCCGTGAGCCTGACGCTAGCCTTCACCCCTCCCTGTCCCAGGGGGCATGATCATGAATGAAAGGCATTAAATGAAGAAGCAACGCTTAATTTCAGTTGCTGCCGTAATCGCACTTGCAGCAGGTTCTGCTGTCGCGGTTGCTCCAGCATCGAATGCAGCAGCTAAGACCATCACTCTCGCGTTTCAGGGTCCTCTTACAGGCGAAGAAGCGTCAGTCGGTCAAGATGAATTAGCTGGTATGCAATATGCAATCAAACTCTTTAACGCAAAGAACAAAGGTAAATTTGTAGTTAAGGTTGTTCAAGCAGACGACCAGGGCGATCCAGCACAATCTGCAAAGGTTGCGCCAGGAATTGCATCAAACAAGAAAGTTATCGGTCTTGTTGGAGCTGCTTATTCAGGTGCAACAATTGCAGCGCTCCCTTATTACAAGCAGCGCAACCTCGCAATGATTTCACCATCCGCAACTCGCGTGTCAATCACTGACCCAGCTGCAGGAAACATTGGCTTCCCAGTGTTTCACCGCGTAGTTCCTACCGATAAGGTCCAGGGACCATCACTATTCAAGTTAGCTACCAAGGGTGTTTCATCACCTAAGGTCTTCATCGTTGACGATCAGTCTGCTTATGGCGTTGGTCTCGTTGATTACATGAAGCCAACAATTCCTGCTGGTCAAGCAGTCGGATTTGATAGCGTCTCTGATAAGACAACTGACTGGTCTGCAACGATCTCTAAGGTCAAAACTGCAGGTGCAAACGTTGTTATTTACACCGGTTACTTCCCACAGGCTGCACCATTCTTCAAGCAGCTACGTGATAGCGGTTACACCGGAATCCTCGCAGGCGGCGACGGCGTACTAAGCCCTAGCTTCGTAACTCTTGCACCAGCATCAGTTCTCGAAGGTGTTCGCCTCACTGCAGGAACAGTCCCACTTGCTGAAATCGATGCAAAGATCGAAGCTGATTTCAAGGCCAAGATGGGTAAGGCCTCAGGCGTTTACGCTGCTGAGTCCATTGATGCTACAAACGTATTCCTAAGCTGTATCGCAAAGGGTGTTACAACTCGCGCTGCAATGCTTAAGTGCGTCAAGGCATATAGCGGAAAGTCACTTACCGGTTCCACCATTAAGTTCAATCAATATGGTGATGTCGCTGGTGGCGTCATGAATGGCTTCGAAGTCAAGGGTGGCGTTATCAAGTTCACAGGACCAGTAAAGTAATAAAGTAGTTAGATAGTTTTCGGCAGGTTCTCTTCTGGAGGGCCTGCCGAAACTCAATTTCTAAGTTTTAGATAGGAACTAGGACGCCTTGATAGGAAACTTTCTAGATCAATTTTGGTCGCTAACCTTTGGCGGCTTGAGCCTCGGCTTCATCTACATTCTCATCGCACTTGGCTACACCATGGTTTATGGCGTCCTGCGAATGATCAATTTTGCTAACTCCGAAATCTTCATGGTCGGCACATTTGCCACCATCATAATTATTAGAGATCTTTTTAAATTTACCCAAACTTCAGAGTATGCAACTGGCTTTAGGCTCTGGTTAATTCTTGGTACAGCACTTGTTTTTGCCATGGTGGTATCTGGAGTTCTATCTATGTTGGTTGAGATAGTGGCTTATCGCAGATTGCGACGAATGAACTCTGGAATTTTGGCTCCTCTCATTTCAGCCATTGGTGTCTCCATGGTGCTTGCAGAGAGCGTCCGAATTCTCACTGACTCAAGGCCAGTAGCAAGCCCTCGAGCCATGGAAAAGAAATTTCTTGGACAGTTTTTTGATGCGGGAATCCGAATTGATAACACGATAATTGTCATTTCCGCTCTGGTCCTTTTTGGAATTCTCATTACTTTTGTGAACAAAACTCGCATGGGTAAAGCAATCCGTGCGGTATCTATGAACCCCAATGCAGCTCGTTTGATGGGCATAAACATTGATGGCGTAGTTTCTGCGACATTCTTGGTAGGCGGCGTGATGACTGGTGCGGCCGGGTTCTTTTATGTTTTAAAGTATGAAAATACGTCCTCCAATATTGGTTTTGAATTAGGTATTGCAGCTTTCACCGCAGCGATTTTGGGCGGAATCGGCAATATCAAAGGCGCCTTTTACGGCGGTCTTGCACTGGGACTACTTGAGACTTATGCCTCGTTCTTCCTTGGTACTCAATGGAAGGCCGTCACTGTTTTTATCGTTCTTGTTCTTATTCTTTACACCAGACCGAACGGGTTATTCGGTGAAGCCTTAACCCAGACGAGGGCATGATGATAAATCTTCGCGATAAGGGAGCAGAAATCTGGGAAAGCCAAGGACGCCTTGGTCGCATTGGCATTGCTCTTGGCGGCGTTGCAATCGCCGCATCACTACCATTTATGGGCGGAACAATCCTCAATACCCCTATTGCAGATTATGAATCTGTACTCGTTTATCCAATAGCAATGTATGTACTTATGGCAATTGGCCTAAATATCGTTATTGGAAAGAGCGGTCTTCTTGATCTTGGCTATGTGGCTTTCTTTGCAATTGGCGCATACACCATGGGATTGCTTGGAACGAAAACTAGTTTGAACACTTGGGAAATCTTGCCCATTGGTATCGCTATGGCAATGTTCTCTGGAATTATTCTTGGCGTTCCAGCCCTCAAACTTCGAGGAGACTACTTAGCAATTATCACCTTAGGTTTTGGTGAAATTGTTCGAATTGTCGCCCTTAACTTAGGAGCGTTGGGTCGATCAGAGGGAATTCAAGGTATCCCGACCCCTCCAGGAATTTTCGGGATTGAATACGCATTCGATAGCCACCGTATTTATTACTGGACTCTTCTGATTCTAATTTTGCTTGCTATCTGGATGGTGCGTCGTCTCTCTGTTCGCCGCGCCGGTCGTGCTTGGGAATCGATTCGCCAGGACGAAGATGCGGCGGAGTTACTCGGAGTTCCCACCTTCAAATATAAAGTCTGGGCCTTCGTACTCGGTGCATCAGTCGGCGGAGCTGCCGGTGTGTTTTATGCTTCAAAGACTCTCTTCATCGCCCCGGATAACTTCACGCTTCAGATCTCAATTCTGATTCTTGCCTGTGTTGTCTTTGGAGGAATGGGAAATATTTGGGGCGTGATTCTCGGAGCAGTAATTCTTGGTTATTTGCCAGATCGCATTCGATTCTTATCCGATGCCCGTTTGCTTGTCTTCGGCTTAGTCTTGGTAATCATGATGAATCTTCGTCCTGACGGATTATTGCCTCGCAAGAAGCGTGAAAAGGCAATTGTAAAGAAGGATGCATCATGAGCGCACCTTTGATTCAACTCAAGAATGTAACCATGAAGTTTGGTGGGGTTACCGCGCTTAACGATGTCACTTTTGATGTCAAGAAACAAGAAATTCTGGGACTCATTGGCCCCAACGGCGCAGGAAAGACAACAGTCTTCAATGTCATCACCGGTGTATATCAAATCACCTCAGGCGAGATTGCTTTCGATGGAGAGTCATTAGCCGGAATCAAGCGATACAGAATTACTAAACGAGGTATTGCCCGCACATTCCAAAATATTCGACTCTGGGGCGATATGACAGCCCTTGAAAATGTCTTAACGGCGACTGATACACATAAGAAGTCTGGACTCGTTTCGGGTCTCTTTGGAATGCCCATTTCTCGTCGAGAAGAGAAACGCGACAAAGAGAGAGCACAAGAGTTACTTGATTTCATCGGAATTGGTGAATACGCCGACCGTCTTGCTAAGAATCTCCCTTATGGTGTCCAGCGAAGACTAGAAATTGCGCGTGCAATGGGCGCAGAACCAAAATTACTCCTTCTCGATGAGCCAGCCGCTGGTTTCAATCCAGCTGAAAAAGTTGAGCTTGCTGCAACAATTCGAAAAATTCGAGATGCTGGTTACACAGTTCTACTTATCGAACATGACATGTCTCTTGTTATGAAAGTTTCGGACCGAGTCGTGGTATTGGATTTTGGACAGAAAATCGCCGATGATTCTCCTCGAAACGTTCAAGATGACCCAAGAGTTATTGAGGCTTATTTAGGAGTACCTGAAGATGCGTCTTGAAATTAAGGATCTCCGAGTTGCCTACGGGAAAATTGAGGCCGTTAAGGGAATTTCACTCGTTGTGAATCAGGGCGAAATCGTTTCACTCATCGGCGCAAACGGTGCAGGAAAAACGACTCTGCTCAAGACTATTTCAGGGCTATTGAATCCGACCTCAGGTTCAATTACCTATGACGGTGAAGATATCTTGAAATATAAAGCCCATCAGAGAGTGTCACTGGGAATTTCTCAGGCGCCAGAGGGTCGAGGAATCTTTCCAGGCATGACTGTCCTTGAGAATCTCGAGCTTGGTAAATATCACCTGAAGATGAAGAAGAGCGAGATAGAAGAAGACTTGGCGACGGTGTACGAACTCTTTCCGCGTCTCAAGGAGCGATCAGGTCAGGCGGGAGGCACCCTCTCAGGTGGCGAACAACAGATGCTTGCTATTGGACGTGCTCTCATGGCAAAACCAAAAGTACTTCTTCTCGATGAGCCATCTATGGGTCTTGCTCCTCAGATGATTGCCAATATCTTCCGCATCATTACTGAAATCAACAAGATTGGCGTAACCATTCTTCTTGTTGAACAGAATGCTCAACAAGCGCTACAGCGCTCGGATCGTGCTTATGTGTTGGAAGTTGGCAACATCACCAAAGAAGCTAACGGCAAAGATCTCTTGAATGATCCTCATGTTAAGTCGGCGTATTTGGGAACTGGAGCGCACGAGCTGGATTAATCAGCGCTCAGCAAGAATTAAACAGGTAATCCGCGCTGTACAAGTACGTTCACCTTTGTCGTTCGTTATCTCAACGTTGTAAGTACATAACGTTTTGCCGAGCGTCACGGCTGTGGCTACTCCTGTGACAATTCCCGAAGTCGCAGATTTGTGATGACTTGCGCTGATTTCGATTCCGACAATTCTTCTCGTAGGCCCAGCATGTAGATGAGTGCCTACCGACCCCAAGCTCTCGGCAAGAACTACATTAGCTCCGCCATGAAGGAGTCCGAAAGGCTGAGTATTTCCCTCAACTGGCATGGTCCCGACGAGACGTTCGGGTGAGGCTTCGATGATCTCGATACCCATTTTCTTGTCGAGAGTGCCGCGGCCACGTTCATTAAGTACCTGCATGAAGTCTGTCATGAAGGTAATTGTAGGTGGCAATGCCTAGGATTAAGCGTGATGAAGAAGAAATTGCTCCTACTCGATGGCCACTCGCTGGCATATCGAGCATTCTTTGCGTTACCGGTTGAGAATTTTGCTACTTCGTCAGGTCAACACACCAATGCGATCTATGGCTTCGCCTCAATGATCATCAACCTCATCCGGGATGAAAAGCCGACCCATATCGCTACTGCTTTTGATGTCTCGCGCAAGACCTTCCGCTCAGAGAAGTTCCCAGATTACAAGGCCAATCGCGCTGCAACTCCCGATGAATTCCGCTCGCAGATTTCTTACATCAACGAACTGCTGGATGCATTCAAAATCCCACACTACGAAGCAGAGGGCTACGAAGCAGATGATGTGATTGCAACCTTTGTGAGCAAGTTCAGTAAAGATAGCGAGATTGTTATCTGTTCGGGGGATAGGGATTCCTTTCAATTGGTCTCTGAAGACGTAACAGTTCTATATCCGAAGAAAGGCGTCACTGAACTTGCGCGCATGACGCCAGGTGCAGTCTTTGAAAAATATGGATTAACTCCTGAGCAATATCCTGATTTTGCCGCGCTTCGTGGAGATCCAAGCGACAATCTTCCCTCAATCCCTGGAGTAGGTGAGAAGACTGCAACGAAGTGGATTCAAGAGTTTGGTTCTTTGAAGAAATTAGTTGCTGGAGTGGATTCGGTTCCAGGTAAAGCTGGCGATGCTTTACGTAACGCTCTTCCATCTGTCCTCACTAATCGTGAGCTCACCCAACTCCGACACGATGTACCAGTGAATCCAGAGATGAAAGATCTCGAATGGAGCGGAGTGGATCTTGCTCATGTGAATTCTCTCTTCGAAAAACTCGAAATCAAAGCGTTGAAAGAGCGAGTTAAGGCAATTTCCAATAGCGAGACCGAAGAGAGCGCGCCGGTCACTGAGGTTGTTGTTCGCGAAGGAAAGAAGTCAGAACTCACGAGCATCATCAAAGATTCCTCAGCCTTGATTCCGGCTCTGACATCAGAGATTTCTATCGCCATCTGTATAGCTCCAAATGAAGTGGTGACCTACGAGAAGTCAGCAGTAAAGGATTTGCTTCATTCGTGTGATCGCTGGTTAGTGCATGGAGCGAAGAGACAGATTCGGCAAGGTGATTTTTCACAAGTTTCAGTCGATCTCGAGTTGGCAGCATATTTGCTCAATCCAGGTTCGCGCGATATCGAGCTGGTCGATCTCATTCGACGCTACTTGGGTATTGAGATTTCACCAACTAGCGCAGACCTATTCTCAGAAGATTGGGTGCCAGGGGCAGTCGCACATATGGGCGCACTGTGGACCATGATCGAGAAGGAGCTCGAAGAGTTCAACGCGCTCAAGCTTTATCGCGAATTAGAAATTCCAACTATGGAGATTCTCGCGCAAATGGAGATTCTGGGCGTTGGAATAGATCGAAAGAAACTTGAGAAATTGCGCACCTACTTTGAAGGTGAAGAGTCGACCTCGATGAAGAGCGCCTTTGATGCGGTAGGGCACGAGTTCAACGCAGCTTCCCCAAAACAACTCCAAGCTGTGCTCT